>Ga0066849_10000020_pt1 | contig 50501 bp, 44 predicted proteins | sample ETNtaG_9_FD_65492 | JGI IMG/M metagenome (GOLD analysis project Ga0066849, IMG submission 65492) | Marine microbial and viral communities from oxygen minimum zone, Eastern Pacific Ocean - ETNP201406SV69 | ecosystem: Environmental > Aquatic > Marine > Oceanic | place: Pacific Ocean: Eastern... | reverse complement strand
GTCACGATCTCCCCTTCCTCCAGAACGTTCCTCGTCATACCGTCCAACTGGAAGAAGTCGTCCATGGGCATCGATCTCCGGCCTTTCTTCGATGCTAGGTGAATCGTGGCTCCCAGGCACATCAGTGAGGGTGCTAGATCGGCTTGGTATGTCGCCACGCAGAGGGTGTTCTGGTTCGGGATGACCCTGCAGTCCGCCTCCGTCCCGCAATCACATTTGTGACACCAATCAATGGACTCCCTCCAGTCTTCGGTTTGGTTGAACCAGAAGCACCGGGTGTCTAGGCACAGATTCCCGCCCACAGTTGCCGAACGTCGAATGAGCGTGCTGGCAACTGACTCCGCCGCCTTCCTAACGATGGCGTGCGTTTTCTCTGACTCCGCCAAATCATGCAGTCTGACCATGGCACCAATATGGGTCTCAGTCAGTATGTTTAGTTCACTCACCAGTGCCAGGGAGATAACGTCGGACTTCGAGTTCAGGTGCCACTTGTAGTTGGGTAGGAGGTCAGTCCCCCCAGCCACCCAGTCAAATTCCCTTCCCGCTTCACCCAAACTAGAGGCTATCTCGAATGCCTCCTCTATACTGCCTGGGCTGTGGAGTTGGAATGGGGGCATCTTCATTCCGAAACACCCCTTTTCCTACGCTCAACGTGCTTCCAAGCGCTTCCAGCTAGGCCCGGGTTCTCTAGGTAACTCTCAGGCGGTATCACTACTGCTGTCCACCTCGAATCCTGCTCGTCACCCGGAATTTCTGGATCGAGGCCGAACAGTGCCCCATTATGGTAAGGTGCCGGCTCACCAACACTCCTTCTCATGACGTCTCTTTCGGAATGCTGCCTGCCTCTTTCGAGGAGAACTTCCTGGAGTTCCGAGTGCTCAATTCTCGGCGGCTCCATTTCCAATGGGTCAGATACCCCAGCGTTCTTGCATTTTCTCTCAATCTCTTTGTGCAATCTGTCCGGTGAAATCGGCAGTTCACTTACCCTAACTCCCGTGGCATCGTAAACAGCGTTTACTACAGCTGGAAGTATTGGAAGCAGCGGACCTTCTCCAGCTTCCTTGGCGCCGAAGGGCCCCTCTGGATCGTTCGACTCGACAATAATCGGGTAAACATCAGGCATTTCATGGACTGTCGGAATCTTGTAGTCAAGGAAATCCGGGTTCAGGAGGTGACCAGTTCTGCCATATCGCATCTCCTCGCTCAGTACCTGTCCCATGCCCATGTGACATGAGCCAATTATCTGGCCCTTGACGGATAAAGGGTTCAGTGCCTTACCACAATCATGCGCAGCCCAAACCTTGAGCACCCTAGTTTGCCCAGTCTCGACATCCACCTCAACCTCTGCGACGTATGCGGAGAATGAGTAAGCGGGAGCAAGGCCCGCAGCGGCACCCTTGTGGGCCCTTCCCATTGGTGGTGTTCTGTACGAACCGGAGGATACCAATGCGCCCCTGTCCTCTTGTGACTTATGCAGAGCCTCGAGATAAGAAACGCCGACGCCCGGATCATCCTTGCGGAAAATACGCCTGTCTCCAATTACCAGCTTTTCCTCGGGAGATCCTGTAATTTCCGACGTTGCCTTGATCAAGTCACCCCTGATTTCCATGGCAGCAGATATAGCCGCATTGGCATTCATGAAAGTCACTCGAGATGAATATGAACCAAGATCAACAGGGGATGTGTCCGTCTCCCTGCTCCTTACCCTGATCATGTCCAGGGGCAGACCTAGAACCTCGGCTACTGATTGCGCCACCACTGTGTCAGAGCCCTGGCCAATGTCCGCAGCACCAGTATGAACTGTAACTCCCCCATCCATGTCTATCTTGAGGTGGACAGTCGCATGGGGGAACTTGTTGGGATCCCAGTGGATCGGAAGTCCGCTACCAGAGATGAAAAACCCACAACCCACGCCTATTCCTCTTCCCAATGGCATATTGCGGAATTTTTCGTCCCACCCAGACGCCTCTCGGACCCTCTCCAGACACTCCCTCATACCGATGCTAGTAACTCTGAATCCTGTAATCGTGGAACTATGGGGGGGCAGTAGGTTGGCAAGTCGGAAGTCTATGGGGTCAACGTTCAGCTGCTCGCAAATGTCATCCAGCCCAACTTCCACTGCACATCTGGAATTTACTGCGCCATGTCCTCTCATTGCCCCACTTGCGGGTTTGTTTGTCCACACCCTAGCGCCCGTGTAGTGGAAACCCCCTATTTCGTACGGGGCGGTGTGTAGAACCCCGTTGTAGTAGGTGGTAACGTGGCCGAAGGAGGCAAATGCACCCCCATCGATGAGCGCATCCGTCTCAATCCCCGAGATCCTTCCCTCGTTGTCTGAGTGAATGGACATCCCTATTCTCGAGGGGTGTCGCCCCCGATTCACCCAGAAGACCTCCTCTCTGTCGAAGTTGATTCTAACTGGCCTCCCAGTTTTCCTCGCTAGTATGGCAGCGCACATCTCATGGGGGAAGGGGTCCGATTTCCCTCCAAAGCCACCTCCCACGAATGTTCTGAACACGTTGATTTGGTGCATGGGTATTTCCAGTACATCAGCTAGAGCCCTATGCAGATAATGTGGAACTTGTTGTGGGGTGTAAACCGTGAGCCTTCCAGATGGATCCCAGTGGGCAACAGTCGCATGAGGCTCAGTGAAGCCATGATTTGCACCTGCAAACAGCCAATCGGAGCTATGGCTCGCTGCAGAACCCTTCATTCCCTCCACATCCCCAAATTCCTGGAAAACCCTCTTCTGGATGTTTGACTCGCCAATGTGGTACTTGCCTCTGTCGTGAATCGGTAACTCAGAGTCTTCCAATCCGTCTCGCATGTCATGAATACTGTCTAAGACCTCGTACTCTACTTCTATCAGCCTGCAGGCCTCTCTAGCAGAAGCCTCATCCACGGCAGCAACACAGGCCACTAAGTCTCCCACGTGCCTGACTTTGTCTTGAGCCATAGCGTGCTCGTCTTTGGTTACGGGTAGGACTCCGAAAGCCCTCGTGGCATCCTGGCCAGTGGCCACGGCCAAAACCCCAGGCAACTCCAATGCCTTACTGGCGTCAATCGACAAAACCCTGGCATAGTGGTGCGGACTTCTAACAATTCGGCCAATAATCTCTCCAGGTAGCCTGATGTCGTCACCATACTGGGCCTGTCCGGTAACCTTCCACCGACTGTCAACCAAAGCCGTGGGCTTCCCAATGACTCTGCCGCTAACCACTTCGTCATGTCTGTGGTCCCCCCATGGCTGAGACTTCTCCCCTCCTTGGCTCTCAGGTATCATCGACTCGTCTCTTGGCTCGCTGAATCGACTCTTGCCTCCTGAACCAGGCTTGGAAAACGGCAACTTCCCCGGTTGCTGTCGATAACCCACCATTTCGTCTGAGTCTTCTTCGCCCAATATATCACCCCGCGAATCCCGGATGAGGATCACTTTTCGGATCCGTGGAGTCCCCAACTCCACTGCCATCGCAAAGAATTGACGAGGCCTCACGAACCGAATCTACAATCTGTTGATATCCGGTACATCGGCAGAGATTTCCTTCTATCGCAGTTTTTATTTCAATATCAGATGGCTTGGGATTTTCATCTAACAATGCAGATATTACGACAAGGAAGCCAGGCGTACAGAAACCGCATTGGCTGCCACCACACTCTGCAAACGTCTGTTGGATGGGATGTAGGTGATGTCCCTCTGATAGGCCTTCTACAGTGGTTATCTCGCACCCATTGGCCTCTTGTGCTAGCATTAGGCAAGATAGTCTGGGAGATCCGTCGACAAGAATGGAGCAGCATCCGCATGTCCCCATGTCGCAGCCTCTTTTCGTTCCGAGAATCCCCAGGCTATCTCGAAGAACATCTAGCAATATCGCATTGCTTTCCATCCGAGTAGAAACACCATTTCCATTCACCGTGGCAGCCCAATCAACCTCTTCAGAGAGGGGCAGCATAGGCAGTCTGTACTGGACCATTGTGCCATTACCAAAGCCACTCGCACCTTGAGCATTGGGGTCTTGACCCCATAGGGGTCAATCAAAGGTCGTCTCTTACCTTCTTCATTATCTCGTATTCAGCCCTCTTGATGTGCTCACCCAATGTGCTTCTGGCCATTCCAAGCTCATCTGCGAGGTCTTTCAGTTTGACATTGGAATTAGGATCATAATATCCTCTCTTGATCGCGAGTGAGACAACCTCTCTTTGCCGATCAGTCAACTCATCCACCCAATCACTAGTGCCTCCATCCCTGATGGAATGGACACTTATTTTATCCGGAGGCATTAGCATTCTAAGTAGGGAGACAAATCTGCGGATGGAATCCGAAAGGCCAGACATTCGCATCTCCATTCCTCTCTCTGAGTCTATTCCGTAGGGGGGTTGAACATGGATATTTGAAAGCTCTATTGCAGTCTTTGCGAAGGGGTGTGTGCAAAGCATACTCACCACAATAACATCCCCATCTTCTTCGTGTTTTTCCAGAACCTCGGCCCAACCAAGGTCAGAGATTTCCTCCAGACTCTTTCCTTCCTTCAGTCTGATTTCTGCTAGTTGAACTACTCCATCTTCTCTAATCGCCAAATGCCCTAGGACCTCTATGCTTTCCACAATGTCCAGTATGTGAGAGATATCCTTGGACCCCCTCAGTGAGGAAATCTTCCACCTAAGGGAGACTCTCCTCATGTAGTACCCAAGCGCTACAGTCTATTGAATACAACGGAAATTGGAGAACATGGCTAATTCCAGTATGTTTCCCTAATTGCTTGATTAGCTTCCATGCACATAACTACATCCGAGGGTCTGCTTGGAATTTCTGAAGTCCCGTTTAGATGCTCTATCATTGGCACAACATTGCTCTCATTCACCACACCCCAACCAACTTGCGTACAAGGCGCTACGGGTGAAATCGGCATGGTTCCCGATGATGGGTCCCATGTGGAGTAAGAAGGGTACCAAGCAGAAAGGTTGAGGGCATCTCTAATTGTGTCACTAGTGATATTTTGGCCTTCTCCATTGACAATGTAGCCCATTCTGGAATCCGGATCGGCGCCCGATGAAAGATCTCCAAACTCGTAGCGAAGAGATTGAATCACCCTCGACAACAAACCCGCAGTTCGGGGGGTGGCGAATGATGTCCCGGATGTCTCGTGGTAGCCATCGATATCATCATGATTAGGGAGGACCTGGGTCCAATCGGCAGCAATATCTGGGTATGAACCACTCATTGTCTCCTTCTGGTCATCACCTTCCTCCGCGTATCCAGAAACCCCGATGCTCCAAGGAGGGCCAGCTGTGGAGTCCTGTACTGCTGGAGAGGGGGTATTGTCCGCTGCTCCCGTGTGAATCTTCTTATTTTGAACAACGGCTACCTTGGTAGCATCCTCAATTCCAGGAACAGGTATGGACCCAATTGGACCGAAACTCGTGGTTATCACGTCAACAAGGGGCTGATTCGCCGCTGCAAGTACTGCAGCATCACTGAACCCCTCAACAAAAAATATCACAGCATCGGGATTGGCATTCAGCACCGCTCCAGTAACAGCAGTTCCGTGCCCGTCTTGTGGGTCGTCGAGAATGGGGATGTCAGTGTCATCGTCTGGCGATGTTCCGATGATTCTAGTTCCCCTGAACCAAACTATGTCCGTCGAGGTTATCTTGTCCCAGCAACCTTCCTTGTCGGAATCATACCTCTCCTGCCAGGTCCCATTTGTTGAGATATCACAGATCATAGTGACGTTCAGGCCATCGAGAAGCCATTGCGGGTAGGATTCGTTCATAATGAAGTGATTGTGGTAGACGTTGATTCCAGTGTCTATTGGCGCCACCACGGTGAACGAACCAAAAGAGTCCTCAAATATCTCGTCAACCGGTTCACCGGCCTCTTCCTCCCAGAAAATGCAACCGCTAATGCTACACGAAAAGAACAGCATTGCCATGGCAAAGGAGAGGCTCCTCATACCTCTCGGTTCGAAGGGGCTGATTTCAGTCTTCGGCTGCCCCGGGCAGCCTATCCATAGCGAGAATCTCCGCGCAGATGGCTATGGCAATCTCCTCTGGTGAATCTGCCCCAATGTCGAGCCCAATTGGGCACCTAGCACTTGTGAGGGTCTCCTCACCAATGCCAGCTTCGACAGCTGCCGCCCTGAATCCTTTCCATTTAGTTCTGGAACCTATTACCCCTATCCTTGTATTCCTGCTGGCATTTCTCCGAAGAGATCCAATGAGGAAATTCTGGTCTATCTCCCAGTCATGCCCCAAAATCAGTATGTCTGAGAATCTTGACACCGATTCTCCTTCACCTGAGTCAAAGAAATCAGAAACGGAACAGTTGTGTATCTCCTCGGCAAGGGGGTATCGTTCTCTGTTCGCATATTCCCCCCGAACGTCAAAGACACTGTGTTTCCAATCGAGGGTTTCACAAACTATTGCCACTGATCTGCCCACATGGCCACCTCCACAAATTAGCAGATGTGGCACTGGCTCAACAACCTCCATAGCAACCGTCACACGGCCCCCGCATAGGCTGTCAAGGGCCACCACCTCTTGTCCCTTCCCGTCTTTGTGCAGCAGAAATGTTTCGATGCGTCCCCCGATTTTACGGGTATCGTTCTTAGGGATGTCTAGTAATTCTCGGAGCGCATTTTCAACAGTCATTTCGAGTCCGGCACCACCAACAGTTCCACATTTTCCACCATTTGATGAAATGGCCAGCCTCGCTCCCGGCTTACCTGGGACACTACCACTTGCGCTAATTACGGATGCCATGGCCACTCTCTCGCCCGCATCGACTCTCTCGACAACCCAAGCGAGAACCGTGCGCGTCATGGTGGCGGGAGGCGTTACGGACACTTTGGGATTGCGCTATTACCCGAGAGCGACATCGAGTACCATCATTATGGTGAACCCGATCATTAGTCCCATCGTAGCTATGTCTCCATTTTTCCCTCTATGCGCCTCTGGAATCAGCTCCTCCGCGACTACGAAAATCATTGCACCAGCAGCGAATGCCAAGGCATAGGGGAGTATGGGGGTCATGTAGATAATTGCCGCTGCCCCAATCACAGCAGAAATAGGTTCGACTAGTGCAGATAATTGACCCCACCAGAAACTCTCCTTCCTTGAAAGTCCTTCTCTCCTAAGTGGGACTGATACTGCTGCGCCTTCCGGGAAGTTCTGGATCCCTATCCCTATTGATAGAGCGATAGCAGCACCTATGCCATCGCCTGAGGAAGCCGCCCCAAAGGCGACACCCACGGCCAAACCCTCTGGAATGTTGTGAAGGGTGATGGCGGATATCAGAAGTTTACTCCTGTGCCAAGTCGTCTTGATTCCCTCAACTTCTTCTGGAGGGGCCCCTGGGTGGAGGTGCGGAAGATAAGCATCAATCACTCTCATCCCGATTCCCCCTAGGATGAATCCGAAGGCAGCGGGCAAGACCTTATCGAGACCCTCTCCCGAGGTTTGATCTATGGCCGGACCCAGCAGGCCGAAGCAACTCGCAGCAATCATAACACCCGCGGCGAAACCTAGCATCCCGTCCAGCATCTTACGATTTATCTCCTCGAAGAAGAAGACTAGTCCAGCACCAGCAGCGGTCATGAACCAAGTGAAAAGTCCCGCAATGAAGGCCTGTTGAACTGGACTATATCCGTCAATCAGGGATAATACGTCCACGTTCTAAGGGAGAGGCGAACGCATGATTAACCTGCCCATCGAATCTCATAACTCATCTATGGCTTTGGATAGTCCATTCAGGTCTTCCGAGGTGTCAATGTTGAGGTGGAGGTGGGGGTCTTCGACATCCACTTTGACAGATTTCACAATCGCATTAAGCGGGAGGTCAGGGTCGGAGGAAAGTATGCGTGATACGTCTCTCCCACAAACGATCAGTGGATGGCCGCCCCTACCAAAGTTGGAGGGCGACGAACTAACGATAGACGACGATATTGTTTTCAGAGTCGAATCCGAAAAACCAGGCCTGTCTACAGGAACTACTAGTACCCTTATGTCTCCCTCAATAGTTTCTCTAAAATACCTAATTCCGACCTGAATAGTCCCAGTTCTCCCACTCTCTGGATCCTCATTGACTATGACCGGGACCTTTCCGACAGATGCTCTAACCTCGCTAAATATCTCCTCCCTAGTTACAATGACTATTCGCGCTCCAGTGGCCTCCAACCTCGAAGCCAGCCAACCCACGAGCGTCCTGTTTCCCACTTCTATCAGGGCCTTCGGAGCTCCAAGCCTACTGCTCTTACCAGCCGCAAGTAAAACGCAGCAAAGCACGCCGGCCATCAATTACCACGTGTCATTTCTCGGCCTATGATGAGTCTCTGAATCTGGCTCGACCCCTCAAAAATCTGAACTACCTTAGCACCACGCATCCTCCTAGCTACTGGGTACTCTTCTGAGTAACCATACCCACCGAAAACTTGTACCGCATCAGTAGTTACTTCCATGGCCATATCTGCAGCGAATCTCTTGGCATGGGCGGCCTCGAGCGTATTTTTCTCTCCTGAGTCTGACTTAATGGCAGCTTTCCATGTGAGCAGTCTTGCGGCTTCCACTTTGGTCGCCATATCAGCTAGCATGAATGAAATGGCTTGGTGCCTAATGATGGGCTTACCGAAAGTACTCCTCTCTGTAGCGTATTGAATCGCCTCTTCCAATGCCCCTCTTGCATTTCCTACAGCATGAGAGGAGATGGTCGGCCTTGAAAGATCGAATGCCTTCATGGCATTCATCCAGCCCCCATTCTCTTCACCCCCAACTAGGTTGTCCGATGGAACTCTGACATCCGTGAAGGTCACTGAGCGAGTGTCAGAGCACCTCTGCCCCATGTTGTCTTCCTTCTTTCCTAGCTCAACTCCTTCTGAGTTCGCGTCTACAATGAAACCACTCATTCCTTGGTATCCCGCTGTCTTGTCAGTATATGCCAAAACGAAGAACCAATCAGCATAACCGGCCCCAGTAATCCACATTTTACTTCCATTGAGTATGTAGTCATCGCCATCCTTCACGGCTTCAGTTTGTATGGATTGCACGTCACTACCTGCTCCCGGCTCAGTAACGCAATAGGATGCTATACAGCCCTCGGTCACCTTTGTCATGTAACGCTCCTTTTGATCCTCGGTCCCTCCAGTCAGTATTGGGTACGAAGCCAGCATGGTGCTACCGCACGCGGTAGCGAAACCCGGGTCCCCTGCTCCGAACTCTTCGCAGACGATGACCTCTTCGAACGAGCCCATTCCCCCGCCACCGTATTTCTCGGGGATCTTCAGAGTCAGTAGACCATTGTCGCTAGCCTTTCGTATTGCATCCCGGGGAAACTCACTATCCCTGTCCCACCTCCCAGCATTGGGCTTGATTTCTTCATTGGCGAAGTCCCTGGCTAGCTCTTGGAGCATTAGCTGCTCCTCGCTCAATGCAAAGTCGACCATGCTCTCAGGAGCGGGTACAGGGATTAGAGTATTATGGACATGTAAATCAGGTATCCGACGACCATCGATACGCCTGTGGTCTTCCCTATCTCTCTATCATCCAGCAACATTCCAGCAACTAAACCCGAGGTAATCAGGACTACCCATATGTCTCTCTCAGCAAAGTTAGGTGAGACCAAAATCCCCCCACTGATGGCAGCAGTGGCCCCCAGTATCCCTAGTATGTTCATCATATTGGATCCCAGTACATTGCCAACAGCCACGCCACCTTGTCCCCTTAGTCCGGCAACCAGTGTCACAGCAAGTTCTGGGAGGGATGTCCCAAGGGCTACAACCGAAAGCCCGATCACCGCCTCAGAGATGCCTAGGTCCGACGCAATCCCTGTAGCCCCATCCACAAGGAACTCCGCACCCTTCCAAATCAAGGCCCCTCCGATCATGGTTACTGCCATTGAAATCAATACACTGTCAGGCACCCATGAATCGTCCAACTCTCTTTCGGCGTCTTCCCTGGAATTGACGTAAGAGTATGCGTAGTAGCCAATCAGAATTGTTAGCATCATTATTCCGAAGTACCAGGTTATTTCTCCATAAATGACCATGGCCAGTAGTATGAGAGTGGCCAGCATCATCGCCACTGCATCCCTTCTGACCCCCTCTCCCGGGTCGGAAGCGGCACCTAGGAAAGATGCAGTTCCGAGTACTAGCATCACATTCGCGACATTAGATCCCAATACTCCTCCGACGGCTAGGTCCGGTTTTCCCCCTGCTACAGCTTCTAGGGACACTGCAAGCTCCGGTAGAGATGTGCCTATGGCAACAATCGTGAAACCGATGAGTAGCGGCGGGACTTTCATCTTCCTCGCCAATACCACTGCCCCCTGGACAACCACCTCTCCCCCGCCAAGAAGGAGCGCAAATCCGCCAATTACTAACAACCAGTCAGTAGTCATTGAAGCATCCACGCAACTACGAGTGGTGAACGACTCATGACGGTTTCCATGTTCGACCCACCTCTATTTGCAAGACCTGATTATGTGCCTCAGGATAAGTTCCGGAGTCGGTATGGTGTGGTCTTCCAATGTTGGAGAGAAGGGTACCGGGGTGTCCAATGCGCCTATTACAGTCGGCGGGCTTTCAAGGCTCCAGAAAGCCTCTTCTAGAATTCTACTGCTAATTGTATGCCCCAATCCACCGGTCCACTGAGATTCTTGGAGTACTAGGAGTCTACCGGTCCTGATGGTGGAATCCACACACGTGCCGACATCAAAAGGCTGGATGGTCCTCAAATCCACAACCTCTGCCTCAATCCCCTTCTCAGCGGCCTTCTCAGCGGCCTTAAGGGCGACATGCACCATTGCGCCCCATGTCACAATGGTGATGTCCTTGCCTCCTCTGATGACATTCGCCTTTCCGATAGAAGTCTCGCCGGATTCAATCCTCTCATGGACGGACTTTGTATCGACCATCTGATTAATCGAATCCCCCCAACCAGTGACTCCGCCCCTCAGGCCATACAGTCCGATGTGCTCTAGGAAAATGAAAGGGTCTGGAAGTGCGTGCCCCTCAATTAGTAGGTCGAAAGCATCTTGGGGATTGCTGGGGAATGCAATCACCAATCCGGGATCATTTGTGAACCATGACTCAATCATATTGGCGTGAAACGGACCACTCCTAGTTTTTGCACCAAGAGGTATCCTCACTGTCATTGGAACATCGGCACCCCATCTCCACCTCAGTTGTGCAGCATTGTTGATCAGTGGGTTCATCGCTAGGGCGGCAAAACCCCCGAACTGTATCTCTGCCATTGGCCTCATGCCCCCAAGAGCCGCTCCCGTGGCAGAATTGATGATTATCGACTCCGATAGGGGCATGTCAAGTAATTTTGATTGATGCCCTTTGGCCCTAAGTGGGATATTCATTCCGAATGCCCCAGCAACCTCCATATCCTCTCCCATGAAAACAATCTCATCCCCATATTTCTCAGCTAACTCAACCATAGCATTCTGGATGGATCTGCTGAAAGTCCACGAATTTGAAGCATCGGAGAATTCCATAGAAACCTCCCCAACTCCAAGTTCTCCAACTGTCGCAAGCCTCTCCGAATCAATAGTATCGAATTGCTCAGCGTGGCTTCTGGCATCGTAAATCGAAGTAATGCCCTCTCCGACCGTATTTCCTTCCGGCCACGGCATTTCCTCCATCTCCTCTCTAGACTTGTCGACGTATTCCATTTCCTCTTGCTCCATCGACTGCAACGCCCTTTCACTTGCCCCTAGTGCAATCAACAGGTTTCTGTGGTTTGGAACGGGGTCCTTTTCAGACCAGTATGAAAGAAGGGCACGGTCGACATAACCAGGTGGGTTACCTGAAATTGAACCTAGATACAGATCATCATGGTGATGTGCATGCCCGCACCCCCTCATCGTTTCAACATGGATAAGGGTCGCCCCCCCTCCAGACACTGCAATCTCCCTCGCCACGCAAACAGACGAGTAGAATTGTGAGGGGTCTGAACCGTCAATTGTCCAAGAGGGAATTCCCATGGCGTAACCCTTGTCTCCGAAGGTTTCCGCTCCCGATTGACCAATCACGAAAGTATCGAGAGCGATCTGATTATTCTGTATCATGTAGCATATCGGTAAACCCCTTGTTCCAGCTAGGTTCATGGCCTCCCAAAATTCCCCACTGCTGCTACATCCTTCCCCTACGGGAGCCAGATGAAATCTATCTAGGCCAAGTCTGAGTGAAGCGAGAGCCACTCCAGTAGCAGTAGCACTGGCAATTGGGAGTGGGGCTGTAGGGGGCAAAACACCCTTTTCCCAATTACCGATATGCAAGTCACGCCCTCCTGAACCCAAATGCCCCCCGTCCATGTATGAGCCGGACTTGCCCATTTGAGCGGAGAAGACCTCCAATGGGGTCTGCCCCATTGCCAGCGCCAGCCCAACATCCCTGATCATCGGCGCGACTATATCCGGACTTCCACTACCCTCTTCGATACCATCCACAGCTCTCTTCATTGCGGAGGCACAAGCAACAATCCCTTCTTGCCATGTAGATCTGAACCCCTTCCCTCCAAAAGTCCCTCCATCTGGCGTCGGAATTCCATTCGTAAAGAGGTCTTTCAGATGCTCATCTATCATCCTGGTTCTCGTCATCCATCTCTGCCACTGCATTCGTTGCTCAATTCCGATTGATGCGTTATACCCCATCCTCCTGAGACAAATCTTGACATCCAGGAGGAACCTTTCGGTTCTTCTCGCTATGTGGTCCGAACCCCTCCTCCTCGGTATTACCTCTGTTTCACCAATTCCTGAGAACAGCGGTTCCATAATCCTGTCAGAAAGAACTCCGCCAATGCTCGAAACCAAGTCTATGCAGAATTCATGGTATGATTCCCCCTTGAATGACCTTGGGGCCGCAAGGCGGTCCCAGCATCTGGCAACTACCTCCAGGTGGCCGTCATGCCTCTCTGCAACAAATCTAAGCAACTCAGACCTGACCTCTTCCGAATTCAGGGAACTGGAAAAACTCAACGCATTCGCGGGTTGCCAGTTACTGGCATGGATGGGAGGGAGGTCGACTTGTCGAGGAGGATCACTCGCCCCAGACCCACTCTTCTCATTCCTGTCTAGTGCGTCAGCGTCACGTCTGTCGCATTCACCTTTCAAATCTTCAACATTGAGGCTAGTCTCCCGTTCCCATACGTCCACCTTCCTCTGACGCCCTTTGCCGGAGCTAGACCTGTCAAGGGTCACCCTTACTCTTGAATCGCAAGCAGTGCAGGTTCGATCGAGTCTGGATGTACTTTCGTTCCTTGTCTGCCATACTTGGTGTTTCGAGCATTCGGGGCATTTCCACACCCCTTGTCTGAAAACCACCATGTTCTCTCGGAAGGGTATGTAGTACAACAATTATTCGCTTGATTGGATTAATTTTCACCACATTTAGAAAGATTATTTACAATATTATGGTAAATATTGTATATTATTGTATAATTACCACAAATAAACGTTGTACTGAGATATATTACACCACAATTAATATTTCTTAATGGAGGAATCAACTGAATCGGACCAGAGATGAATTCCACCTTCTAGATTCAACACCCTCTCTTCATTCCAACCGGATTGGACTAGGAATTGGACTACAGCCGCCGATCGCCCTCCCGTTCTGCAGTAAACCACAACGTCCCGATCCTTGGGCAGCTCCCCGATTCTTTGTGGGACCGATGTATGGGTGATTCTGAGTGAAGTGCCATCCAGGGTTGCTATGCTGCTCTCGGTCTCTGAACGTACATCCAGTAAAAATGGGGCCCAACCATCTTCCGTCCTGGAAACAAAATCAACAGGGCTGATGGTTTTCATACTCATTGTGTATTCACCTAGGTCGGTAGGGGGGACTCTCCCCGGGTTCCTGTTGAATGTAAGGACCCTAGTAATCATTGTCAGTGAGTCTATGGTCAGAAGCTTACCATCAAGTGAGTCACCAATGCCTAGAATTATTTTCAACGCTTCAGTGGCCTGAATGGTCCCGACCAGTCCTGGAAGTACGCCCAAAACCCCGGCTTCAGAGCAATTAGGGGCTAACTCCGGAGGGGGTGGCTCTGGAAACAGATCCCTGTAGTTCGGGCCACCTTTGTGGTTAAACGTCGAAACTTGCCCTTCGAATCTGTGCACGCTCCCGAAGACCCATGGCTTTCCAAGTATCTCGCAAGCATCTCCGATAAGGTATCTAGAAGCAAAATTGTCGGTTCCATCCACAACAACGTCATATTCGGAAATGATGGAAAGGGCGTTTTGTTCAGTCAACTTCTCAACAATTGGGCAGAAGTCTCCTTCTGGATTTAACTCGGAGAGCCTCATGGAGGCCGATTCCGCTTTGGGCTGACCAATTCCGGAAGATGAATGAATTACCTGTCTCTGGAGGTTTGAAACGTCGACCCTGTCATGGTCTATGACTCCCACTCTGCCGACTCCAGCTGCAGCTAGGTATAGTAGGGCGGGAGATCCAAGACCACCAGCTCCGACGACAAGTACGGAGGATTTCAGAAGCTTCGCTTGCCCTTCCTCTCCAACGAGGGGTAGCACCAGGTGACGCGCGTATCTCCTCCTCTCCTCATCACTCAGAGGGTCCGCCATGTGCTCGCGACAATGCACAAGGACATTTGGCCTTCGGTCGAAAACCATCAGTGCTGGTCTTCTAGCCATCTTTCAGCGTCTATTGCTGCCTGGCATCCCATGCCAGCTGCGGTAATGGCCTGCCGGTACCTGGTATCTACGACGTCTCCTGCAGCGAAGACGCCATTGACGCTTGTCATGGTATTCATCTTGTGGAGGATGTACCCCTCGTCATCAGTCTCAACTTGTCCTTCGAGATATTGGGTAATCGGCTTGTGCCCTATTGCGATGAAAGCCCCGGTGCAGGAAATTTCTTCTTCACTGCCATCTCTCGGGTCTTCTAGGATGGCTCCAGTTAGGCCATTGTCATCTGACATCCAGGATTTTACCTGCCTAAATGTCTTGATTTCTATCTTGGGATGTGACTCAGCACGCTCATACATCACCTTAGACGCCCTGAAGAATCCTCTTCTGTGTATGATGGTGACCTTACTCGCGAACCTAGTCAGGAAAGTCGCCTCCTCCATTGCAGAGTCACCCCCTCCTACAACTATGACCTCCTCGTCTCGGAAGAACGCCCCATCACACGTTGCACATGTGGATATTCCCCTACCTTTCTGGGCCTCCTCGCCCTCGACTCCTAGCCAGATCGCTTCCGCCCCGGTGCAAATTATCACTGACTCTGCTTGGAACTCCTCTCCTTCGACCCAAACTTTGTGCGGCCGGCTGGAGAAGTCAACCCTCTCCACATTCTTGTCATGCACTTCCAAGCCAAACCTCTCGGCTTGCTCCCTCATTTCTATCATCATCTCCGGCCCCCCAATTCCCTTTGGGTAGCCGGGGAAGTTTTCGACGTCAGAAGTTAGCATTAGCTGCCCTCCTGACATGTATCCAGCGAACATCAATGGCTCTAGGAGTGCCCTTGCTGCATATAGCCCTGCAGTATAGCCTGCAGGACCTGAACCGATGATGATGACGTTACGTACTCCCTCAGCCACGGGCCTCCCAATGAAGGGACGTCCTTCAACCCTACCTATGTCATTCCACCATTGAAGCGACTGCTCCAACAGCCGCCCTGGCATGTGGCTCAAGTCTTGGTTCGATGTGCTCTGGCTCCGCACCTGGGCCAATAATGCCGAGCCCTATTGGCTTTCCGTGCTTTATTTGTAAGTCAATTACTGCCTTGGTGACCGATTGTCCCATCACCATGCCATGTTCCGTTTGCCCCTTCTCAATAATGCCGAGGACAATTGCCCCATGGATGTCTTCCCGTTGAAGCAACCTGTCTAGGGCCAGAGGTGCCTCCATAGAACCCGGGACCCACACAGTCTCCGCGACATCCCATTTCTTTGACTCAGCTTCATCGACGGCGAAGCCAAGCATCCTGCTGACCTCGTCCTTATGGAATGATCCACAAACTACGCCCATCCTCATCCTTCGACCTCCATTCTTCGAATCGTGTCTACAACTGCTTGGGTCCTAGAGTCAACCTCTATGTTCACCATGTCTCCTGCGTCTTTACTTCCGATGGTAGTTGCCCTTATTGTCTCGGGAATGATGTGGAGGCTGAACGATCCTTCACTAACTTCTCCCACAGTTAGGGACATGCCATCGACTGCAATGAATCCCTTTTCTAGGATGTAAGGGGAAGCGCCTTCCGGACTCTCTATCTTCAAGTTGATACCTTCTCCTTTGTCCATTTTACCGATTATCCGTGCCTTGCCCATAACATGCCCAGATAAGATGTGCCCTCCCAATTCATCACCAACCTTGAGCGACCTTTCGACATTAACCAAATCGCCCTTGCACAGGCTCCCTAGAGTGGTTCTTTGCAGCGTCTCTTCAATCGCATCAAAGCAAATATTGCTTCCACTGATGCTGACAACCGTCATGCAAACCCCGTCCAGAGAGACGCTAGCACCGATTTGTATCCCTTCAAGGAAACCATCAAGGTCAATTGTAATTTTCAGAATACCATCGCCCTGCTCGACACCGGTTACGGGAGCAACTCCTGCTACTATTCCAGTGTACACGCTAGTCCTCCTCGTACGGGCCACCCTCTGAGTTGGGCCAAAGATCCAGAATCCTTGCTATAATCTTCCGAGTCCCGTCGAGGTCATCTGATAGCCCCTCAACTCTAGTTAGTTGAACATCTGAATATCCGTGGCTATCCAAACCACTTCGGATTGAGTCGATGGAGTGTTTCTGGTCATAACCCAATGCAATGATGTCTGGCTCCACAACTTCCAGAATGTCAAAGATGGGGGTTCCAGGGGGATTTCCTACTATTGCCTCATCAACGGGCTTCAACCCCTTCACCATTCTACATCTAAGGTCCTGGTTGGTCACAGGTTCGTGCTTCTGAGAGCGCACAGTGTCATCATGAGCAACTACTACTACCAACTCTTCACCAAGTGATTTCGACTGTTCGAGATAATGCAGATGTCCAGCGTGAAGGAGATCAAAAACGCCCACTGCCATTACTCGTGCCATGTGCCTCCCTCCCTTCGCGATGTCTAGTTATTCCCCTTTGAGATTCCCATCGATTGAAGTATGTCATCTCCTGTTATCATCGGTATCCCGTATTTCTCAGCGTATTTCCGAGCTCCCTCAAGGGACAACGCACCGTCTCCCTCTGGTTCGAGCATTTCAGCCCCAATGGTGCAGGGGACCTGTCCTGCCAACCTCGCCATGGCAACAGCGAGCTCCGTATGCCCCTGCCTCGAGGAAAGCCCCCCTGGGGACTCCCGGCACAGTGGGATGTGCCCGGGGGTTCTGAACTCCTCTCCAAGGGCATCCATGGCGGCTTCGTTGTCCGTCCCCATAAGCTCTCCAGACAACTCCCCGAATCTTCGAGTGGTGAGGGACCTGTCCCTATCGGTAATTCCCGTATATGTCTCCCTGTGATTCAGGGAAAGCGTAAATGCAGATTTGCTGTCATACTGTAGGTCATTCGTTATTAGTCGTGACAGGACTGGATTCTCGCTGACTAGGGAATCGTGGGTGTGTATGTCCTGAAGCCATGGCAATCCGAACATTTCTCCGATTTCATCCCCTATTGCTAGGAATAGTAGACCGCCGCAATCCTTCCTCAGCCTTCTCATAATCTCGGGCGTGGCAGCTGTCGCAGGCCATAGAAGATCAGTCTCCCTCTCTCTGAAATCAGAGTCGAAAATCATCACTGGATCTCCAGCAGAGAATGCGGCAATGGCAGCCGCAACGTCGGAGCCCATGGCTCCCGGAGGGGCCATTCATACCCCTTATTTTCGGTCCCGACATCTTAACCGAATCTTTCTCAATGGTGAGCATGCCCGAAACATCATGGAAGCTAAGGGAGAGGCAGTCGCCCCTGTCAGGGTCGATTTGGCCGGAGGGTGGACGGACGTCCCGCCCTACACCTCAGATTTTGGAGGAGAAGTAGTTAATTTCACCATTAACAAGTATGTGAGAGCGATAACTGATGGCACCTCACACAGTTTCTCATTCGGGGTCCCGTCTGGTTCAGGGCTCGGCTCCAGCGGCGCCATGAATGTGGCCAGAGTCGCGCTTTCTTCTTCCGATGTATTTCCAGAAGACATAGCCGAGGCCGCATTTCAGGCAGAAGCTGAATCAGGAAACTTAGGAGGGAGGCAGGATCAGTGGGCATCTGCTCTTGGGGGTTTCAATCACCTAATTTTCTTCGGTGAAAGGGTAGAGAGAATGCCATTCGAGCCAATGAGGTCATCGAGGATATGGCTTCGAAAGCACTTGTTGCTAGCCAATTCTGGAATCAGTAGGAAATCTGGCGATCTCCATGAGTCTGTTTGGTCCAGGTACTCCGAAGGCGACAACGACGTAATCGAGGGGCTGCACAAAATACGATCTGCTGTTAGGGATATGGCCACGGGCCTCCAGCAGGACAGAAGGGACCTGATAGTGAAATCAATGAATGAGACCTCAGAAGGGGTCGACATGATGGATTCAGCAATACACGACCCATTCAGGAACGTAATCCAACCACTGCTTGACTCTGGAATGATATCCTCATGGAAGGCAGTCGGTGCAGGAGGGGGTGGACACGCTGCACTTATCTGTCACCCATCTTCCATCCAAGACGTTCGCAATCAGCTGGAATCATCCAATTGGGATATACTGGATTGGGACTATGACGACGACGGTGTCAAGATAGTGTAGTCCGAACCCATAAACGTGGCCATACGTCGCCCCACCCATGGTGGGGCGTTCAGCAGCAATCGCTTCGGCCCTCGTGATGCTGTTCATCTTGCCACTCGCCGCATCCACAATTACTCCTGTTGAACAGGGCAAAGGTGGTCTGGATGCAGACGGCCGTTGGGCTCCCAGCGTCGAGTCCGAATTGCACGCCGAGTGGTGGCTCCACTGGAGCAGGGACAAGGACCACGACTCGCTCGATGATCGACTAGAGTGGCTATTGCAGCAACCGGATCAGGTTCAGCAGGACTGGTGGAGGAGGGCGCCCGAAGGAAGCGCCAGGATTTTCATCGACTACAACCATCACCCAACTGACGCCGACGTCTCGGCGCTCGAGGAACTGGGAGTCCAAGTCACGTTCCGTCCGAAATACCTCGACACGGTTACAGCATCCGCTCCCTTCAGCTCAATACTTTCCGGGGACGGAATCCTATCTCTTCCAGGGGTCGTCATGATTGAGGATCTGGGCCTCGCGGAGCCCAATATGCATGAGGCGGTCCCGAACATGGGAGTCGATCAGGTTTGGAACGACTTCGGGTTCGACGGTACAGGTTCTGTCGTCGCCATACTGGATACAGGGGTAAGGGGCGATCACGAGGGACTCAATGATATGGACGACGAACCATTCACTATGGGTTGTGACCAGCCAGACCCCGACCCAACCAACCCAAATCCAATACCAATCGATTGTGATCCGAAGATAATCGCCTTCTTCGACGCTGTGTTTACCGACTCCGAGCAAGACCCCTCCACATCTTACGACTCTGGGACCCATGGGAGCCACGTAGCTGGAATAGCCGCAGGGACGGGAGGAGGTCAGGCCGACCCGACTTCAGGTCTCAAGTACGTGGGAGCCGCTCCGGGCGCATTCCTGATCAACCTTCTAGCATGCTGTGACGGAGACATCGAGGATGTCATTCAGGGAGCCCAGTGGGCAATAGAAAACAAAGACAAGTACGGGATTGACATAGTCACCTCATCACTCGGCGAACAGCAGCTAGAGATACACTTCGACAACGATGGTAACTCTGCCTGGAGCAGGCAGATGGACTCCGTGGTGGAGGCTGGAATTATCACCACTCTGTCAGCCGGCAATGAGTTTGGAGGAGCGACTTTCGCTGGATGCAACACCATAGACAGTCCCGGAGATGCAAATTTACCAGTAACTGTGGCGAGCCTGGACAAGGACCTCGGACTAGCGATTTACAGTAGCCGTGGGTACACTTCGGATGGCAGGGTCAAGCCGGACGTCGCTACCATCGGATCAAGCATCATGGCTCCTGACGCTGCGACCAGTGACGGCTACACCAGCAAGTCAGGGACTAGCATGGCCACCCCCCTTATGGCAGGAATCGCAGCCCTCATGGTCGAGGCAAACCCAGACCTGACTCCAACCGAGTTCAAGGACATCATATCGGCCCATTCAATCGAGAGAGACCTGCAGCTGCTGGACGATCCAGGGTTCAACGACTGCAGCATCTTGGAGTCTCGTCCGGACAACGAGTTCGGCTACGGACAGGCAGATCCCCTGGCGTTCGTTGAGGCAGCGGGGAGCATCGACAGATCATTGAACGTGAGTATGAACGTCGAAACTCTTCAACAGATCGGCAACGAGTCATACATCTCAGGTACTGCCTCAGGAGTGGCACCCGGAATGGGGCTGGTCGAGGTTCGTGTGGGCGGTGGAACCTGGAAGGGCGCCGCAGATCTTTCAGGTGACTGGAGTAATTGGAGAGTGAAGCTAGACCCTCACGATACGTCGGGAAATTCCACAATCTACGCGCGGCTAGTGGTCTCAGAGGATAGCATCTCTCCAGTCGACTCAAGACGCGTCATTCTAATCGACGGGGCGGGCTCAGGCGGTATTTCCGGAGATTTAACCAATCTTCCAGCATCCACCTTCTGGATCCCGTTCCTAGCTACTCTGGGGATACTTGGATTCGTTTCTGCCAGGGAGCGCTGGGATAGGAAATTCAAGCGGGACGGAGATGGCGCGTCATTCTCGCTCTCGACTTCCTCAAACTACTTTGCCGCCCTGTCTCCCTATGAGTGGCCGAAGTTGGTTAAGTCTGCTAGGGATTCTTGGAATGCTGGGGAGTCACTTGTTGAGAACCAGTTCAGGAGGTACGTCTCCCTCTCTATCCTTTACACCGCACAGGGGCTCCCTGCCGGATTCACCAGTGTTACTTTCGTTGCCTTCCTGGTCTCCAACGGGGCCTCGCCTGAGGAGATCGCAGCTCTGTTCGCGACAATAGCGCTTCCATGGACATTCAAGTTCATCTGGGGGCCGGTTGTAGATGCCGTACAGGTTCCTTCTTACGGGCTCAGGAGGCCCTGGATTCTCTTTGCCCAGACTGGCATGATAGTCACTCTGGGAGCATTGCTTTTCGTGCCCGATCTGAATGCATCGATAGAGCTCGTGACCCTGATGCTGTTCGTCCATAACCTGTTCTCGTCTCTCCAAGACGTGAGCGTGGACGCCCTAGCAGTCGATGTTCTGCAGCCCGACGAGGTCGCCAAGGCGAATGGCTTCATGTTCGCTGCCAAGAGAGGTGGAATCATCATTGGCGGAGCAGTGGTAGGCATGCTCGTCGTAGACTTCGGAATCAAGGCCGCAATCATGGTCCAGCTTCCTCTCCTGGCTCTGATAATGTGCTTGCCACTCTTCCTCAGGGAGAGGTCCGGAGATCGACTTTTCCCATGGCAGAAGTTCTCCGAAACAACACCCAGTGGAGAGGTTCCGGTACTCGAGGAATCAGACGACGAACTCCCGTGGGAAGAAGATTATGAGGACGATTTCAGAGTCGCTAGTTGGGTTTCTGAGAATCTCTATGGCGAGAATATCCAGGGTGTCGCAGCGCTTCTTTGGTTCAGCATAGTTGTAATGCTAGTTGGGGGCGGTTTGGGAATAATCTACCTCGTTTCGGGCGCAGAGGCATTCGATACTGTCGCTTCACCACTCAAGAGTGTGGGATGGTATGCTTTCCTCCTATCAATGGCAGGTATCATGGCTGGAAAGTTCCTATTGCCTACAATTTCCGACTTCCAGGTGCCGAATCCATTCGGCGAGTCAGCAAGAGTCGGGATTGCAGTTCCGGCCTACAACATCGTCAAGGGGTTCTCCCTCAGGTCATCTTTCCTGCTTATCTTCCTCTGTCTCCTGTCTGAGATGTATGTCTTCGTCGATCCAATCGTGGTTGACATATTCATCAATGAGGCAGGATGGTCTCAGACGAAGTACAACGGAATAATGGGGGGAATAGTCATCCTGTTCCTGATGGGGGGACAGATCCTCGGGGGATTCCTAGGGGATAGGTTCGGAGTCAGGGAGGTCGCGATGGTCGGCTTCACACTCCTGTCTCTCGGCAACGCGGGACTCGCACTGCTCGAGCCTCACTGGACAAATACCACCATTATGACCGTCTATCTCTGTTTCAGGGCCATTATCAGTGGACTAGCATGGATTTGTATTATCTCCGTATCGATGAGGCTCACATACAGCAAGGCAGGAGGGACCCAGTTCACCGCATACATGTCGATGTTCAACCTGTCTGCAGTCATCGCATACCAGTTCACTGGGAGGATGGTCGAGATATTCGATTACATATCCGCGCTCTACTTGGGCGCAGCTCTCACTCTGTTCACAGTCGTGATCCTCGTATTCATAGACCCAGATGAGTGCGATCGCGTTCTCGAAGGGCGCTTGGGTGATGACGGGGAAATAGACGGTGACTTGGGAGAGACTCCCGATGGATGGTGGGAAGCAGAAAACGAGAGTGTGGGAAGGGATGGAGTCGTTTCTTGAACACCTGATGTCCGCTGATACGGACTTCATTTTCTTTAGCCAGACCATATGTCCCTATTGCGTAAGGGCATCTAGGACTCTTGAAGCGAATGGACTTACATTTACCGAGGTAAACCTCGATCACTACGATGGAATGAGAAGAGAGATAGTCATGGAAACGGGACATCGTACAGTGCCTGTGGTTTTCGACATCAGGGGAGAAGCCCCCATCTTCGTAGGCGGTTCAGACCACCTGATCGACTATCTATGAGATTTCTCCGCCATCTCTTGTATGGCAATCCTCAACTCTTCCAACTGGTTCAGGTTCACCATGTGGCCCTTGCCGTGCTCAAGCCTAGTGACGGGCCATCCCGCGTCCTCGAAGATGTCGGCATGGTGCCGTGCGAGATCAATCGGCACTAGGTGGTCGCCCGTCCCGTGCATCCATACAACGGGTCGCGGCTGGAGGAAAGGGATACGATCCCTTAGTGACTCGCCCCTCACGGTCTTGGTCCCAATCAGGACCAAGCCAGCTATCCTGTCCTGCACCTCGGTCTCTAGCAGGGCAGATGCCATGGCACCCCCCTGTGAGAAGCCTCCGACTATTATGGGGCCTTCTGGAAGGGACTCCATAATTAGCGAGAGCGACTCGTCCACCTGTTCCTGAGAACCCCCATCAAGGGGGAGCGTGGGGTCCTCTGCCCTGAGCCACCATGCAAAGCCGCCCCTAGTTGGGTGCTCTGTGGTGGCCTGGGGGCAAATCACCGACCACCCATCAGGAACGAGGCTCTCCGCTAGTGGACGCATCATCTCCGAGGTCCCAGTCATCCCGTGCATCATCACGAGCGTCCCCCCACTCATGGGGCCACCTCACAGGCTCCATGACTGGGTAATCCCGCCAGCGAAGATAAGTCGGAGGTAACTGTCTCCCGTGAAGGTGGCAGTCAGGGTGTATTCCTCGGAGGGGTAGGGGATGGTGCCCAACGTCCCACTCTCGCTCGCCCCGGGCCCCCAGACCCTCTCTAGGGCGGAAATCGAGCCGTGGTCCCTGAGGGTCAGGGTGACGCTCGAGCCACCGCTGCCGCACGCAGCATCCAGGAAGTAGATCATCTCGTCCCACTCGCCATCGTTGGGGTGGTCGCTGACGAAGAATGAGTCCTCGAACTCGAAATCAGGACCTGACTCATCCCAGGTGTTGGAGTACAGATCGCCTCCGCGAACGAAGTAGACATCACCAGAGTGCGAACTCCCATCGTCCGCGAGTAGCATCCTAAGCTGCACTACTCCCGAGGGATCAGTCCAGATGAAGGACGAGAAGAACTTTGATGACGCATCGTAAACGTAGTCGAGGGTGGAACCGTCAGATGCCTCCGCCTCCATAACCGCCACACCCCCCGAAACCGAGCGAACGCTGGCAGACCACTCTGTGGAGAATAGGGTGAAGTCCCAACTCGCCCCTTCACTGAGTGGGAAGTCTAGGACCGGCTGAGGCGCCCCATTCTCGAACGCAGAGAGATTCTCGTGAGTTATTCTGCCTAGGAATGGGTTGTGATTCAGGACAGCGTGCCTCCGTGCCTCCCCGATGCTGGAGATGGCCAGCATGTAGGCCGTGCCACCCTCCTCAGTATCTGAAGCGACTACCAGTCTCGCGGTGTCGTCGCTGTAGTCGGGGGTCGAAAAGGTGTACAACCACCAGTCGCCAACATCCCAAGTTGGCGAATCCACCGGGCTGTCATCCGTAGTTCCGCCCGAGTTCCCTGTCTCGATGCAACCAGAGAGTGTGCAAGCGAGAAGCATGAAGGCCGTGCCCAAGGTGACAGTGCCCCGCATGAGCCTCCGTCGAGGCACACAGTCAAGAGACTGACGCACAATGGTTCTGAACTCAAAGAAGTCCGGCAATGACGACCGACACGATCGACATCAGCTTGATCAGGATGTTCAGGGATGGTCCGCTGGTGTCCTTGAAGGGGTCTCCAATGGTGTCTCCTACGACCGCTGCTGAGTGGGCATCATCGCCCTTCTCTGCCCCAGATATCTCGCCTTGCTCGATAGCCTTCTTCGCGTTGTCCCATGCTCCTCCAGCGTTAGCCATGAAGAGCGCCATGAGGACACCAGTGGCAGTGGCTCCAGCCAGAGTCCCACCGAGTGCCGCGGGCCCTAGGGCCAAACCGATGATAACCGGGCTCGATATTGCTACTAGTCCTGGCATGACCATCTCGCGCAGAGCGGCCTGCGTCGAAATGTCGACGCACGTGGCGCTGTCGGGCTCTACACCCTCTCTGCCCTCCAGAAGGCCATCTATTTCCCTGAATTGCCGGCGGATTTCCACAATCATCGCTTCAGCAGCCCGGCCAACAGACTTCATTGTCATTGCAGCTACCACGAATGGAAGCGCACCTCCGATTAGGAGGCCTATCACTACCTCTGGGTTAGTGAGGGAGAGGTCAGCAGCATCCAAACCAGCGCTCGTCTTGTAGGCTGCAAACAGTGCCAGAGCAGTAAGGGCCGCGCTTCCGATAGCGAAACCCTTCCCGATGGCAGCAGTGGTGTTGCCTATCGAGTCAAGCCCATCGGTGATGTCGCGAACTTCCTTGCCCAAACCCGACATCTCAGCGATTCCTCCTGCGTTGTCGGCCACGGGCCCGTAGGCGTCCACGGTCATGGTCACGCCAACAGTTCCAAGCATCCCCATTGCAGCCATCGCGATTCCGTATAGGCCAGCGTCACCGCCGCCCATCACGTCATTGGCACCGTAAATTCCAGCAGCTATCAGAAGCACCGGTATCAATACCGACTCCATTCCAACTGCAAGGCCTGCGATTGCATTGGTCGCGCTACCGGTCTTGGAGGCCTCCCCGATGTAGGGGATCGCCTTGACTTGGAATCCGAATACAGGCTCTATTCCGGTGTAGTACTCGGTAACTAGGCCGATCAGTATGCCAACGAGGCTGCCGATAGCAACTGCCTGGACAACGGTCTGATCTAGACCCAACTCGCCTAGGGCGAAGTGCCCTCCAGCGATGAATAGGCCCGCACCGATGAAAGTGGTGTTCCTGAGGGCTGCACCAGCGTCCATGTTCTTCATCGCTGATATCGAGAACACACCGATAATTGATGCCACGTATCCGACAATGGCCAGTGCGATTGGAATCATCAGGTAGTCAGACCCCAACTCAGCACTCGCAGCGGCGATTACCATTGCTGCTATGATTGAGCCGACGAACGACTCGAAGATGTCAGCGCCCATGCCTGCCACGTCACCGACGTTGTCACCGACGTTGTCAGCGATGACACCTGGATTTCGAGGATCATCCTCGGGGATTCCTGCCTCGACCTTACCTACTAGATCAGCTCCCACATCAGCAGCCTTGGTGTAGATTCCTCCACCCACACGGGCGAAGAGTGCGATGGACGATGCACCCATTCCAAATCCTGCGATGTTGCTTACGGAGAGGAACTCAGTTTCCGTGAAGTAGTACATCAGTGAGATTCCGAAAAGCCCCAGTCCCCCGACTGCTAGGCCCATGACGGCCCCGCCGTTGTATGACGTGGTAAGTGCAGCAGCCTGACCTCCGCTAGCTGCGGCCTGTGCGGTCCGGCCGTTCGCGCTTGTTGCCGAGCGCATACCGCTGAATCCTGCAGCAGCACTGCAAAGAGCACCAATGACGAATGCAACCGTGGTCTCCATCCCAAGGTCGTCATTGTAGTTTCCACCAACGAACAGCAGCGCTGCTACGACGGCTATGAATACGGACAGCATCCTGTACTCAGCCATCATGAAGGCCATAGCCCCATCCTGGATCCGCTCAGTGATTTTTGCTACTGTCTTGTTCTCAATCTCAATCGAGTCTACCTTTCTATAGAGCATGAATGCGACGACAAGGCCGAAAAGCCCTGCCACCATTCCATACATTCCTAGTTGTTCTCCGTCCATAATATCAACCTGTTTCGGCCCGCGGACAAAAGTCCCACTTATAATCCAAGTCATAGAAACCGCCCCAGAGGGGCGACCTACCTCCGATGGTTCAGTACCACGTCCCCGAAAGCCTCGAGTACGCCAGCTCCATCATGTTCCCTCTGGAAGGCCAACATTTCCTCTTCGCTAATATGCCCCCATCCGAAAGAGCGCTCGATCCTATCCTTGGCGGCCTCGGGGTGGAATTGTAGGCCCCATGCCGGCAGTTTCTTGCCATCTTCCCCAATCACCCTCACTGCAGTGACGGTATTGTGTTCGGCAGAGCCAAGCAACTCGCAACACTCTGGTACGGTGATGACATGGTCCTGGTGAGAGTAGAGAACCACCGGCCCATCGGCCCTTTCTTTCCTCAATCCAAACAACTCGTCATCTAGCCCTGCTTCATTTAGGGACAAGTCCCAAACACCGCTAGACATGGTTTCTGCTCTTGTCACTTCTGAACCAAGAGATTTGCACAGCAATTGGTGCCCGAAGCAAATTCCCAATGTGGGGGTCCCCGAATTGGAAGCCACTCTCATTAGCGATGCCGAAGAATCCATCCAACCCTCCCACATGGTCACGTTCCTGCGAGATCCAGAGCACACAACTGCGTCAACATCGACATTATCGAGCCATTCGCCCATTTCTTCATCATTTATTTCCAGAGGAAGTGCAATTCTCGAGAAACTGGCCAAGTTGCCATTCATGACGACCTCGCATTTTTCCCAGAAGCCATAGTCATGATCCCAGTGTGGAACGTCATTTTCTGTCAGAAAGACAATCCCCTCTCTAGCTGCCCTCCTGCCCGAATCAGCAGACTGCATCTGTGGAGTTACAAGGAGGACTTCCACATCCCCATGTCTGGCAATGGGGCCGACTACCTCTTGGTTGCCCCCATGGCCGAACTCCGATCTTTCCACGAGTAGATCGAGGATTAGGACTCTGAATGCGTCGCCCATGCCTGCCGGAAGGGGCGATTGTTTGAAAGCCCCCCGCTTGCACAGGGGTTCGGAGGCGGCATCATGGTGGACAAGCAAGTCATTCTCGACTCTGTCGGACCTGTTCAGGCGGTATTGGATGCCCATGACGGTGTTGTCAACGTCATCGACACCACGGATGGGATAATTTCCATATCCCTGGAGGGTGGTTGCACGGGCTGCAGTGCAACACCTATGACGGCCATGCAGATTTACTACTCGCTAATGAAATTGGACGACGTCAATGACGTCATTTTCGTCAATGGAGAACTTCCTGCATACATGAGGGCATTCATTGACGACAAGATTGGGGGAGAGGGTACTCAGTAACTACTCCTCTTCACGCCGCATTTTCATTATCTCGTGCGGATTTGTTTCTCCTTGCACATCTTTTCCTTTCAGATTAAGTGTGGCGGAAATGGCCACAATTACAGCTACCAGGGCCATAGGAAGGGCCATTGAGCCAGATCCCCATAGTTCCCCTCCCATAGAATTCAGAAGAATCAGCATTATCGCTGATGTAATGCAAAGAGTGGCTATTGCTCTTTGAGCAGCCACCTCGCCTCTCTCACTTCTGGCGAAGGTTCCGATTGACATCCAAAGAAGCGTGGCCACTCCGCAGAAGCTCACTGAAGCGGTCTCCAATATCCCAACAACCCCGAGGGCCATGCACCCTCCCAGAGGGCATCCACTTGAGAGGATTGGGCTTGATCAATTCTAATTGATGCTGACGAACCTTCATCTGATAGTCCAATCAGGAAGCGTCATGGGAGTGATACGCGGGCTCATACTCGCTGCAATTGCGTTCCTACCAGCCGTTTTCTTGGGCCTACTGGCATATATTGTGATGGGGGGCGAGACGAACTCTACTAACTCATCGGATTTCATGTTCCTGCCTTGCTACGGAGTCCCCTTTCTGGTCATGGGCGCTGCATTCATCCTTGGGATGAGGGAAGACGCGGAGGTCGAGTGATGAAACGGTCGGAAAAGGCCGCTCTCATTGGTGAAATGCTAGATGAGATGTACCCAGAGACCCCGATCCCCCTCGACCACTTTGATCCATACACGCTCCTAGTTGCGGTGATGCTTTCTGCTCAGACAACTGACAAGAAGGTAAACGAGGTTACCCCCGGACTTTTCTCAGCTGCTAGCACGCCACAGGAAATGATGAAACTAGATGTCGATGATATTCACCAACTAATTCGGCAGATAGGGCTCGCCCCAACAAAGGCACGCAACCTCAGTAGGATGGCACAACAAATTGTTGAGGGCGGAGGGGAAGTAATCCCTGATTGGGATTTCCTGGAATCTCTAGCAGGAGTCGGTCACAAAACCGCCAGTGTGGTGATGTCCCAGGCGTTCGGGCAACCCGCCTTCCCAGTAGATACGCACATTCACCGCCTCGCCTCAAGGTGGGGCCTTTCTGACGGAAGGAGCGTAGAAAAGACGGAGAGGGATCTGAAGGCCGTCTTCCCAAAGGAAACATGGAATCGAAGACACCTGCAGATAATCTACTTCGGTAGGGAGCATTGTCCAGCTAGGAGACACGACCTCGTTCTGTGTCCAATATGTTCGTGGTCGTCAACAAAGAAGAGGAAGAGGGAGGAGAAGGCAAGATGGTGAAGGAGGTATTCAGGGGCAGGATACTGTCTTCTTCATTCGAGAGCGGAGACCGGATAGTTGTGGGGGACTGGGAAGACTCTCCCTTGGGGAGCTTCACTAATGTCATGTGGGCTGATTCAGTTGGCAATAGGACACTGCTCTCCCCCTCGAGCGAACATTCTGAATACGTTTCATCGCTCTATTCATTCGAAAATGTCAAAGTAGTCCCAATCTCAGTGGAGAGGGGCCCCCGAACGATATCTGTGAATGCTGACGAACTATCAGTTTCAATGTCATGGGGACTATCATTCCCCTTGACTTTCCCCCGGCCTTTGTGGTTTATATCGACGGTTGAGAACTTCTTCGCGAAGGTACTCTTTGGAACGAGAACTCATGGCTTTGCCAATGATGGTAGTGAGGAATGGTACTCCATACGCAGGATCGCGTGGTTGAATGGGGCGACAGCAACAGTATCGGGGGAGGAAGCAGGAAGAATGTCGAGACGAATCAACTCTGCATGTTTCGGATTTAGTGAGCCCCCAGCAAGGCCGGCAGCCGTCACACTATCTTCAATAATCAAGAAGTAAAGGTCTTCACGAGGTCCCCTCTCGGAAAAATTATGGCAGAACCAGTAACTCTCTCTGTAGGGGATGAAGCACCAGATTTTGAAGCGACTCTAACCGATGGCTCAACAGCGAGCCTTTCTGAAATACTATCCTCGGGCAGAGGGGTAATTCTGTACTTCTATCCCAGAGACAACACCCCTGGGTGTACTGTCCAGGCTTGTGATTTCAGAGACAACTTCGAGATGTTTGATGAAAACAAGTGGGTTGTACTGGGCGTCTCCACCGATTCCGCTTCTTCACATGAGAAGTTCATCTCAAAACACGAACTCCCATTCGATCTTATCGTAGACGAGGATGCAGAGCTGCATCAGGCATATGGCACCTGGAGGGAGAAGAACATGTATGGCAAGACGTATATGGGGACTCTCAGGTCAACTTTCGCAATCGGCGTAGACGGCAAAATAGAATGGGCCGGATACAAAGTAAGGACGAAGGGTCATGTTGAGGGCCTCATGGAAGATATGGGGATGGTATGAGTGATGGATAAAGAAGAACGCAGGGAGTTGGTCGCGCTCTTCCTGAGGCGGTGCGTGAAGTACGCCGACGAGTCAATTCGGAGAAAGCAACAGAGAGGAGAAAGCGAGGATGATATATCGAAATGGGTGGCCTACCGGGATTTCACCGCTCATGCCGTCGACGAAGTAACATCGGGCGATCTCGACTCATGGTTGGAGGACGGCCCTGTCTCCTATGAACCAGAAAACTAGGCTTCTGTGAGCTGGTCCATACCGCCAAGCCCCAACTCGTGCTTGGTCTTGTCGACCCTCATGCCTGCACCTGCAACCATCAGTAAGGTGTCGTTGTCATTGATGGAGAAAGCTGGGAGCCCTAGCCTGGACGCCATTTCTTGAACTCTCCTTCTACAAACATCCCTTTGACTGGGCATATGGACTAGGGAACTCAAATCAACGAGTATCATATTTCCTCCTGCAAGGACATCAGACATTCCCTCGGTGTGGATCCTGTGGAGGGAATCAGGCTTGAGGTAGACCACTCTTCGTTGAGCCTCAGGGGTCATTCTTCTCGTCCTGTCCGACCAGCCCTGCTCATCGAGATAGTGGAAGATGTCCTCAGCCTGAGGTTCAGGGTCAACTGTCGCCCTCTTCTTCGAAATTCCAGACCCACTGACCTTTGATGGATCAGGCAATCCAAGTAAGCGGAATAGGTTGGCCATGATGGCGCCGACGACTAATCCTCAAAGAGTGCTTCGATGTCTTCGTCGTCCAGAGCCTCTTCTACAGACACTGCGACAACCTCCGAATCAGGCTCTTCGACAATATCATCCTCGATCTTTTCGCCCGTGAGCTCTTCGAAGGCCTCTGCCACCCCCTCGCCAGCGAATCTATCGTCGCCCACTTCGTATTCTGATGATACTTCGGCTACAGGGTCCTCCGTTGTTTCAGAGGGAGGGGCTTCCTCGGACTGCCCATCATTCTTGCTGAACGGGTCATACTGGGGGTCGTCGAAGGCATCATCCATGGACACCCTCCTCCTGCCAACGAGCGAACCAGGGCTCGGGCGAGGGTGAGCCTGAGGCCGTCTCCGTTGTAGCACCACGGCCGCCCCAATAACGACAATCAGTACGAATGCTATGATTATCCCGTAGCTCCCGATGAATTCGCCCATGCTGAACGGAGCTTCCAGAATTACCACTGTCAGGGTCACGGAGGACCCTCCAGACTCATCCACTGCGGTCATTTTCACCGTTCTTGAGCCATATCCATTGAAAGTCCACTCAATCCATTGCCCTTGGATGTCGACATCATTCTCGGGATCTCCGTCACCATTGCTGTCTACTGAGATATCCATGTCCCAGTTGTACACCATGTTCGCCATATCATGCGCAGAATCAGTCGTCCCGTTAGCTGTAAAGAAGAGAACATCCCCTTCTGGAACATCAAAGAAGGCACTGGAGTCAGCCTTCGGTACTGGCTTCACATTCCTGATGTCCAGCGGTATCTCTATTGATGCGGTGGACCCGTCGTCATCGGTTACGTGGAAGACAATCATCTGTGGTGCAGTAGTAGCATCTGGCCACGACTGGGATAGGTGGTCAGACTCGACGTCGCAGTCATCGGATGAAGTCCCCTCTCCATCCGAGTTTGTCAGTGGATCGATGTCGAAGCACCGCGTGAGGGTGAGCATGTCGCCGCTTGTGTCAGTAATTTGAACCATAATGTCCACGACCGAATCTTCAGCTGCAGGCAGAGGTGGGGAAAGTGGGGAAATTGTAGGATCTATGTTCATAACCTCTATTGGGACGATAAGAGACTCCGTGCTATCGCCATCGTTGTCAACAACCTGCAGGGTTGCTAGATGCATTCCAGATGTGTGATAGGTGTATTCCATGGTGCTCTTTCTCCCTGTGAATTCCACGACAATGTCAGGATTGTCCTCTGCATCAGGGGACCAGTAGTGCACAAGTGTGTCCATGTCATTCTCGGAATCATCAGCCCAGCCCTCGAATCTTAGGTAATCGCCTTCGTTTACTATGAAAACCCCTCTGCTATCGGCGACTAATCTGTTATCTCCCAACCATATCTCCGATCTGGGATTTGTTGGAGCTATGTTCCTGACCTCTATTGTCTTGGTCGCTGAAACAACTGCGCCGTCATCGTCCATGACTTCAACCTCCGCGGTGTATTCTCCTTCGGAAGTGGGGATGACTGTGCAGTAAATCCCTACTTGCCCCTCCTCGCAGGGTTGTTTCCAAAGTATGTCGACAGGCGCCGAAGGATTCTGTGTGTCTAGGTCACTTACGTCCTCGACATTGAATTCTATTGGAGAGAGAACTGGTGTCCATTCGTATTCCGAACCAACGGTAACTTGCGGATCGCGATTGAGTATCGTCACGACTGATTCGCTCGAACTCTGATCATTTTCGTCGTCAGTGATTACTAGTCTAACTGTGAAGGCCCCATCATCGTCCCATGAGTACTCATGCGTGCAGTCATCTTCAATCTCTGATATCAAAGCGCCCTCGAGCGTCTCCACAATGAATTCACAGACCAGGTCTCCTCCATCGGGGTCGTAGGATGACAGGCCGTTGAAGCTCACCTGGTCCAAGGTAAGTGATTGAGTTGGAATGCTCAGGCTAGCCGTGGGGGCCCTGCCGATGAAAAGGGAAAATGATCCCTGATTGTTACTCCGATTGCCGTCATTTGCAATATCCTCGTCAGGGTCGACTGTGAAGGAAAGAGAGACGTCGCCAATCGGTTGAGACTGGGGCACTGTCCAATCAAACTCCATTCTTGACTGGCCAAGGCTGGGGAGTGAAGGGACGGAAACACTCGAAGTTGTTCCATCGGGCGCCTCAACTGACAATGTAGTGGCAGGGGAGCTAGTGATTCCCCTGTTCTGAACTGGAATACTGAATGTGAGAGTGTCTCCAAGAATCGCGTTGAAGCCCACGACACTATCTAGGGTTGTAGTCTGATTGTCCCTAGTCCTCTCCACAGTCACCCCTTCGGATCGTGCCACGAGGTCAATAGAGTAGGTATTCGGGTCTATTGTTATCGTAGCGCCTCCTACGATCTTCTGATTGGGAATCCAGACTAGGACGCCATGGCTTCCTGTGTCAGATCCCCCGATCGAGTCATCGGGCTCGTTCCCCGAGTTAAACGAAATTTCCGCTGAGCCGGTGGAACCAGTTGTGAATGACCTGATGTCCTCATCTATCCCGTACCTGAACTCGACACCCTGTCCAGAAACTACCTGGCCGTTCTGAGTGACATTGGCGAATGCGGATTGTTCCATGTTAAGTGGTGAAAGTGGGTACTCTAGTTCTACAGAAATTTGCTTGCTTCTGGGCGCTGCTTGGTACATCACTAGCTCGTGATTTGCCAAGAATCCAATGCTCTGGGTGAATGACGAGTAAACGTCCCCTCTGACAGAGGGGCAGAACCACCGATAACCCGTGGGGTCTCCGTTGGAGTCGTAGTTTGTGATGTTGTATGACTGCTGACAAGAAGCATAGCTGACACCAGGTGCACCTCTGCTGACGACCTCCCAGCTAGAGGACTCGTGCGAGGACTCGTCAGCAGGTATGTCCACGTAGTCACTCTGGCCACTATACTGGGTGTCTTGATAGTAGTCCGTCGACCACTCGTCCCCCACACTCAGGGGGAAGTCGTATCCTTCAGTGGGAGGGGAGAATGTCTGGGTAATTACGAGGTCTGCGACGTCTATGTTGATTGTCCACCACAGCACTTGGTATTGGAAGTCTATGTCGATGGTCGCCTCCTGGCTCACGATGGCAAGATCCGAGGCCCTGACTATCTCAGTAGTGTCAATTTCCACAACTAGGTCACCCTCGTTGCCATCAAGTTCTATGTCCTCTGCCTCGTAAGTTCCATCAGACTGCGCCTCATACACTAGGGTGGATCTGTTGTCTACTGTCATCACGTAGATGTCATCTATGTTCTTGACGAGGGACCCCTCTAGGAAGTCCACGGTCGTACTGACTCCCGAGGTCGCGATGAAGTCTCGGACATCCAATTCTCCATTGTAGGTCCACCTGTCATTTACCCTCCAAGTTGGAAGGTCAACGATTCCCGTAGTTTTGGAAGTGAAATACGACTCATCATCATCATTGAGTGGCTCTTGTTCGTGTTCTATCAGTAGGACACAGTACTGAGATGAGAGAAGAATCGCTAGTCCAACTGCTATCGCCCGTGCGCCGCGCATAACGGCCTCTGGGCGTCACGCCCAAATCAATGTGTCTAACCTTACATTGCTCGGTAGTCAGGCAGGTCCGCCAATTCGTCTTGGATAAACTGGACCGCCTCAAGGATCTCGTCCTTGTGTCTTGCACCGGTAATTACCATCTTCCCGCTTCCGAAAATAAGGCAAACCACCTTGGGGTAGTCGAGTCTGTATATCAGCCCAGGGAACTGTTCCGGCTCATACTCGACCTTGTCGAATGGAAGGTGGAATGTTAGATTGTTTAGATTCAGCCTTCTTGGAAGTGCAGCTAGGGGTTCGCCTTGCTTTATTCCTCTGATTCTTTCATCCTCATTCTCTACCTCTTCATCAGTAGCGGCCCTAATTCCGCCCCCATCAGCGTCAATGACCTTAGTGTTGATGTCATCCATCTTGGCAACGCCATCGTAGTCTTCAGGGAAGAAAAGTGAGTATGTTGCAACCATGTTCTGGACCTCTATCTCTACGTCCTTCAGGTCCCATGTCGTGATTCCAGCAGCCCTCAGGTCTCCTATCATCCTCTCTATGCCCGTCTCAATATTAGCCTGGTTCTTTCCACCAGTACAAACCGCACGGCCAGATCTAAACATGAGTATTGCGAGCTTCGGGTCAACCACTCTGTAGACCACACCAGGGAATTGTTCTGGCTCATACTCGCAATTGAGCTGGATTGCAATATCTGGCAGGTCCAGCTCCTCGGCAACTCTTGTCGATGCTACGACATTCACAACTGTTAGACGCTCCTCGTCACTAAGCATGGGCCGCCCACTTATATTCTGCTTATAAAGAATAGTTGTGCCTTGAAACCTCATTGAACTCCATTTGTCTAGGTTTTCCGGATTATTCTGGCTCCCTCTGCCCCCAGTCTGGAGATTAGGGGCTTGCCACCTGCGATTTCTATTGCCTCAGCAACTCTGCGAGGATCTCTCGTAAGGGCGACCATACAACCGCCTCCTCCTGCTCCCGTCATTTTGGCCCCAAGTGAGTGGGGTCCCACGGCCGCGATTAGGTGTTCGAGCTCAGGGCTACTGACTTGCAGCGACTTCAATCTCTCGTGGCAGGCACTCATTGCGATTCCTACGGCCTCCAGATTTCCAGCCGATAGGGCCGCTAATCCAGCATTAGTGATGTTTCCAATCGCTTCCATGTCGGATTCCTTGGAGGGGTCGCTTTCCAGAAGGTTAGCCACGCCAGCCACCATTCTCCCGGTAGGTGATCCAACGCCAGTGAAGCCCAAAACGATCCAAGCATCTAGATCTTCGGGTATCGTAGTTTTGCTTATCGACCAAGATCTCTCTCCCTCGGGAGTCTCGAGCGTTGCATCGAAAACATGTTCAGTCCCATCGACCAAATCTCCTGACACCACTACGCACCCTCCGAGTGCACTCGTAGCCGTATCGGTTGGACTCGCCCTGCCTTTCTGTGCGATGGCTTCCGCCGAGTGCCCCATTCTAGCAAGGCCAATCCTGTCCAAGACTTCATCCGGTTTCAGGTGAAATTGGAGTGCGGCACCCATCGCATTAGAAATTGCAGCGGATGAACCGAGCCCAGCTGCAGAGAATAATCCGCTTTTGATGTCTATATCGAGAGGTGTGCCATTGTAACCAAAAACATCCCTAATTATGTGGGTAATGTGCGGATGCCGACTGGGTTCGAATTCCGTACCTTCGATTGTCCACTCGCTGGACTCGCTGATTGAAACCTCAACACCCGCATCTATTGCGACTGCTACGGCAGGGTAACCATAGACCACTGCATGCTCTCCAAAAAGAATGCATTTTCCCGGAGCGAAGGCACGCGCCATGCCTCTCGCTGTGGTGTGCGGGAAATGAGGGTTGGGTTCCGAAAACAATCGGTTGCTTCAAGGACATGCCACCACTCCAGAGGCCAGAGAAAAGGACGTTGCGAGGTTTTCACATGGAACATCCCCTTCTACAATCCTATGGAGCATTCGAGGGTTGGCACATTCTCCTGTTAATTGGCTCCATTTCCATAGGTTTCTTCACATATCAAGTTCAGAAGGCAGTCCGCCTCGTAATGATAGGATCTTCAGATGACAGATTTGACTCATGGGGGACAAGGATCCGAGTCTTCCTTTCCGGTTGGTTAGGACAGAAGAAAGTACTGAGGGACAAAGTTGCCGGAACAATGCACGTTCTGATGTTTTGGGGGTTCCTCATGTTGGCCTCTGACATGTTCGATCTAGCAACAGCTAATGCGTTCTCCGAGCATGTACTTCCCACTGTCCTCAATGGTCCATGGAATGGTATGGTTGAGCTTGGTTACACAATGGCCCTGATCGGCTGCTCTGCAGCATTGATTCGCAGGGTCGCTTTCACGCCCGAGAAACTGAAGGGCAAATCTCAGTTAGAGGGGAATGTCATACTTTTGCTAATTCTGACAATAACTACTACGTCGTTTGTGGTCGAGTCTTACGAGGATCCCTCGCCATTCTGGGAGCCGTTCGGCCACATGTTCGCTGAAATGGAACTCTCAGATGCGACGGTGGTCGTCGCATATTGGGCCCACATGGTCGCCATTTCCGTGTTTCTATTCCTAATTCCAGTCTCCAAACATATGCACTTGGTAATGGCAGTTCCAAACGTCTTCTTCCATGATATCGAGCTACCAGGGAAGATGAGGCCATTAGCCGTCGGAGAAGATGGAAAGGCAGTCCCTCTGGAAGATTTGGACATAGACTCTTTCGGTGTCAGTTCGTATACCCAGTATTCGTGGAGGCAACTCATCGATGGATGGTCTTGCACTTCCTGCGCTAGGTGCCAGGACGTATGTCCCGCATATGCTTCAGGAAAGTCGCTGAATCCCATGCAAGTGATTCATGATGTACGGAACTATGCAAACGAGCATGCCCCAATCCTCCTATCGGGAGGGGAGCCCTCTGAGACTATGATGACGCGAATCACAGAGGATGCAGTATGGGCGTGCACGACATGCAACGCATGCGTCGATGTGTGCCCCCTGTACATTGAGCACGTGCCAAAACTAACGGATCTTAGGAGGAACGCCATGATGGAGACTATGGAGTATCCAGAGGTTCTGAATACTGCAATGGGCAATATAGAATCGGCATCCAATCCATATGGATTCGGAGCCCACGAGAGGGCCGATTGGGCATCGGATCTAGATGTCAAGGTAGGGGAGCCAGCAGAGTACATCTACTTCGTGGGTTGCGCGGGAAGCTTCGATGAAAGGAACCAGAAAGTCGCAAGATCGACTATTTCGCTACTGAAGGAGGCAGGATTGGATGTCGGTATTTTGGGCATGCAAGAAGGATGCTCCGGCGATCCTGCTAGGAGAGCAGGCAACGAATACCTGTTCCAAATGCTCGCTGAGACCAACATGACGACATTCCAGGATCTTGGCGTCAAGCGGATAGTCGCCTCATGCCCGCATTGCTTCCATACCCTGGGCAAGGAGTATGGTGACTTTGGTGGGGACGAACTAGAAGTATTCCACCATTCAGAAATCATAGCCAAGCTTCAGGAGGAGGGGAAACTTCCAGATGCCGAGAAGAATGGAAGAAGCGTGACTTTCCACGATCCTTGCTATTTGGGCAGGATGGGCGGTGTCGTTGAAGAGCCCAGATCCGTAATTGGCGGGGTTGACGTTGAGCCTGAGAGGCATGGAAAGTCCTCTTTCTGCTGTGGAGCAGGGGGCGCACAGATGTGGATGGAGGAAGATGCAGACAAGAGGGTCAACGAGATCAGGGCTGCAGAGTTAGCAGAAACCGGTTGTGACACCGTTGCCGTAGGATGCCCCTTCTGCTCTGTCATGGTAAAGGACGGCTTGGATGCCGTTGGTGCAGAGATGGAGGTTCTCGACGTGGCAGAATTGCTTTGGGAACAAATTGTAGCCAAGGATAAAGAAATTCATGACAACTCTAAGAAAAGGGCTGGAAAGGCTAGAATATGGAAATCTTCTATCTCTGATTTTGTTTGAAGTAGACAATCCAGCTCCGCCGAAAAACATAGAGAGGGTCATAAGTGGGAACTTCTAGCCAAGGGCATGCAAGACACGTTCACTTTCATGGGCATGACAGTACCAAATCTAGCTAAAGCAGCTGGCGGAATATTGGTCGTATGGGGTTTGGCCGCCTACTTCATTCAGAGTGCGGACCCACCTTCTGTCACTGCGATGATACCCGCATTCATGGGCGCCCCCTTGCTAATCCTGGGAATAATTTCCGAGAGAAATGAGGCAAATTTGCATCATTACATGCACGCAGCCATGGTCTTCGCTCTGTTGATGGTCCTAGGTGGGGCCCAGGGGCTGATTGACATCGAGGGCAAGTCCAATCTTGCAGTGGGGTCCCATCTAATCCTTGTTCTGGCTGGATCAATATTCATGGCAGCGGGAATAATGTCTTTCAGGCACGCTCGGAAACTCCGAGAATCATCGGGTGTTTGAGTGCGACCAGTGATAGGCATCACCTGTTTCATGCGTGATACCCAATATGGTAACTGGCAGAGGCATGCAGCAATATTGCCATCTGCGTACGTATCAATGATAGATAAGGCCGGGGGAATCCCAATGATCATCCCTCCTGCGGGAGACATGTCAAATCTACTGGAAAGCATCGATGGACTCATCGTTTCGGGAGGGCCAGATGTTTCCCCTTCCAGATATGGCCAGGAGCCGGGCCCAATGACCAAGGAGTTCTACCCAGAACAGGATGAGACCGAGATGGGGCTAATTTCATCGGCCTTGGAAATGGACATGCCAATACTGGGTGTTTGTAGGGGGATGCAGATACTTAGCATAGCCCATGGAGGCTCTCTACATCAGCACCTTGACGATACTCCCGGTCATGAGGGACATGGGGGTTATGATGGTGTTTCTACGGATCATGACGTCATCGTCGAAAAGGACTCGATACTAGCCGGTTTAATGGGGACTTCATTCACAGTCAACTCGACGCACCACCAGGGCGTTGCAGATCCCGGTACCCTTGCCGTTTCTGCAATCGCCGAACATGACGGCCTAATCGAGGCCGTGGAGAGAAGGGACAAGAAATTCTGCATAGGAGTTCAGTGGCACCCCGAACGAAAGGGACACCACTTACTGTTCGCTGCCTTGGTTGAAGCAGCGAGGGGTTGATGACGGGTAAGCCCAGCAGGAAGGCCGATGGCGCTTAGGGTCTACGACACTCGTTCACGCACAAAACGTGAACTGATTCCTTTGGTCGAGGGCCAAATTGGCATTTATGCGTGCGGGATTACTCCATACTCTCCTAGCCATATTGGACACGCGAGGCAGGCTATCGCCTTCGACATAATAGTCAGGTGGCTCCGCAATAGGGGCTTCCAAGTCAACTACATTGCCAACTTCACCGACATCGATGACAAAATCATCTCTGTCTCATCAGAGGAGGGCGTCGACTTCTTGGAAGTGGCAAATAGGAATATCGAAGACTACTTCGAGGTGATGGACGCATTGAATGTCACTAGGGCGAATGAATACCCACGCGTCACTGAAACCATCCCTGAGATTATTGAAATGGTCAACTCTCTAATTGAGAAAGGTCATGCTTATGTTGCCAATGATGGGGTCTATTTTGAGATAGACACAGCTCCTGAAAAGTACGGCCAATTAACTGGCCAGACTTTGGAGATGGTTAGAGAGGGAGCAGGCGGCAGAGTGGATGAAACTGGTTCGGGAAAGAGGGACCACAGGGACTTCGCTCTTTGGAAGGCTGCCAAGTCAGGGGAGCCGAACTGGGAAAGCCCCTGGGGGCCGGGGAGGCCGGGATGGCACATTGAGTGCTCGGCAATGTCCCTAAAGCACCTAGGCGAGAGATTCGATATCCATGGTGGCGGAACAGACTTGATGTTCCCACACCATGAGGCCGAGATTTTCCAATCAGAGTGCTGTTTGGGGCACGAACCAGTTGTCCAATATTGGTTGCACAACGGGATGATCAATGTCAATGGCGAGAAAATGAGCAAATCAGAAGGAAACTTCTGGACAGTTAGTGACGCATTGCAGCAGGTGGACCCACTAGTTCTGCGATACACCCTGATTAATGCCCCATATCGTCAGCCTGTCGACTTCAATACGGTGATGATAGACGACTCCAGACTGAATCATGGGAGGTTGCTTAGGGCATATTCTGAGGGACTATCAATAGCCGGATCCGGAGATTGGTCGAGTAACCCTGCGTTGTCAGGAGCAGCCGAGAGATTCTCCTCTGGTATGAATGACGATTTCAACACCCGTGTGGCACTGGTGGAGGTACAGTCCATTGTCAAGGAACTGAGGCAATTAATTGATACTGAATCGGACAAATCAGATGTGTCCGCTGCCGTGGGATGGCTCGCCGAGTTTGCTGGAGGCGTCCTAGGGGTATTGCCAACTGAGGAAGAGGCACTCTCCATAACCGAGTCAGAGGCTGCAGCCCGTTCTGCAATTTCATCAGATGTGGAGGCGCTCCTTGAAGAGAGGGAGTCTGCGAGGGAGTCAAAGAACTGGTCGAGGGCCGATGAGATAAGGGACGAGCTGATTTCCATGGGCGTCGTAGTCGAGGACGGGTCTGAAGGGCCAACATGGCGAATAGAGTGACTGCCTACTCTTCCTCTAGCGCCTTGCCACCCAAAGAACGCTCTCTCAGATTGTTATTGATGGTGGCCACAGATCCGATAATTACAGCGAGAGCGGCAATAATGGCAATCCAATACAATGGCCCATTCAACCAAGATTCGTCCTCTGAGCCATCTTCAACCAGGTCAGGCGGATTCGTCTCGGAATTCATCTCTACGAATACAACATCATGTCTGCACTCCATCCAATCCTCACTGGATGGTGGAACTAGGGCATCAGTGCAAATCCTGCCCGGGACCGTGAAAGAGTCAGCTACCTCGAGGTTGCAGAACTGCGCCATGAACCACGAGGAGATGCATTCGTCTGTGTCCTTCATAATCACTAGGATGGAGCCGCAAAGGATCGACTCTCCATCTGCAGGTTCTGGAATTCCATCCGATACGCACTCCTCTATGTGGATGCCCTCGGAAATTGTCGTGGGATGGGGTATAGAACCCCCTCTGGGGCCGAAGGTAGGGAAAGTTGTCGGAAGGTCCGGTGGGGGAATCGTTGGAACATTACTGCCCCCATTTCCATTGCCCTCTGTGAGGTTCGTCTCGATCGGATCAGCACCCCCTACAGTTCCGCCGACCCTATGCCCATCATCGTCAAGCTCGATGTCGTAGTAGTCCGACCACAGATCTATCGTCCTGTCTTTCTGGAATGTAATCGAGCGATTTAGAACGTCGAAGTATCGATCATCTCCAAGTGTGAATAGATACTCAATGGGAACACTCTTTCCTTCATTGCATCCCTGCAGATACGCGAACATCTCTGCGAATGTCTGTTGAGCCTCGGGAACCCCATCATAGGTAATGTCAGTCGCCTTTCTGAAGCCATCACCCTCAATGACCTCAACGTCGTCATCCATTGCTTGCATGATGTCAACGTCTCCAAATACTGGAATGCCACCTACCACAACCAGCCTGATATCCGGATCAATTGCGTCTATCGCATTTCGATAAGGGTCCGCTTCAAATGTATCTAGGACAACTAGATCCGCAGCGAGCCCCTCCTGGATCCTGCCGGTGTCATCCGACCACCCAATCGCATCTACCACGTTAGTAGTGATAGTCTGCAACAATTCGTAATCTGAGAAAACGTTCCCAAGGACGTTATCGTCCCACCAGTCGGCAGTCTTGAGCTCATGCAGAGAGCTCTTAGATCCAGAAGGAGACCAGTCCGGACCGATCATTATGTTGACTCCCTCCGCTTTCGCTGTTGCGATGTCTGTGGTATCACCATACAGGAGTAGGTTGGACGTAGGTGACCAAGCGAGGCTACCACCAACGCCGCCCAAAGCTGAGAACTCTGGCTGAGTGAGCCCAGTTCCATGAATTACCACTATTTCGCCGACAAGAAGGTCGTTCTCCACGAGTACATCAAATTCCGCTCTGCTGGACTCATCCACTCCCTCTGCAAGGTGGATGAACCATGCATTAAGTCCCCCTGATGAATTACCACTCTTGATGTGGTTGCCCTCGTAGTCTGACTCCAATTCTGTAACCTTGGTCCAAATGCCGTCTCCGCCAAAGTTGTACAGTTCAATATTCCTAGCGAGCATCGTTTCGAAGGTATCGGTACCTGTCGTCGAACTTCCTTGCAAGGCGGTATTTCCTCCAGCGACAGCCCTCAATTCTGCAAACCTCATCGCCGATGAGTCATAGAGTGAGCAGCCAATGTCCTTGGCATCGCTGTATCCGGAGTAAGACTGCCACTGGTATCTGTTATCCCAGCCATCAGTCCCATGGTCCCACAATGGAATGAGGTTGTACTTCGCATGATTGTGAGGGTCTACGAAACCGGGGTATATCGTACCGCTGGTTGGGATGTGCACCACTCCCTCAGCTTGAGGCGGCGTACTATCGGAGGCACTCCAAACGGCTTCAATAACACCATCCCTAACTAGGACCCGACCATCGTCAATGACGTCACTCTGTGAAACCATGGTGACAACCCTTCCTTCGAGAACGTACTCCCCGTTGTGGATATGGTCTTGAGGGGGGTAGCAATTGCCCATGAGGTGGTTAACGCCGACCCATTCCCCACTGTTTGAACCCCCTGGGGTCGGGCTTCCGTCAGACAGCTTCGCCCAGTTTCCATCCGAGCCGTAACCATAAGGGATTCCGTATTCGGAGTCTTCGGCTCCATAGCTTACAGAGTCAACCACCGATCCTGAACCGTCTAGAATGGAGACAGTGTCGCCTTCATAGTAATCGAATTCAATGTTGGTCTGTGCCCTGTAGAATACTAGGTAGGCACCGGGATCAATGACAGTCCCCCATGCGATGCTGCACATCGGGGAGCCTCCTTCAGCTATGTCGTCAAGCCACCATCCGCCTATGTCGACAGCCCCATCCGTGGGATTATGAAGCTCCACGAATTGATTAGAGTAACGTCCAATTTCTCCATCACCATTCCAGTCTATGCCCCCGTAAGACTCACTGTTAGGGGAGGCGTAGATTTCGTTGATGTACACATGATCGGGAGCTGGCGCAGCCTGCCCCGTTGAAACCATAATGGGTCCCAAACTGGTAATCACAATCAGGAGGCATACTGCAATCGCAGAGGTACGCATGCTCCACAAGCCACGCCTCCAGTTTTGAACCTCACCGCACTATGTTGAACAGCCCACCGCGTGCGATGTGTGAAATAGCACTCTATTCACCCGTCCAGCATGAGGGGAGCTTCGGCAACGCACGTGGCTCTTGTGGCAATTATGTTCGCAAGCACTTCCCTTTCAGGTTGCTTCAGTGAGGTAATGAGATCTAATGACAGTGGTCCGGATTGGAACGAAGGCATGGAATACGTCGACTCCCCCTCTGGACATACTGACTCCTGCTCCAGCACTCCCTGCACAAGGCCATTCATAGTCGGTGAGCCATTCTCCAACGACACATGGGGAAACTCCTCATGGGCGGTGTTTGGCAATGTCGAAGGAGGAAACTGCTGTGAGCACTATCTCGCTGCCACTAAGGAAGGATGGATTCTGAACTTCGGTGGAGAATATCCAACTTGGTCCGAGGACAGGGGCCATACATGGAAGGAGTACCGGCCATCAATCCTCTCTCAGTTCGGATGCATGGAGCCGAAGCCCACGGTTCCTGGGCAGGAGGGCCTAGGAGAGGGAAGCATTGTCCAAGCGACTAATGGCGATCTAATTTCGATGGGTTGGTTCCCCTATCCAAGCTCAAGTGGGGTCGATCAGTTCTATGCATTTCTTTATGATGCTGAGGACCAGGAGTGGAGTTGGTGCTTCAATAGGACACCGGAGCCATTCTATGACCGATCTTGGCAAGTTGAGGTCGTCGGCCCAATTAACGGTGGACTGTATGGAAACGGCCCATGGGCCAGCTTAGTGATTTCCAACTTCTGGCATCAGGTTCAGAACATAGGCGGTCAGATTTCGACTGACGGCCTGAATTACGATTATTTTGGATTCCCAGACAGAGATGCCAATCTGGATGTCATGGAGGTTGACTTGGACCCTCAAGAATTGGGCCCGGAGTGGGACTTCACAAAGCCGCACAAGGAGATGAGGGCATTCCCAGTCCCTTCAGGAGGGCTCTATTTTCCAAATTACTTCATCGATGGCAGGGACGCATTCTTGGACACATCCCTGAATTGGTGGACAGGTGTCACTTTGAATGGGTCTTCATTACCATCCCAGTACTGCGCATTCGACTCCTCAACAGCACTACACTGCGTCACTGCTGGGGGTACGACACTCATGCACATGATGTCATGGGACGGTGGAGAGAGCTGGGAAAATCAATCGTACAACATATCTTCCGAGGCTTCCGAACTGGAGGAGTGGGAGTTCCATTCTAATGGCAATCACGACTTATTCGTTCTGAATGTCCGATACCAGAGTTCCTCGGGTCCCGATGTGGATATTGCATGGCACGTCCGAGATTACTCTGAGTCTCTAGAGCCGGACATGAAGACATACTTGGGACAGGGGGACCTCGATTCTACATCCGGTGCCGGCAATGATATTCGCTTTGATTTCGCCAGTATGGGAATCCTGCCAGATGGCGGTTCCTTCATCGCTTACATGGACTCTACTGACCCCGATCCCCTGTTCGGGGTGGAGCTGTTACTGCCCGTCGAGTATGCTTCACATATTCCAGAGATGTGAGGGCCCAGTCTCCACCGCGCCAGTCTCAGGATTCAATACTGAAAGTCACGCTTACTCCGTCGACTTGGAAAGAATCTCCAGCGGCACCACCCTCGTTGAGGCTTGCCGCGCCAGCACGCACTTCGGATTGAACATGAGCCCAATCCGCATCTGCTAACTCGAGACCACTAACCCAAACAGCTAGCGTGATGTTCGCCTCGACATCGAGGTCGAGGTCCTTGCGTTTGGCCTGAACTCTACGAATTATATCGCGCGCAAGCCCCTTCGAGAGTAAATCATCGTCGAGACTCATATCGAAAACGAGCGAGACATCACCGACGTTTTCGTCAGAAATGGTTGAGGCGGCGAAACCATCTCTCTCGACACGGCGGACCTCAATATCGTCCATTGTGATGTCATATCCCTCGAGGATGCAGATTCCCGCGTCGATCTCCAATAATATGTCATCAGGATCGGCCTCGCCCAGCAAAGCAATCACTGCAGGCAAATCCTGCCGACATTTCTTACCCAGCGCCTTACGATCGGGCTCGATAACCATACGCTGGAATCGCTCGAGGTCATCCTCAGTGTTCAGCGACTCGACATTCAACTCATCCGCCAGCAAATCATGGAAGCGGCCTATGTCTGGCCCGCCAACAATCCAACCGGCCCGACAAGGCAGGCGTTGTCGGCGACCCGCATCGACACGAACGCGCCTCCCTGTCTCTGCCAACGCACGCACAAGACCCATCTCTTGTTCAAGGGCCCAATCTTGTGGTGGCAAGTTCGAACCAATCAGGCTCGAGCCGACTGGCCAATCGGCCAAATGAACCGAAACCCCGGTCAAGTCGCGGTGGATTTGGTCTGGCATGAACGGGGCCACTGGCGCCATCAATCGGCAAACCGTCAGTAACACCTCATGCAAGGTGTGCTGACACGCTCTTTTGTCCATCGAATCAGCCTCGTCCCAAAGGCGGCGGCGGCTGCGGCGTACATACCAATTAGAGAGATCATTCACAACGAATACCTCGAGTTCACGCCCAGCCTTGTGGAAATCCCAATCAACAAATTGGTCGTGATATGAGTTAGCGACTGTGTGTAATCGGGAGAGAATCCATTGATCGAGGGGACTGCGGTCTGCAACCGCCACAAAGCCATCCTCATCATCTGCATCGAAGCCATCTAGTGCGGCGTAATCAGCGTGGAAGCGGTGAACATTCCACAGGGTCAGGAACATCTTGGCGTAGGACTCTCGAACTCCATTGGGATCGAAATTAGTCGGCGACCACGGCGCGCTCTGCGTCATCATGTACCAGCGAATAGAATCAGAACCTTCCTTGTTGAAATGGTCCCAAGGATTCACTACATTCCCGCGCGACTTCGACATCTTCTTTCCGTCCTTATCCAGGATGTGGCCGAGTGAGAGGCAACGGCGGTAGCAGATACTATCGAACACAGTCGTCGAGACTGCCATTAGTGAGTAGAACCAACCACGAGTTTGGTCGACAGCTTCACAGATGTAATCGACAGGGAACGCACCGTCGAATTTTTCTTGATTCTCGAATGGATAATGCCACTGAGCGAAGGAAGCGCATCCTGAATCGAACCAGCAATCCATGACGTAGGGCTCGCGCACCATCTCGCCCGAGCAATCGCTAGTTGGGCAATTGAGTTTGACTTCGTCGACGTATGGTCGATGCAGCTCGGGCGGTATTGGAGATTCACTAGTCCTCATTTCCTCCATCTCAGCAATGCTGCCGATGCAGTGCTCGGTCCCACAATCAGGGCATATCCAAACAGGAATCGGTGTGCCCCAATATCGCTCGCGGCTTATCGCCCAATCCTTGATGTTGGAAAGCCACTCTCCCATACGCTTCTCACCAGTCCAATCCGGGGCCCATTCGACCTCCGAGTTGTATTGCATGATTTGCTCCTTGACGGCAGTCATGCGCACGAACCAACTGTCCATGGCATAGTACAACAAAGGGTGATCGGTGCGCCAGCAATGCGGGTAATCGTGAGTGTAAATATGCTCTCTATACAGCGAATTCTCGTTCGCAAGTAAGTCGATTATATCATTGTCACAGTCCTTAACATACCGACCATCAAGCTGCCCATGAGTTCCAGCGACGAAGCACCCATCCATTCCGACGGTGTGCTGAGCGGGAAAACCCTCTTTCATTCCCAAATTGTAGTCGTCCTCACCATACATAACGGCTGTATGGACCACTCCCGTACCGTCACTTGTTGTGACGAAATCCGCACCCACAATTGTCCAGGCCGCAGGATGATCGGAGCCATCGATGGCGCCGGGAAAAAGAGGTTTGTACGAGCGCCCCACAAGATCAGAGCCGGGAATTTCATCGATCACTTCGACATGATGGCGAAGGACAGTCCCCATCAGATCCTTAGCGAGGATCAACTCCTCTCCAACGGAAGCGCCTCCACGACCTTCCCAGGATTCAGAAGGAGGCGTACTGACCCTGACCCGAACATATGTCACATCGGGACCAACGGCAAGTCCGACATTTCCAGGCAGTGTCCAAGGAGTGGTTGTCCAGGCGAGTACAGAAGCATCTTCATCTGCGAGCTTGAATTTGATGAAAACGGCAGGTTCAGAGACCTCTTTGTAACCCTGAGCCACTTCATGAGTCGAGTAACTGGTTCCAGTTTGCGGGCAAAAGGGCAGAACTTTGTGACCACGAAATAGCAAGCCTTTGTCGAACATCTGTTTGAGTGACCACCAAGCCGACTCGATGTAATCGTCCTGTAGTGTGACGTAGGGATCGTCCATATCGACCCAGAATCCCATGCGTTCGGTCATTTCGCGCCATGCTTCTTCGTAGGTCCAGACGCTCTCCTTGCATTTCTGGTTGAATGCCTCCATGCCATACGCCTCTATTGCCTCATTGGACATTAGGTCCAATTGCTTCTGAACCTCTATTTCCACGGGAAGCCCGTGCGTATCCCAACCGGCCTTCCTTTCGACCACATGTCCCTCCATCGTCTTCCATCTGCAGACCATGTCCTTGAACAGCCTGGAGATGACGTGGTGAATGCCGGGCCTGCCATTCGCTGTAGGGGGCCCCTCTAGGAAGGTGAACGGACTCCCTGTCTCCCTGCGAGCTTCAATAGAATTGGAGAAAGTCCCCTCTTCCGCCCAGAGCTCAATCAAGGAGTTCTCCAGGGACACTGGGTCGAGGTCCCCGGCGGGCTTTGGCACTCCCATCGGCAACGCGACCGTCGATGCCGTATTGAATATGACTCGGTCGCCCGAAGGGCGATAAACACCCTTAGTAGCATTCAATAAGGGCAAACGAGACGAGCAATCATGTCAGAAACCACTACAATTTCCGTGGGTGGAATGACATGCACCGGATGTTCTGGCAATGTCTCATCAGCTCTTTCCTCACTGGCAGGGGTTTCCTCCGCTGAAGTCTCCCACATGTCAGGATTAGCCGTGGTGGAGCATCAGGGCGAAACTCGCGAGTCAATGGTCAATGCCATTATTTCTGCCGGTTACACCGTCGACGGACAAACTCCCGCTTTCGACTGGTCAGACAGCTCAGTCTGGAGGCAATCGGCCAACAACACGAAATGGTGCCTAATAGGATGCTCAATAGGGGAGTTCGGAACACTCGCATATTACAGCTACTCTGGTATTACAAGCGGGTTGGAGTTATACTCAAATTTGTGGTACTTCTACGCAATACTGCCTCTTGTAAATGGTCTGGCGACAAGCGTAATGCTTGAGACGGGAATACTGATGAGGGGACAGATGGACTTCAGAAATGCACTGTCTACCGCATTGGGGATGTCTTTCATTTCCATGCTGATGATGGAGATCGCAATGGAAGTGACAGACCTGCTGTTCACACAGGGGGAATTGGGCTTGGATTTCATTGCTATACCATTCATGCTTCTCGTGGGATTCCTGACTCCTTGGCCATACAACTATTGGAGGCTCAAGAAGTACGGAGTGGCTTGTCATTGAGGTGATTATGATGCAGGATTGGAACGATATCTGTAATGACATTTCCAAATGGATATTGGATTATGCCAGCAGCAATGGAATTTCCACGCTTGTCGTCGGCGTTTCCGGGGGAATAGACTCGGCCGTGACATCGGCTCTCTGTGCTAGGACTGGACTAAGGACCATGGCCCTCAACATGCCTATCCACCAAGATCCCTCCCAGTACGATCTTTCCAATCAGCACATATCCTGGCTAACCTCAAATTGGGAAAATGTCGATAGCCACGTAATCGATCTCTCGAAAACTTACGACTCCTTCGAATTCGACATGAATTCAAACTTCACCAATCTCTCACTTGCAAACTCTAGGGCCAGGCTGAGAATGGCCACCCTGTACAATTTCGCTTCCACGCTCGATGGAATAGTCGTTGGAACCGGAAATAAGGTGGAGGACTTCGGTGTCGGATTCTTCACCAAGTACGGCGATGGGGGGGTGGATATCTCCCCCCTGGCGGATATGTACAAGTCCGAGGTTTACTCACTAGCCGACGCCCTTGGGATCATTCAGGAGATTCAGGACGCCGCACCTACAGACGGCCTCTGGGCTGACGGAAGGACGGATGAGGACCAGCTGGGGGCCTCTTACGAGGAGCTTGAGTGGGCCATGAAGGAGATGGAGAACCCATCTGGTGCAGAGCCAACAGTTAGGCAGAGCCAGGTGATGGAGAGGTACCTCCAGCTCAACAGCGCCAATTCGCACAAGATGAAGCCGATTCCAGTATTCAAGAGAAACCACTGAGTTCAATTATGCCACTTGCATCCCGATTCCATGCAAGAGGGCACACAGGTCCAGACCAGCTATGCCGACAGTGGCCAAATAATGGCCGTCCAATTCGATAGGAAGATTATCATTTACTGGTGGATGACGGCAAACGTAGGACTTCTAGCGTCAGTGGTCGGAATCATTCTGATGCCAATCTGGATCCCATTCGGGTGGCTTGTTCACAAGAAGCAGTACGAGCACATGAGCGGGGCCCTTACAGAACGCTCGCTCAACATGCGCATGGGGTGGATGTTCAAGAAGCAGCAGAACATCGCTCTGGACAAGCTAACGGACGTTTCCATTCACGAGGGGCCGATTCTGAGCGCTTTCGGAGTCGTCAGGATGCAGTTCGAGACCGCAGGCGCCGCGCCATTCATACTCACCGGGGTGAAGAACGCGAACCAGTTCCGTGACCTCGTCCTCAGACAGAGGGACTCGTTGGTCGCTTCTCCTCAAGCCGCCGCTTCCCCAGTCGAGTCAAACGATGTTCTAGTCGAGATCAGGGACCTTCTGAAGAGCATAGACTCCAGACTCGAGTAATCGGTAGTGACTAAAACGGCCAACTGAAAGCCCTTTA
>Ga0066849_10000015_pt1 | contig 55999 bp, 46 predicted proteins | sample ETNtaG_9_FD_65492 | JGI IMG/M metagenome (GOLD analysis project Ga0066849, IMG submission 65492) | Marine microbial and viral communities from oxygen minimum zone, Eastern Pacific Ocean - ETNP201406SV69 | ecosystem: Environmental > Aquatic > Marine > Oceanic | place: Pacific Ocean: Eastern... | reverse complement strand
AAACTTCTATATAACATCTAAATATCATGCCAAGAGTAACTAAAGCATTAGCAGCAAAAGCAAAACATAAGAAAGTTCTAAAAGCGACTAAGGGACACTATGGTGCAAGAAGTAGATTATTCAAGACTGCCAAACAATCTAATGTGAAAGCTCTCCAATATGCTTTTAGAGACAGAAGAAATAAGAAGAGAACATTTCGATCATTATGGATTTCTAGAATCTCTGCTGCATTAATACCCTTAGAAATTTCCTATAGTAGATTCATCAATCAGCTTTCTAAAGCAAATATTAAACTAGACAGAAAGTCTCTTGCTGGAATTGCTTTTTCTGATCCTGATACTTTTAAGAAAATCGTAGAAAAAGTCAGGGTATAATGTTCTCATGCAAATCCCTCAGGATTTAATTGAAACAGCCGCGCTCAAATTAAAATCCGTTCAATCAGAGGCTGAATTCTTTCAACTAAGAGCTCAATTTCTTGGTAAAAAATCTTTTGTTGTTAGCGCATTCTCAAGGCTGAGAGACCTCAAATCAGATGAAAAAGTAATTGCTGCAAAAGAGTTAAATGTTCTTAAGAATAATTTAACAAAATTATTTGAGAGCTCCTTCACAGATATAGAAGATAGAAGTAACCTTAAGAAATTAGATGTAACTCTTCCCGCTGACCCTTTTTTAGTTGGTTCTGAGCATCCAATAACTAAAATTTCGCAAAAAATTATCAACTATTTCACTCCATTAAATTATCAAATTTTTTCTGGAAATGAGATAGAAACAGATTTTTACAATTTTGAAGCATTAAATTTTCCAGAAAATCATCCTGCGAGACAAATGCATGACACTTTTTATCTTAATTCTAATAGCAAGTCAGAATATTTGTTAAGAACGCATACCTCGAATACTCAAGTTCATGCAATGCTTTCAGAAGACTTGCCCTTGTATATGCTTTCTCCTGGCAGAGTATTTAGATGTGACTCTGATACCACCCATCTGCCAATGTTTACTCAAATTGAGGGTTTGGTAGTTGATGAAGATGTAACCTTTGGCGATTTAAAAGGAGTTTTAATTGCTTTCTTGGAAGATTTTTTTAATGAAAAAATGGAAGTTAGATTTAGACCATCATATTTCCCGTTCACCGAGCCCTCAGCAGAAGTAGATATAAAATTTGGTAAACAGGGATGGTTAGAAGTTTTAGGATGCGGAATGGTCCATCCCAATGTATTGAATGGTTGCAACATAGATACAAAAAAATTTCGTGGTTTTGCCTTTGGTATGGGAGTTGAGCGATTAGCTATGCTTTACTTTGGTGTAACAGACATCAGAGAATTTTATTCTTCCAACTTAGATTTTTTAAACCAATTTCAATCATGAAAATTAAATATTCATACTTAAAGAATTTTCTCAATACAAAGCTTAGCCAAAAAAAACTTAGTGATGTATTTACTCAAGTTGGTTTTGAGTGTGAGATTGAAGGAGATTTAATAGAATTTGACATCACCCCAAATCGAGGAGATGTTTTATCACTTAAGGGTTTGGAGAGAGAATTTTATGCATATCAATCAAAAAAACCTAGCCAAAAACTAGATACTTCATCATTAAAACTGACTAAAGATAAAAAAATTATCAACCAAATTGATGGCATTGGTTGTGGTAATTACCACTTAATGGTGGTTCAGGGTTTGCAGAAAGTAAATAATCTAGATGCTAAAAAGCGGAGCTTCATAGAGTCTGCCGGTATTCCATTGATAAATCCTTTGGTTGATTTGGGCAACTATGTAATGTTAGAAATTGGTGCGCCTATGCATGTATTTGATTTGGATAAGTTGGCTCTTCCAATTAATGTTCGCTTTCCTAAAGAAGATAACACCTCAGTAACCGTTATTGGTGGTGATGTTAAAAATGTTCGGTCTTCATCTTTAACAATCCAGGATCAATGCGGGATCCAAGCGATAGCGGGGATCATTGGTAGCGAGTCATCTTCAGTATCATCATATACTACTAACATAGCGGTCGAAGCTGCATTTTTTAGGCCTGAGGTTATTGTGAATCAAGCTAGAAAGTATGGGCTAGCCACCGATGCTTCTCATCGCTTTGAGAGAGGGGTAGATCCTGAGATGCAGCAATTAGCATTAGAAAGATATTTATTTCTATTAAGTCAAATAGCAGCATACGATTCAGTTGTACTCAATTATTCAAATTCCCGAAAGACCAAAAAGAAAAATGTGAGATTAGATGTAGAAAGGTTTAATAAATTTTCTGGCCTAACCTTAAAGGCTAGTCAAGCAGTTCTAATATTGAAAAACCTTGGTTTTAAAGAGCTTAATAGAGTTAAAAATATCGTGACATTCAATATTCCCAGTCATAGATTTGATATCTCTCTAGAAGAGGATTTATATGAGGAATTATTAAGATCTTATGGGTATGACAATATTCCTATATCAAAACCTAAGGCAGGACCAATCATTAAAAATAAGCAGGATAATGTAGTAGGCAATCTTAGACTTGGTTTTATACATTCTGGCTTTAAAGAGCTTATGCACATGCCATTTGTTTCAAGAGAGTCTTTCCAACAATTAAATTCTAATAATTCTACAGCTGCTGAATTACAGAACCCAATAAATGAGAATGAACCATTGCTAAGAGGCAATCTTTTTAGGTCTCTATTTACAGCACTAAATAATAATGTAAAAAAAGGATACACATCAATTAAAGTTTTTGAAGTTGGCAATGTATTTTCAAAAGAGAAAAATGGTTTTACCCAGTCATTGCATTTATCAGGAATGATTTACCATCATGAACCTCAGCAAACTTGGAGTCAGAAAGAATTGGTATATGACTTCTATTCATTAAAAGCAGAAATCTCTAAATTATTACAAACTCTTGGCATGCAAAATATTAAGTTTCAACAAGCAAGTTCTTTAATGCCATTCAATGAAAATGCTTTGGATATATATATTGGTAAACATAAGATTGCAGTAATTGGTGAAATAGACCTTTCTGTCACAGAGAAGCTGGTTAAGAAACCGGCATATGGGTTTGAAATGTATCCCGAAAACATTTCAATAGTTTCTTCTAATCCAAAAATTAAAAAAACTAGTAAATTCCCTCTTTCGACTCGAGATATAAACATTATTATAGATAAATCTATTGCTTATAAAGAGGTTGAAAGCTTGATTTCTGAGGGGTCAATTAAGTTCCTAGCCTCATTTAGTCTTATTAATACTTTCGAAGGAAAAGATATTCCCAAAGGCTTTGTTAGCATGACATTAAGGGTTGTTTTTCAAAGCAATGCTAAGTCTTTATCAGAGTCTGATATTAATGGTTCCACGCAAATGACGTTGAAGCTTTTAGAAAAAAGATTGAATGCTAAAATAAGGTCATGAATTTGACCAAAAAGGATCTGAGCGCAATCTTAAGAAAAGAATTGAAGCTTTCAGTGGATATTTCTGATTCTTTGGTCGATGAATTTTTTCAGGTAATTAAAACAACCCTCAGATCTCAAAAGAGTCTTAAGCTGTCTGGATTTGGTTCTTTTGAAATATTTGCTACAAAAGAAAGGTCTGGTAGAAATCCAAAGACTATGAAAAATTACAAGATTCCGTCTCAAAATAAGGTTCGCTTTAGCCCAACCTCAAAAGCTAAGTACTTTTTAAATTAATGATGAAACAGCAGGCACAAAATTTTAATAAATCTGATTTAGCAATTCATTTATCAAGAAAATTTTCATCTTTGAATGACGAAGTAATTATTGAGGGTATCGATTTAATCTTGCAGGAAATTATTAACACTGTTGCCTTAGATAATAGGGTGGAGATAAGAGGCTTTGGTTCATTCTCAAAAAAAACTATCAGACCAAGAAGATTTATTAACCCCAAGACAAAAGAAGAATCTTATTTAGGTGAAACTTCAGTCATGCATTTTAAAGCATCCAAGAAACTCCTTCATGCTCATGACTGATCCAAGAATAATTATAGCAATTGATACATTTGACCTTTCGAAGGCTAATGCTATTTTGGCTCAGCTTGATCCAGATCTTTGTAAGATTAAAATTGGAAGTGTTGTTTATAATGCCCTAGGAAAATCATTTCTTAAGGATGTGTCTTTAAGAGGGTTTAAAATTTTCTTAGATTTAAAATTGCATGACATACCAAATACTGTTCATGAAACAATTTTAGGTTTTCATGATTGCGATATTGAGATGTTAACTGTTCATTTATCTGGTGGCGAAGAAATGCTCAGGAAAGCTATGCTCGCAGGTCAATCCATTCATACTAAAGTAATTGGAGTATCTATACTCACAAGCTTAGAAGAATCAGATACATTGGCCTTATTTGGTAACAATCTTGATGACCAAATTGGTAACCTATTCAAAATAGCCACTAAAGTAAATTTAGATGGGGTTGTTTGCTCACCTCATGAGCTAGAAATCGCAAATACAATTCTTCATCAATACCAAATAAAAATAACACCTGGAATAAGGGATATTGCAGTTGAGGATGATCAGGCAAGAACTATGAGCGCAAAAGAAGCAACTCAAAAAGGCGCCACATTCATAGTAATTGGCAGGCCAATTACTCAAGCTGAGGATATTTCAGTGGCATTAAAAAATTTTAGTGATTCAATTGAAAAATAATAAATTAATTCAAAGTGCCTTATCGGATCTAAAGAAGCTATCAAAGGTCGAGATTGCAAAAAAAAAGTTATCATTTAAATTTGAATCAGAATTTCTTAATTATCAACCTTTCTTAAAAGAATTTTCGTCTCAACATTATAAAATCTTCAATGAAATTTCATATCAATTAGATCTTCAAGGCTCGATAGTTGATCTCTTTGGAGGGGAAGTTGTTAATAAGACAGAAAATAGGCCAGCCTTACATCACCAATATCGCATTAACCAAAAATCTAAGGAGTTCAATTTTAAGAAAATTACTCAACCCTTCATAAAAAGGATTAAAAAAGAAGGTTTTAAGAATATCATTACTTTCGGTATCGGTGGTTCGTACGAAGGGCCAAAATTACTTCATGAATTCACAAAGAATCAATCAGCAAAATTAAATTATTATTTTTTATCCGGGCCAGATAAAGACGAATTTAATACAGTATTAAAACCATTAAGCGAGCAAAAAAATTTTTATATTTTTTCATCTAAATCATTAGAAACAGATGAAACCTTGTTATGTTTAAAGTGGTTGGGCCAAAAAAGGAATTCAAACAACTCCATAGTCATAACAGCAAATTCAAACAAAGCTCTTTCAATGGGTTTTGCAAAAGAATGCATTGTTTCGTTTCCAGACTCCGTAGGAGGCAGGTATTCTATTTGGTCGCCCATATCTCTTACCGCTGGGTTAGAGAATAATTTCTCTTCATTTTTAAAAGGTGGATCGATTGCAGACAAAATGCTGTTAGGAAATTCAAAAGAAGATAAACAATATCAAAAATTTATAAAGATACTGGCATTTTCTGATCTATGGTTTAGTAACTTTAAAAATAAAAAAAATAGGGTTGTTCTTTCTTATAACTGGAGATTGCGCTCTCTAACAAATTATATTCAGCAGCTTGAAATGGAATCACTTGGAAAGCAGGCTAATCCTACATCTATTTTTAAGGAAACAGGTCAGATAATATTTGGAGGTTTTGGCTCCACTGCTCAGCACTCATATTTTCAATTATTGCATCAAGGTACAGCAGGATTTTGTACAGATATTATTTATTCCGATTTCAGCAATAGCCCCTTATCATCTGCCCAAGCAAAAGGGCAAGCCTCTTTGCTTTCATCTAATTTCAAGGGGCCTACAGATTTGATTGAACAAACGAATAGCAACTCTCCCGTTAATCTTTTCCATTTAAATAAGATGTCACTTGAAGGGCTTGGTTTTTTGCTCGCAAGCTGGGAGCATAGAGTTTTTATAACTGCATGCATGCTTCAAATTAATCCCTTTGATCAATATGGAGTTGCTGCTGGAAAATTGATTGCAAAGAAATTTCTAAGTTAATGGCTCTTGATTTAAAGCAAGTTCCCAATACTCCTGGAATATATAAATTTTTTTCTAAAAATAAAATTATCTATATTGGTAAAGCAAAAAATTTGAAGAAAAGAGTGTCCTCATATTTTGGTAAATCTTTCAAAGATAGAAAAACGCAACAAATTAAAATTCTCACTGATAAAATTGAAACATTTTCAACAACAACTGAGGCTGAAGCTCTTCTCTTAGAGCAATCTTTGATTAAAGAGAATTTACCTCGATTTAATATTCTTTTGCGTGATGATAAAACATATCCATATGTACATTTTTCTATGGATCATAAATACCCAAGCATTAGCATGAAGAGATCTAAACATGCTGTTTCAAAAAATTTTTTTGGCCCATTTATAAGCGCACAAGCTGTTAAGGCAACCATTAAAGACCTACAGAAGATTTACCAGATTAGAAATTGTAGTGATACAACTTTTAATAACAGGTCTAGGCCATGTATTGAACATCAAATGCAACGATGTTCTGCTCCATGTGTTAATTTAATTTCTGCAGTTAGTTATCAAGGAGATATTGCATCTTCTCAAGATTACTTGTCATCTACTGGAAAAAAAACTAAATCATTAATGACTGCTCAGATGCATAAACTTGCTGAGCAGCAGGAATTTGAAAGAGCCCAGGAAATGAAAAAAAGGATTAAATCTTTAGATCTTCTTCATCAAGAGCAATCAGTTAACAGTTCTTTGATCAGCGTTGATTTTTTTGCGTGTGTTTCCAGGCTTGATAGAACAGGGATATGTATTTTATCAGTTAGGGACGGAAAAATTAGAGGGACTAAAACTCATTATTTAAGAGGAAATCAATTGCATGATATCGATAGTTTATTTCAAAGTTTAATATTTTCTTATTATCAAAATAGTTTCTCTTTGCCTAAGAAGATAATTTTCAATATTAGGCCAGATAATCTTTCCCTGATTAAACAAGCTGTAAATCTTAAATTTGGGAAACAAATTTCAATTTCCGCAAGCATTAACTCAGATATTAGGAGAGTTGCTAAATTGGCTCAATTAAATGCTAAACAAGTAATTGAAAATAGGGTTAATCAGGATGACAAATATTCATTTGCCATAAAGAGTCTCATTTTAAATTTAGGTATTTCAATAACAGATTTAACAATTGAAGGTTTTGATGTAAGTCATCATGCTGGCAAGGATGCTGTGGCTTCAGCTGTAAGATTTTCTTCTAGTGGTCCTGAAAAAAAGAAGTATAGGCTTTTTAATATCCCAAAAGAATTATCTGGAAATGATGTTGGTTCTATGAGGCATGTTCTTGAAAGAAGAATCAATAAAGCGAGCATGAATCCCTTGCCAGATATCATTCTGATTGATGGGGGGAAGCTTCAATTGGAAGCTGCATTGAAAATTTTTTCTGCTTTGGTTAAAAACCCACCTATGATCCTTAGCATTGTTAAGGGGTCTAAAAGGGTTAGAGCTACAGAAACAATTCTTTCTAAAGATGGGATTATAGAAATGCCAAAAGATAGCTCAGGATTTTTACTTCTTCAGCAAGTTCGTGATGAGTCGCATAGGTTTGCTATAACAAGCAACAGGAAGAAAAGAAATAAATCTATAAAGAAATCATCTCTTGATGATATAAAGGGTCTTGGGCCCAAGAAGAAAAAGGATTTAATGAATTATTTTCAATCTATTCAATCAATTAGGTCTGCTTCAGTAGATGATCTATGTAAGGTTCCAGGAATTAGTATTAAAATAGCTATCGATATAAACTTATTTTATAAATCATGAACTATTTTATTCAGTTTCTCACGATATTTAGAATTGTTATAGCGCCAATAATTTTTATTTTGATCGCTCATTTTCATTTTTATGGTCTTGCTTTAATTTTATTTATTTTGGCTAGTATTTCAGATTACTGGGATGGTTTTTTGGCAAGGAAATACAATCTTCAATCAGAGATGGGGGCTATTCTCGATCCAGTGGCGGATAAGATTTTGATTACTTTTTTAATTGTTGCTCTTTGTATTGAGCTTTCTAGCATATTCATTGGAATGGTTGGCGGGATTATTATCATGAGAGAGTTTTGGGTATCAGCTTTGCGTGAGATAAATGCTAGAAGGGGAGATGCCTCAATTACTGGGGTTACCTTTTTTGCAAAAATTAAGACCAGTGTTCAGCTTATTACTTTTTCATGTTATTTGATTGGGTTATTCTTAAATAATTCTTTATTGATCTTTTCTTCAAATTTTCTATTATTTTTAGCTTTAATTCTTACCATACAGACAGGAATTCAATATACCACAGTAACTTTTAAAAAGTTTTAACTCAAACCAGAAATCTTACTCTTGGCATAACGATAACTGTATTCCAGCTTTTCAATATCCTCAGGAATATCAAGGTCAATCGCTTGAAAGTCTTTAATTTCTAGATAGGTACAATTTTCATATTCATTAGAATCACTCTCGCAAAACCACTTTGATTTATACCCATAAAATTGTCCAGCATCAAAAAATGATTCCCCTAGATCTTGAGATCTAGTATTTTGCATATCTGGAAAATTTGAGATTAACTGTTTATTTTTTTTCTTAAATGTCCATTCTACTGGAACATTCATCCTTGAAATTGATATCAAAGAATTTTTATCTGAGTCCATTAATTTTTTTATTGCATTATCTATGGTATTTGCATCAATGCTGATCGCATGGATATATGTTTGAAAGATCGCGTCATATCCTTGCAAATCTTCAAAATAATGGTTTCTAATTAGGTCAACTACTGTGGCGTAATCATCACAGTATTTTGGATTTCTTAGAAGAAATTTAATATTCTTATTATCTATTTTTTCCTTTAACTCTTCATCATCAGTAGTTATATATATATTTGAGACATTTGAAGATTTTTCCAAGTTTTTAATTACTTTATTGACTAAATGCTCTCCATCAATTGTATGATGGTTTTTTCTTGGAATTCTTTTGCTACCTTTTCTTGCTGGAATTATTGCTGCAATTTTCATTTGACTTTTAACCTAATTACAAAATAAATAAGGTTGATTAATAATTTTATATTTACAACAAATATATTACCTAGCCTTGTAGAGTTTCTAGCATTAAGTAAAATGGGCATATTAAGCAGTCTATTTTTATTTAAACAAGATAAGTCCAAGAGATCAATTCCAAAAGATAGGTTATTGCTTGAGTTATATTGAGATAATTTTCCGAGTTTAAGACCACACATAATATCCTTGACGCCATAAAGTCTATAAAAATACTTATTGACGATTTTTTCTCCTATTCTCTTTATATCCTGCCTTGACCCAACTATTAGATCGTAATCATTTGCATTTTTCATAGCATTACATAAAGCCTCATATGTTATTTCATTATCGCCATCTATTATGAGAAATTTTGAATATGAGTTTCTTTTTAAATATTCTAAACCTTGATTTAGAGCTGCTTGATAGCCAACTAGCTTACAGTCAATAACATTAACACCAAAAGATAATGCTATTTTTTTTGTATCATCAGTAGAATTATTATCTACAACATATATATCTTTTGTATCTATTCCTGCTGTTATCAAATTATCAATAACTAGGCTAATTGCCTCTTGTTCATTTCTTGCTGGAACAACCACTCCTAGCATAAATCATCTTGCATCAATGACTCATTTTTATTCTTATTTCCTAAAAGCTTTTTACCAATTACTAAATTTTTTTCATAAGGATGAAATGAGTTTGGTGGACAAGGCCTGAGATAATCTAGATCATCTTCGGAAATAATATGTCCATTTTTTAAATCTTTATTACAAACTATTGATCTCCTTTGCACAATAAAAGCATTTTCCTCATTTTTTTCTATACGCTTTGTGCCATCTCCAAGAGTTTCAAATACTTCATTTGAGAGATCCACCATTTCTCTCCATGTAGTTGGATTAAGTGCAAACTTGTGATCGGGGCCCTCTCTGCTGTTATCATCAGTAAAATGTTTTTCTATAACTCTTGCACCAAGAGGGATAGATCCTAAAACGGAACCATGGCCAAGAGTATGATCAGATAGTCCGAGAACTACCGATGGAAATTTTTCTTTGTAAAGTTTTAAAACATTTAGATTTACATAATGATGTTTATCACTTTCCAGTGTGTAATTTGTATTACACTGCATTAGAATTAATTGATTTTCATTTAATGCGTGAACTGCCCTTTCGACATCAGTTAGAAGAGAGGCACCACTTGCAAGTATTAGAGGCTTACCTTTAGATTTTAAAAAACTTAAAAAGTCAATCCAGCTAATATCACCAGACCCAATTTTAAGAAAATTTACATAGTCAATAACTTCTTCAACAGCATCGTAATCATATGGCGAGGTAGAAAATTCTATTTTTGCTTTTTGACACTCATTATATATTTCTTGTGTCCACTCTCTGCGAAAATGATAATGGTCGTATATTTCAGAAACAGATTTCTTCCATTCAGATTGGTGAGTCTTAACAGATTCAATCTTTTTAAACTCAACATCATTAACAATTTTATTTGCAAGAAAATGTTGAAATTTTGCGCAGTCTGCACCTGCCTCCTTCGCAATCCAGACCAAATCCTTTGCCCTTGATAACTCTCCATCATGATTTGCAGCTATATCAGCTATGAAATACGGCTTGTGAGAAATTCCTACTTTTTGTTTACCTAATTTGATTTCATTCATTTTTGCGCTCTAAATACTGGACTAACAAGATCACCAGAAGTCTCTTTAACTATATTAAAACTCTTTTTATTAAAATCCTCTACAATGCCTTCCAGCACCGCTAGAAACTCATCAAAGTGTTTTTCAGTATGATCTTCACATATTGCGAAATACATATTGAATAGTATTTTATTTTTTAAAAATTCTCTTTGAACATATGATTTAATCTCAATTGAGAAATCGACATTTTTTGCAAAAAGAACAATTTTACCGGGATAGGAAGAGCATTTTAGTTTTAGGTCATCATTTTCAATATTAGAAATAATTTTATTTATTCGATTTATGTGGAGAGATGTTTTAGAGCGGATGGATTCAAAAAATGAATTATCCATATAATCTAGCATAAAATCGGCTGCAGCAATTCCAATTGGATCAGAGCTGTGGGTAAACGAAAAAAATACCTCTTCTAAACCACTCATAATTGAACTTTTGCCTACAATTGCCGAAACTGGTACTCCATTTCCAAGGGCTTTTGCATAGCATGCTAAATCAGGCTCAATGCCTGTGTACCCAATAGCACCTCTTCTGTGACATCTAAACCCAGTCCAGCACTCATCAAATATAAGAATAGCATTATGGTCGTCACACAATTTTTTAGCTTTCTTTAAGAATGGGAGATTTGGTTCAGCGCTAATCATCGGTTCAATAATAAGGCAAGCAATTTCTTCCTTATTTTCGTAAAATGCTTTTTCAAGCTCGTCAATTGAAAACCCATTAATTTTTATTGAAAGATCAGAAATGTTCTTTGGGATGCCACCATCTCTGGTTGTCGTGCCAATGTACCAATCTTGCCATCCGTGGTACCCATTACAAATAATTTTTTCCTTTCCAGTTTTGTATCTAGCAAGTCTAATGGCAGCTGAGGTAACATCAGATCCATTTTTAGCAAATCTAACTTGTTCACCAAACTCTAATGTATCTATGAGTTTTTGAGCAATATGAAATTCATATTCTGATGGCAAGGAGTATGCAATTCCTTGGTTAATTTTCATGAAAAGATAATTATTTAATTGTTTAAAATTATAGCCTTTTATCACAGGCCCTAACCCCATTGACCAATCAGTAAAAGGACCAATCTCTGTATCTAGAATGCATCCATTAGCATTGGTTACATATCTTGGTGCAAACTTTTGAGGATATTGATGATAAGCTTTTGAAAAAGTATGACTTTGATCTGGTATAACATTGAAAAATGAATCGTCCACAAATTAATTATAGGTTAATTTCTTGAATATCAATTAATTTTTTGGAACAAGAAATTATTCTTTTCCAATCTATATTACGTTTTTTCTCATATTCACACTTTTTAATAAAAGAATTCACTTCTTTTATAGAATTTAACCCAACGACGCAACCAAAGTTCAGGTTTGTAAGGTAATTAATTAAGCCATAAGATAGACTTTGGGCATTCTCAGGAGTGAAAGGCATTTTATAAACTTCCTCAAATCCCATCCTAACTTCGTAATATTTATTTCCTAAGATACCTTCAATTTCGTCAGAGCTTAAAAAAAATAAACCACGAGCAAAAAAACTTCTGAAATTTACATTTTCTGTATTTAATTTTAGTTTCAAAACCTCGTTTATGGCAGTTAAATCAAAAATATGTGCTGGAAGTTGAACTTTATTATCTGCTGTTTTGAAGAATTGAAAATTCTCAAGGAGTTCATCTTTATTATATATTGAAAATCCAGCAGAAAAACCATTTTGCCTTATCGATTTGATAAATACTTTTATATTCTCTGAAGAGAATTTTTTAAAAATCTCTGGATCATGAAAATATAAACATTGAATTGGAAATTCAAATTTTTTATTGAGAAGTATCTGAAACTCATCTAAGTTTGAAAATGATGATAATTTAGTGTCTATCAGCGTTTTTTTGCCTGATACAGCAAATAATATTTTTTCAACATCTCCATAATTAGAGGCAGTATCAAAAGAGAAAATATTTCTAGATTTCAGATATTCTATTAATGCTAGTATTTCTTCTTTTGACAAGATTGTATGAGAATTTCCATATTCCATTCTCCATCCAGCTGTACCAATAATAATCTTTTTCATGATCATATAATATAATATTTAATCATATGAAAATTATTATTCTTGGATCAAGCGGCATGTTAGGCAGTTATTTGCAAAATTCCGAGATCTTCAATGAAGATGATGTTGTTGGAATAAGTAGATCTAATTTCCCGGATTTTAATTTTTTAGAGCCTGAAAAAACTATTAAATTAATTCAATCACTTACACCTGATGTAATTATTAACTGTGTTGCCATTACCTCGATTGCGGCATGTGAGGAAGATAAAAATCTAGCGGACCAGATAAATACAGTTGTCCCAGCTTTAATATCTGAGTACTGCTATAAAAAAAATATTTTTTTTGTGCATATTTCAACAGATCATTTTTATTCTCGAGGTGGCAATATTGCTCATAAAGAAACAGAGCCTGTGCATCTGCTAAATCATTATGCTGTATCAAAATTTGAGGCAGAAAATAGAATTTCTATCTCTAATCCTGATGCATTGATAATTAGAACTTCAATTATTGGAAGGACACCAGAAGGAAGAACATTTCTTGATTGGGTAATTAGGTCTATTGAAGGAAATAATAAGTTGAATCTTTTCTCAAATGCTTACGTCTCTTTTATTCACTGCAATCAATTGTCTTCCATAATCAAGAACTTAATTAATCAAAATGTGATGGGTTTATATAATGTTTCCTGTACAGAGGTTTTTTCTAAGGCTGAATTTATTTTATCATTAGCTGATGCTATAGGCGCTAGATTAAATTATCAACTTGCAGATGTTGCAGAATTAAATCCTCCTAGGCCAAATTCATGCGGGTTATCGCCATTAAGATTGATGCAAAAAACTGGAATTAACACTCCTTCAATGAAAAATGTTATCGATTGTGTAACTACAGAATACAAGAGTTACTAATTTTCTTTATTATAAGTATTACATTGTTTCTAAAAGAATAAGATATTAAAAATTAATAGTATAAGTATAATGACATCTGCAAATCTTCTTGATCTTATGGCTGGATGGCAGAGTGGTTATGCAGCGGCCTGCAAAGCCGTTTACGCCGGTTCGATTCCGGCTTCAGCCTCCACTTAAGCAGAAACTCAATTTGATTGATCACCAGACAATAATTGTAAAAATGATTATCAAAAAACATGATGCTTATGAAAAGCTGTATAATCATTATCACTGAACCAAAGGTTTAAAAAATTAAATGAATAATATAAATACCAAAGAATATGTGGAAGATGATATAGATCTTGCAGTCCTATTTAAGGCACTTTTTCAAGGAAAATGGATAATAATAAGTTTTACAGCTGTTGCATCAATCATCGTAGTGCTCTTCAGTCTTTCATTGCCGAATATTTATAAATCTGAAGCACTCCTCGTACCGATTTCAAGTAAAGATAATGTAGCTGGGGGCGTTCCAGATATAGGTGGCCTAGCTAGTTTAGCCGGAATCTCTTTAGGGGAGTCGTCTGATAATTCTGCAGTTGCAATTGAAAAACTCCAATCACTTAGTTTTTTCGAAGATAAAATATTGCCTAAGATAAATCTTCCAGATCTAATGGCTGTGAAATCTTGGAATCAAGGCTCGAATTCAATTACTTATGATGCAGAAATCTATGATGCAAGTACTCAAACCTGGACAAGAGAAATTACCTCTTTTCAAACACCTCAACCTAGCGCTCAAGAGAGCTTTATAGTTTTTATGGAGCATGTAAGCGCTATCAAAGATATTAAAACAAAGCTTGTAACTATTTCTGCTAAGCATCAGTCCCCATACATTGCAAAGAAATGGGCAGATTTGGTGATAAAAGAAATTAATTCTTTTTATAGAGAGAAAGATAAAAGAGAGGCAACATTTGCTGTTAATTATCTTAATAATCAGCTTTCCCAAACTCGCCTATCTGACGTAAAACTTGTAATTTCTGAGGTTTTAGCTCAACAAATACAAACACTAACCTTGATTGAAGCAAATAAAAATTATGTTTTTGATTTCATTGATCCCCCTGCGCTTATGGAAAAAAAATCTGAGCCACGTAGGGCAATTATTTGTATTGTTGGAGCATTGCTTGGAGGATTCCTTGGAGCAGTTGTAGCGCTATTTCGTTTTTTTAAACCGTTCAGAGCTAAAAATTAGTATTTTTACTTCATATAACTTCTGTTATTTAATAAATTTATTTTAAAATCTTTTTTATGAGCTCTTTGACTAAAATCACCATTGTTGGATCTGGATATGTTGGGATGTCACTTGCAGTGCTGCTTGCTCAACACAATAAAGTTACTATTTTAGATATTGATTCATCTCGTGTTGAAAAAATAAATCAAAATCAATCAACCATATCAGATAGTGAGATAGATAATTATATTTCAGAAAAATCTCTTAGTCTCACTGCAACTAATGACAAAAATAAGGCATATGCTGAAGCAGATTTCATCGTTGTGGCTACTCCAACTGATTATGATGAGAGCAATAATAAGTTTGATACTGGCTCAGTAGATTCAGTGGTATCAGATGCTTTGGGTTTAAACTCTAGCGCAGCAATAATCATCAAATCAACAATCCCCGTAAATCACACTAATTCACTTCAGAGGCATCATGATACTAATAGAATAATTTTTTCCCCAGAATTTTTACGAGAGGGAAGGGCGCTCTATGACAATTTATATCCATCTAGAATTATTATAGGTAGTAAATGCAATTATGCTGAGGCTTTTGCCAGTTTATTAATTCAAGCAGCAGAAAAAAAAGATATTGATGTGTTGTTTATTCCATCGACTGAAGCAGAGGCAGTTAAGTTATTTGCCAATACATATCTTGCTATGAGAGTCTCTTTTTTTAATGAGCTTGACTCATATGCAATGTCAAACAAACTGGACACTAAAAGTATAATCAAGGGTGTGTGCGCTGATCAGCGAATCGGAGATGGATATAACAATCCATCATTTGGTTATGGAGGGTATTGTTTGCCCAAGGATACTAAGCAGTTACTGGCAAATTATGAGCTTGTTCCTCAAACCCTAATTAATGCTATTGTAACTTCAAATAGTGTTAGGAAAGATTTTATTTCAGATCAGGTTTTGAAACTTCAGCCAAAAATCGTAGGTTTTTATAGGTTAGTAATGAAATCTGGAAGCGATAATTTCAGATTCTCCGCCATTCAAGGAATAATGAAGAGAATAAAAGCAAAAGGTGTAGAAGTTGTTATCTATGAACCAGAGCTATGCAAGAAAGAGTTTTTTGGTTCCACAGTTATGGGTAATCTTGAGGAATTCAAATCAATTAGTGATGTCATAGTAGCAAATAGGAAATCTGATGATTTAAACGATGTGGACGAGAAGTGTTTTTCTAGAGATCTTTTTGGAGAAAATTAGTTTGTATGTTTGAACTTAACAATTATCTATTTTATACAAAGATACCATGACTATATTAGTAACAGGTTCAGCTGGATTTATTGGATCCGCTCTTACTCTTAGATTACTTGAAAGAGGGGATAGTGTTATTGGAATTGATAATCATAATGATTATTATGATCCCTCTCTCAAAGAAGCACGCTTAGCTCGTCACAAGGATCATCATAATTACCAGCACTTTAGGATAAATATTGAAGACGGAGATGCCGTTGCCAATCTTTTCAAAGATCATGAATTCAATGGAGTCGTAAATTTAGCGGCTCAAGCAGGAGTTCGATATTCTATTGAAAATCCTAGTGCATATATAAACACTAATATAGTTGGCTTTGGACATGTATTAGAAGGGTGTCGTCATAATAATATCGGCCATCTAGTATACGCCTCAAGCAGTTCAGTTTATGGAGCTAATAAAAAGATTCCTTTTTCTATTCATGACAATGTTGACCATCCATTAAGTCTTTATGCTGCAAGTAAGAAAGCAAATGAATTAATGGCACATACTTACAGTCATTTATACAATATGCCCACTACTGGCCTTCGTTTTTTTACTGTTTATGGTCCATGGGGAAGACCAGATATGGCATTATTTAAGTTTACTAAAGCAATCTTGGATGGTGAAAAGATTAGTATATTTAATTATGGAAATCATCGAAGAGACTTTACTTATGTTGATGATATTGTTGAGGGTATTATTAGAGTTCTCGATCAGCCTGCCCAAAAAAATCCAAACTGGAGGGGTGAGAGTCCAGACCCTGGAACTTCTTTAGCTCCATGGCGTGTATACAACATAGGTAACAATTCACCAGTTGAGCTCATGGACTATATTTCTGCAATTGAGAATGCCCTCGGAATTGAAGCTGAAAAAGAATTATTACCATTGCAGCCAGGAGATGTACCCGATACCTATGCTGACGTGAATGATCTTGTAAAAGACTTTGACTATAAACCATCTATGGGTATTCAAGATGGTATTTGTAATTTTATTGATTGGTATTTGGAGTACAAAAAAAATGGATGATTTAAAAATTGCTATCATTGGCTTGGGCTATGTCGGCCTGCCTCTATCAATTGAATTTGGAAAGGTGTTTCAGACAATAGGATTTGATACCAAGAATTCTAGGGTTGCTGAATTAAAGCGCGGTTATGATTCAGCACTTGAGGTTTCGGTTGAGGAGTTTGAAAAAGCAAGCATGCTCAAAATCACAAATAATGTAAGTGAAATAGCAGATTGCAATATTTATATCATCACTGTTCCTACACCAATAGATGAGTATAAGAAACCTAATTTAATGCCTTTGATTACTGCGAGTCAAACTGTAGGTAAATTTTTACAGAAAGATGATCTAGTTATATATGAATCTACTGTCTATCCTGGAGTGACTGAAGAGGTTTGCGTTCCATTGCTTGAGCGTTTTTCTGGATTGAAATTTAACAAAGATTTTTATTGTGGTTACTCTCCTGAAAGAATCAACCCTGGAGATAAAAATCATACAATTACCAACATAAAGAAAGTGACCTCAGGCTCTACACCAGAGGTTGCAGAAACAGTTGATTCTTTGTACAAAAAAATAATAACTGCAGGCACTTATAAAGCTGCAAGTATCAAGACTGCAGAGGCTGCTAAAGTTATTGAAAATACACAAAGAGATGTAAATATAGCTCTAGTAAATGAACTTGCTATTATATTTAATAAATTGGGAATTGACACAGAATCAGTTCTTGAGGCTGCCGGAACAAAATGGAATTTTCTACCATTTGTTCCTGGTTTAGTTGGAGGTCACTGTATAGGAGTCGATCCATATTATCTGACAACCAAAGCCTTACAAGTCGGCTATCATCCAGAGATGATTTTGGCTGGTAGGCGTATCAATGATGGTATGGGAAGCTATATAGCTGATCAAGTCGCAAAACTAATGATTAAAAAAGGTATAAATTTACTCAATTCAAACATATTAATCATGGGTTTAACATTTAAAGAGAACTCAACGGACTTAAGGAATACAGGTGTAGCATCTATGATCGCAGAATTTAAAAGCTTTCACTGTGAGGTTGATGTTTTCGATCCGAAAGTGGATAAACGTGAAGCTCTCGAGGAATACGATATAGAATTAGTGGATAAGCCTGGTACTGGAAAATATGAAGCTATAGTTTTTGCTGTTGCTCATGATGAATTTAAAGAGCTATCAATTGAAACAGTAAGATCCTATGCTGCAAAAAAACATTTATTATATGATGCTAAATTTTTGTTTGATAAAAGTGAAGTTGATGGAAGGCTATGAGAACAGAATTCAAAACTTCAATGATTTTTTCTATTTCCTCGTATAGTTTTTATTTTTAAGTTTTCGGTACTTTTTATATTTCACACTCATGTTAAAAAGACTTTGGAATCATTTATCTGCACGTCGAAAATGGCAGCTTGCACTAATGCAAGTCTTTGCAATAATCGTTTCTTTTTTTGAGATGGCAAGCTTAGGTGCTGTGATTCCTTTTCTGGGAGTTTTATCTGAGCCAGAAACCCTATTTCAAAGTAACTACATGCAGCCTTTGATAGGTTTTGCTAATATTACTAAATCGGATCAATTAGCATTACCCATAACGCTCATTTTTATTTTCCTTACTATATTCTCTGCAGCAGTAAGATTTATTTTTTTATGGGCCTTAACAAGGTTATCTCTTCAGGCAGGTGCAGACCTGAGCATCAAAATCTATAAGCATACACTTTATCAAGATTACGCAATTCATGTAGCGCGCAATAGTAGTGAAGTAATCAATGGAATAATTACAAAAACTGCTACAGCCACCAAAGGAATTATTGCTCCCATCTTAAATTTGATAAGTGCTTTGGTAACAATTGTTGGAATCATTGTGGTTCTTGTAGTGGTAAATATTTTTGTTACTGTCACAGCCTTTTTAAGTTTTGCTGGACTGTATTTATTGGTAATGAGCCTTACCAGAAGACATCTAAGAGGAAACAGCCGTAGTATAGCTGAAAAATCAGATCTTATGGTGAAATCTCTTCAAGAGGGTCTAGGGGGTATTCGAGAGGTTTTACTGAACAACAACCAAGAATTTTATATGAATCTTTATAAAAACTCTGATCTTAAAATGCGGAAAGCTACATGGAGAAATGAGTTAATTTTTTCAGGACCAAGATTTATCATGGAAGCTGTGGGGATCGCAATTGTTGCTTTAATTGCTTACTTAGCAACTCTTCAGATGGGTGGATTGACTGAATTTTTGCCGGTATTAGGAGCTTTTGTCCTGGGTGCTCAAAAATTATTACCTGCAATACAAAAAGCATATGCTTCTTATAGTAGAGTTAAAGGATCAGAATATTCACTTAGAGATGTATTAAAGTTATTAGATCAACCTATTCCAGACAACGAAAGTACATCTAATATTTCACCGAATTCCTTTGCGCACTCAATTGAGCTGAAGAATTTATCTTTTCGATATTCAAATGAGTCACCATGGGTTTTTAAAAACCTAAGCTTAACTATACCAAAAGGAGCAGTTATTGGAGTCATAGGAACTACTGGCTGCGGAAAAAGTACCCTTTTAGACGTTATTATGGGTTTACTTGACCCAGTTGAAGGAGAGTTGCTTGTTGATGATATTGTTATAAATCATTCCAATAAAAAGGCTTGGCAAACGCATATTTCTACTGTTCCTCAAGATATCTTTCTATCAGATGGCACAATTGAAGAGAATATTGCTTTTGGTATTCCAAGGGAAGAAATCGATCAATTGCGCGTAAAAACAGCAGCTAATCAAGCTCAAATTGTTAGCCTTATTGAGTCTTGGGATGATCGGTATAACACTTTAGTCGGAGAAAGAGGTATTCGATTATCAGGTGGTCAACGACAGAGAATAGGTTTAGCGCGAGCTTTTTATCAACAGTCCAATTTACTAATTCTTGATGAGGCAACTAGTGCACTTGATAATAAAACAGAGTCAGCAGTAATGGATGCAATAGAAAACTTTGATAGCAATTTAACTGTAATTATCATTGCACATAGATTAACGACCTTGAAAAATTGTGACATGATAGTCAAGTTGAATAGTAATCATCAGGCAGAAATTTTGAACTATGCTGACGTGGTTAATTTAAATGAAAATACAGGGGATATAGATGTTAGATAATTCTTCAATTTTGATTACCGGCGGAACTGGGTCTTTTGGAAGTACATTTGTTCCGATGACATTAAAAAAATATAATCCAAAAAGAATCGTCATCTTTTCAAGGGATGAAATGAAGCAATGGGAGATGTCAAAATTATATAAAGATAATCCCAATATACGTTTTTTCATAGGCGATGTTCGTGACAAAGAAAGGCTAAAGAGGGCTTTGGATGGTATTGATTATGTAGTTCATGCAGCAGCCACAAAAATAGTACCAACAGCTGAGTATAATCCCTTTGAATGTATCAAAACTAATGTCAATGGAGCAATGAATTTAATCGATGCTTGCATAGATAAAAAAGTGAAGAGAATTGTTAGCTTATCTACTGATAAAGCAAGCAGTCCGGTTAATCTATACGGAGCAACAAAACTTACATCAGATAGACTGTTTGTTGCTGGAAATTCATACTCAGGAAGTCATAATACCAGCTTTTCGGTAGTTCGATATGGAAACGTGATGGGCTCTCGTGGTTCAGTTATTCCATTCTTTTCATCCATTAAATCAGATGGTGTATTTCCAATTACTGATGAGCGAATGACACGGTTTATGATCTCACTTGAGCAAGGTGTTGAATTGGTATGGCATGCATTTAATGATATGAAAGGTGGCGAAATATATATAAAAAAGATTCCATCTATGGGTATAACTGATATAGCTAGAGCCGTCTCAAAAGATGCTACGCATGAAATAGTTGGCATAAGGCCTGGAGAAAAATTACACGAGCAAATGATAGGGATTGAAGATGCTCCCTATACATATGAATATAAAGACCATTATAAGATTTTACCTTCGATAAATAACTGGAATAATGATCCTGAAAGAATTGGTGATGGCATAATGGTAAAGTCAGATTTTATTTATCGTTCAGATACTAATTCAGAATGGATGGACATTGAAACGCTGCAGGCTTGGATTAGAGATAACCAAAGCAACATTGGTAAAATCTAATATTCATCAAAAATATATTTTTTTCAAAATATTCAATAGAAGTAATACATTTTTCTTATTTTATTGCATCCAATTTGTAGTCGTTATTCTCTCACAAATTTGGCATAATCATTCATTAAGAAATATATGACTTATTCAAACTTATGAAAATTATTAAATATATAAAAATCTCTGCAATATTCGGGACTGTGTTGCTTTTTATTTTTATGTTTTGGTTATTTGCACCAATGGTCATTTCAGTAAATTCAGTAGGCAAAGAGTTTTTCTTGGTTGATAAAACAAACATTAATATATACCTAAAATCAAGATTGCTTTCAACCTTCAAAGGGTTAGATCTTGTAAATGAAATAGGAGAGATTAAATCAGCAATTTTGAATGAGTCTAGGAATAAGAATGATGGTGAAATGGCTGTTTATGACCCCAGCTTAAAAGTTGAAACTGAATCAGAAAGGCTATTTCTGGACAAGCCCCATCAGATTGCAAAGAAAATTGCAAAACATATTGAAACCTCTAATGCTTTAAAAAATACAAATTTCAGCACGAATACTGGTGGAATTGAAAATTTAAGGTATTTTAAAACCTTCCCAAGCAACAAGCACAATTTCAGCCAAAATATTAAGCTTTCAGGTTTAATCGATTCATCACAGTTTAATGGAAAAAGTATTTTAAATGAGAATCCTATTCAATCATCTCCAATTTACCATAATGGAATACTATATTTTGTAACTAGAGAAAATAGCTTCCTTGCTTGGAACATAGACGATAGTAAGGTTATTTTTAATTTGAAATTTGTAAAGCCACCGGCCCAAAGAGGGTTTGCTTTACATCAAGATATTGCTACGAATGAAACTACACTTTATTTCATAGTTTCTACTTATCTTGTAGCTGTGGATGCTTCAAATGGTAATTTTAAAGAAGATTTTGGAACCAATGGATATCATAAAGTTGGTTTTGGAACTTCTTCGCCAATTGTATTTGGTGACATTGTTTTAGCGAGTACCAATATGCCTCCAGCAATTCATGGTATTAATAGATATACCGGTGAGGAAATTTGGAAAAAATCTATAGATGGAGGTTCTTCTTGGGGTGGAATGAGTCTTGATAAAAATAAGGGACTTCTGTTTATCTCCACCGGCAATCCTAAGCCTCCTTTGTATGGGGGCAATAGAATGAATACGAACAAAGAGGCAAACTCATTAATAGCTCTTAATGCCTATAATGGAGAAGTTTTGTGGTCGTATCAAGATGTAATTCATGACTTATGGGATTTTGATATAGCATCTCCACCTACATTATTAAATTTAAAAGATAATAAAATTTTATCTGAGGTTGTTATCGTACCCTCCAAGAGAGGTAATTTAATAGTTGCTGATAGGGAAACTGGTAAATTATTACAAGAGCCAATCCAAGTGAGTACACCTATATCGGATGTTGCTGGAGAGAAAACATCACCCTATCAACCTTTGATTAATTTTCCAGAACCATTCATGGATCATGCCTTTTACAAAGATCATCTAAGAGAAGACCTAAAATTTAAAAAAATATTTGATCTAAATGATTATAAATTTGGCTTTTTTGAGCCTCCATCATTAAAAAAAACACTTATAGTATATGGGCTTCATGGGGGAGCCACTTGGACCGGTTTGTCGGTTGATACAAGATCTAACCAGTTATTTGTAGCAGTAAATAAAGTGCCATGGAAATTACGTTTATTTCTTCAAAATTCTAATCCCAAGGAATCATTAAGCGAGCATAAAGGTAAGAATTACTATGTGCATGATTGTTCTTCATGTCATGGTGATAAAAGGAATGGATCATATAAAACACTTAATGAGTTAGAGCACAATATTGTGCCATCTCTTGTTGGTGTTCAGAGTACGAGTGCAATTGATGCTCTGAAAGATTTTGATGTATTTAAAGAAAAACATGACGAGAATTTTCAAAGTTATTCCCTTGATCAACTAAATGAAATTACAGAATACTTTCAACTTGAAGACAAACTCCTATATAAAAATAATAGCATTAAATTGCATTATTTGTGGTCTATGTTCATAGATGAAAATGGATTGCCAATTAACAAACCACCATACGGAGAGGTTGTTGCTTATGATCTTGATACATTCAAAGTTAATTGGAAAATACCAGTAGGAGACTACCACCAATATAACGGTAGTCATCCAACAGGCCAGTTTATTTATGGGGGTATGGCAACAACATCAGATGGTGTTCTGTTTGTAACGGGGGGCCCTGATAGATTTATTAGGGCTTTTAATACTGATAATGGTGAGTTGATTTGGGACTATAAAATGGAGGCGGCTGGAAGTGCTCCACCAATTGTTTTCCAGCATAATAACGTAAATTATCTTGCAGTTGTGTCCACCGGAGGTAAGTTCCCAGGTTTTGATAAAAAGTCATCAAATTTATATTTATTTAGGTTTTAATGCATAAACCCTATTTGAATTTTTTATTCCATGATTAACTTAATGGATAAACAATCTAAAAGTCTTGAATTGTTAAATCATACGGGGGTTGTATTCATATCTGGTTCAGCCGGAGAACTAGATTGGATACTCCCGTTGTTGGATGATTTATTGGCGAAAGGTTTTGTTATAAAAATTATATTTCTTTCAAGGCATGCTCGCACCAGCGTTTATAAAAACCAAATGCTTAATGATTATATTACAAATAATAGGCTTCACATTGATATCTATAATCGCGGAGGATTTTTTTTCGAAAAATTTGAAAAGTTTAGTTACCTTCTTTACCGAGCATCTATTAAGTTAAATTTTGAAAAAAGACAAATTACAAAGACCATATACAGTATTATAAATTTAGTTTTTAAAAAGCTTTATTTAACAAATCTTCCTCTTAAAAAACTTGATCTTTTAGATAAGAAATTTTTATTCTTTTCAGAGTATCCAAGCTTAAGAAGGCCAAAAGATTTGTGGTTAAAAGAGGAGTTTAATAAAGCCATATTTTTTTACTTTCCTCATTCTCCTCATATTTACACAGAAGACTTAAATAGAAAATTTTCAGTACCCGAGTCCAATAACTATAGTAACAAGAACTTCCTTTTACTTGGACATCCAGCAGATTACTTTGCCATAAATGATCAGAGAGAGTTAGCTGACTCTAAATTAGAGAAAGTATTTATTGGTCATCCTAAATATTCAGTGCGATGGCTTGCTGATCTCAGGGACGAGTCCAAATCTTTTCGTTTATCTTTACCAAGCAGGCAATCAATCAATATTCTTATTTTAAGCAGGGGCAGTGGAAGCTATTTAGATGATGCGTCTCACGCCAACTTAGTAGAGACATGTATAAAGGAAATTGATAAAAATTTTGAAAATTATAATTTATTTGTTAAAAAGCACCCTAGAGAAAATCGATCTCATTGGGATTTAATAGCAAACCAATATTCATCAGTTACAATTATTGATGATCACATTATGAAACTTGCAACTTCAGTTGATTTTGCCATTTCTTTCTGGTCCTCTGGGGCAATGGATTGTCATGTTATTGGCGTACCTGTAATAGAGCTTTTTGACCCGAATAAACATTCCAAACAGCAGGTGCCTTTAGGTTCAAAATTTACTACAATATATCGTTTATTGGGTATAGTTTTACCAGCCAGCAACTCAAAAGAATTAGCGCAAGCTATTTCTGTTTTAAAAAGAGATGATTACTCATTAATCTCTCATAATCCTCATCCCTTCTACAATGAATTAATTAGTTTATCTAATGACTGGAATGAAAAAATTGAAAAGATCCTTGCGCATCATCATTTTATATAAAGCTAAAGTTTTTCAACACATCAAATATGCGATAATTATTTAAATTAATGTATTTTCTATGGCTCAGTAATTGTTTAATATTTTATTGGAAATGAACTTATGAAAAAAATTGAAATAATCATTATAGGGGCTGGGCTATATGTTTGTGGAAAAGGAACAGACGGCTTCGGAACAATATTGCCTGCAATTTTTGAGTGGTCAAGATCAAATCAACATATAGGAAATATTAAATGCGTTTCAACGTCTTCACAATCTTCAAAGGAAATATATCATAAAGCCAAACAGCTTGAGGTAAAGACTGGAGTGAAGCTTGATATAGGTTGTTACCCAAAAAATGGATCGCAAAAATATAGTGAGTATCTGCAAGTATTAAAAGACTGCAAAAAACCTGGATGTGTAATTATAGCTGTCCCAGACCATTTGCATTATCAAATAGCAAAAGATTGTCTTGAAGCTGGCTTGCATATCTTGATAGTAAAGCCGCTGACACCTACTTATTCTGAAGGCCAGGAATTAGTTAATTTAGCCAGCCAAAATAACCTTTATGGCGCTGTAGAGTTTCATAAACGTTGGGATAAATCAAATATAATATTACGTGATAGATTTCAATCTGGAGATCTAGGACTTCCGTTGAACTGCTGGGTTGAATATAGTCAGCGTAAATTGGTACCCATCTCATTTTTTAAAGATTGGGCATCCAAAACTAGCATCCTGCAATACCTGGGAGTTCATTATATTGATATTATAAGATTTGTAACTGCAGCATTCCCAAAGCGAGTTATGGCAATTGGCCAAAAAACTGAAATTATTACTCATGATATTGATACCTATGATGCAATTCAATGCATAATTGAATGGGAAATGCCCAATGGAATTAAATTTTCTGAAACTTTGTTAACCAGCTGGGTTGATCCGGAAAATAGCTCTGCCATGTCTGATCAAAAGATTAAATTTATTGGCACAAAAGGTAGATACGAAGCTGATCAAAAAGAACGAGGCATCAGGATTAATACAGATCAACTTGGAGTTCAGCACATAAATCCAGATTTTTGTATGGAATATGGTACTGAAAATGGAAAGATTCAATGGCGAGGTTACGGCATTGACAGCATAACCACCTTCCTGACCGATGTATTTGAATTAGAAGAAGGGTCTGTCACTTTATCGGATATTGAAAGCGAAAGGCCAACTTTTAAAGAATCTCTCATTAGTACAATAGTTATTGAGGCTGCTCACAGGAGCCTATTCAATGGATCTAGTTGGGAAGATATTTCGATTTTAGAATAGATGAATTATTTAATGCATAATTATAATTCTCAACTAGATTAAAAAAATATTAAATATGAATATTTGTATGATACCGGTAAGAAAAGGCTCTGTAAGATTAGCAAAAAAAAATTATTTAAAGATTGGAGAACTTACAGTGCTGGAAATTACTCTAAAGAAAGCTTTGATGAGTATGGTTTTTGATCGAGTGGTAATTAATACTGATGATCCAGATCTCGAGGAAATTGCTAATAGTGCAGGAGCAGATTTTTATTTGAGGCCTGATGATTTAGCTTCATCAGAAGCAACCAGTGATCAAGTAGTTTTTGATTTCTTTAATAATTACGCAGGAGATAAAGTTTTTTGGGTTAATACTGCTAGCCCACTGCAAACAATAAGCGATATTAAAAATTTTGTAAAAGTTTCAGATGATGAAAGTTGGGGCTCAGGCGTTTCTTATAACCTTTCACAGGTCCATACTATTTACAATGAAAAACCTCTTAATTTTGATTGGCAAAATGGCTTTGCTAGAACTCAAGATCTAAAGCATATAAAATGTTTTAACTATGCAATGATGGGTTGGAGCAGAAAAATGATGAACATGCTTTCAAAGGGGCAGCTATTTAATGAAGATACCTACTTAGTCAATTCCTCAAAATGGAGTAATTTTTTGCTTAAGAATCAGGAGGATATGGCTCTTATAACTTCTCTTTCCAAAGTAGCTCCCGATCAGGGCTTGATGTTATAAAACATGAATAATTCAAAAAATTTAACTGGCGCAGACAAAATTGAACATATGTTTGCAAATAACATTAGCTTTGATACAAATCAAAAATATAGACATGAAAAAAAAATATATTCAAGAATCAGCATCAACAAAATATACTCCGTTTATTCATTTTTATTAAAAAAGATATATAAATTTGTACCGGGTATTGTCAAGGATATTATTTTTGTGGGCTGGGTTTCTCATAAAGCGCCTTCAACCAGGTTCTTTGCAAAAACAAAATATGACGAATTGCGAACCATTTTAGATATTAAATTTTCCTCGCTTATTATTAGTGCATTTCCTTTGCAAATAAAAGAAGAATTGAGGGACACATTTAGGATGGGTTTTCATGAAACAAAAATTCAAAACATTTCTTTAATAGATAGATATATAGATAATGTTATTAATTATTCTAAACCTAGCCATGCTGGTGCAAGACCATATTTCAAAGATGGAAAAAACCAACAAATTGAAGATTCATTTTCTGCTTACTACAAATTTTCTGATGAAGACAATAAAGCGATATGCAAATTAATTAATCAGTCTCTAACTTCTGATTACAGATATTACTTATCTGTTTTAGCTGGATATCATTGTGAGTTTAAGGATATTTCATTTTCACTCGGAATTGTGTTTGGAGAGAATTCAAATTCAGAAATGCATCAGGATACTTTCTCAGGCATAGCAAAAGGTTTTATATATCTTCAGGATGTAGATGCAACCAATTCTCCGTTTGAATATCTTGAAGGATCATATATGGATGCCTCCTTTAGATCGAATCAGACTAATAAGGCGGTTTTAAGCGAGGATTACTATAGCTCAGGATCAACACGCATTAGAAATGAGATATTAAGAGATGCAATTAATAAATTTAAACTCAAAACATTTACTGGCCCAAGAGGAACCTTTGTCCTCGCAAATACCTCGGGCTATCATAGAAAAGGGGCACATCAATCTACAAAACCAAGAATTACTTTGAATTTTGAAATCCAAAGAAAAGGAGTATTTTCAAAATTAGTACGAAATATACTTTCAGTTATTAAATTTAAAACTTTGCGTATTTTAAAATTTTATAAATAGCTTTTATAATATTTCACTCTTAGCTCCAAGCCAATAAATGATTAAAATTAAAGATATAACAGTTACTGATATTAGGGTGCCAACTTCTGATACTTTATTAGGCTCAGACCCATTCCATAAAAAACCAAATTACTCATGTGTTTATACAAAGATAAAGCTAGAAAACGGTATCGAAGGAAATTCTGTGTGCTTTACCTCAGGCGCGGGAAATGATTGGATAGCATATGGAGTAAAAGATATTGCAAAATTGCTTAAAGACTATGACTTTTTCGAATTTATGAAAAATCCTGGCATTCTTTATAAGTTCATTAACGACCATCACCAGCTTAGATGGTTGGCTGATGGAGTAAATAGAATGGCGCTTGGATCCATTATCAATGCTCTTTGGGATGCATGGGCAAAGTTTGAAAAGAAGCCAATGTGGAAATTACTTGTGGATATGTCACCTGAAATGATTGTTAACGCAATTGATTGGCGTTATCTAGAAGATGCATTAACTAGGGAAGAAGCATTACAGATTCTTAATGAAAAAATTGAAGAACATAATGAGCTTGAGAGATCAAAAATAAAAAAGGGCCCAAAAGCATATTCAACTGCAGGTTGGTTAGGTTTATCGGATAGAGAAATAACAAATACTATAAAAGACATGCAGGCAAATGGATTTGATTCTTTTAAAATGAAAGTCGGGCAAGATGTTTCTTTTGATAGGGAAAGGCTTCGTTTTATAAGAAGCATTATTGGAGATAATGCTCAATTGATGCTTGATTGTAATCAACTTTGGGGAGTTGATGAGGCAATTGAGTATATGAAGCAGCTTATTGAATTTAAACCAATTTGGATCGAGGAACCAACCGCTCGAGATGATGTTCAAGGACATATCAAAGTCAATGAAGCATTAAGAGAGTATGGTGTTAAGGTAGCTTCAGGTGAGCAAGTTCCCTCTCCAGTTATTTTTAAACAACTTCTTAAATCTGGCGGGATTGATTTTTGCCAAATTGATGCAAGTCGTCTTGGAGGAGTAAATGATCTCCTTGCTGTAATACTTATGGCTAAAAAATATAATGTTCCAGTTTGCCCGCACGGAGGAGGCATAGGTTTGTGCAATATGATCGTTCATTATGCAATTTGGGATCAAATTAAGGTAGCCAGTCACTCTGAAAATCAAGTTGTAGAGTATATTGAATTTCTTCAAGAAGGGGTTTTTAAACACCCAATTGAAGTAAGAAATGGTCACTATGTCACCCCAAATAGATTTGGTTGGGGATTAGAAATGAATGAAGATTTTTTTTGCGATCATATCTACCCAACTGGAAAAGTTTGGAAAGATAGAATACCGTCAGGCAGTATAACTTTTTTACCTTAAGATTGATTAGAGCACCATAAATTATTTAACAGAGACTTGAAATATGAAATATGATGTAGTTATTAGATGCAAAAATGAAATGGAATGGTTGCCAAGAGTAATTGCATCTTTAAAAAATCAGAGTATTAAACCTGCTAAAATCATTATAGTTGATAATGCTAGCAATGATGGATCTCAAGAGCATGCATTGCAGCAGGATTGTTTGATAGTTAACTATAATCAAACTAAAGATACTGCATACAATTATAGTCACGCACTGAATATTGGTATGCAAGAAACATCTGAGAATGAAGTTTTAATTCTATCAGCCCACTGCGAACTTGTAACTTCTGGGTCGGTGCAAAATCTTATTGAGGTTCGCCACGCCTATGGTGCCGCAGGAGTTTATGGAAGACAAATACCTACTTTAAATAGCAATCCAGTTGATACGAGAGACTTACTAGCGGTATTTGGAAGAGAGAGAATAGTTTACAAAAGTCATCCTTTTTTTCATAATGCATTTTCATTGATAGATCGATCAGCTTGGGAATCATGTCACTTTGATGAATCCATTAATGGCATTGAGGATAGGTTATGGGCTAGAGAACAAGCACTAAAAGGTAGAAAAATCGTATATGATCCAGAATCTGTTGTCTACCATGAACACGGGCTAAATCAAAACCTATCAATGGATAGGGCGCTTAGAGTATGCAAACAATTAGAATATTTACACAAAGACGATATATTTGATTGGCCTAATTTTGATCACGGCGATTAATAATAGTTTGCAACTTTTTGCTATGGATCATATCGAGTACGAAAATATGATGAGAATTCAGAGATATTAAATTTAAAAAAGTTGTAAAGTTTATGAAATACCGTCCTGAAATAGATGGATTAAGAGCAATAGCTGTGCTTCCTGTGATTCTGTTCCATGCAAATTTTAGCCTTTTTAAAGGGGGGTTTGTTGGCGTAGATATATTTTTTGTTATAAGTGGTTACTTAATAACTAGAGTAATATTTTCTGAAATTTTTCAATCATCATTTAGCATTGTAAATTTTTATGAAAGAAGGGCGAGGCGAATACTTCCAGCTCTCTTTACTGTATTAATTTTTACAACTTTTTTTGCATGGCATTTATTACCTCCAACTGAATTTAAGGACTATGGGCAAAGTCTAGTTTCTGTTTCTCTGTTTGCGTCTAATTTTTTATTCTGGTTAGAAAGCGGTTATTTTGGAGTTGGTACCGATCTGAAACCTTTAATCCATACGTGGAGCTTAGGAGTTGAGGAGCAGTTTTATATCTTTTTCCCATTACTTGCAGTGCTACTATTTACAATAAACAGAAAATTAATTTTTCCTATAATCTTTTTGCTTTTTTTTATAAGTCTCTATCTTGCTCAGACATACTCTTCTCAAAATAACGAAATTTTTGTCAGAGAAGCAGCATTTTTCTTATTACCAACAAGAGCTTGGGAGCTTCTCTTGGGGAGTATTTTATTTTTAACTTATAACAATAACTCCATAGTATCTAATAAAGGGCTAAATAACTTTTTTAGTTTAGTAGGATTGGCACTTATCTCATACTCAATTTTTTTCTTTAGCGAGCATACACCTTTTCCTAGTTTTTTTGCTTTAGTTCCAACTATAGGCGCAGCTCTTTTAATTATTTTTGCTGTAGAGGGAACCTTTGCATACAATTTTCTAGTTCTTAAACCAATGATCATTGTTGGACTTATTTCATATAGCGCATATTTATGGCATCAACCAATATTAGCGCTCTCAAGATATTATTTTGTTGGAGAGTGGAGCCCACTCATTCTACTTTTATTAATATCTGTTACTCTTTTTTTAGCTTATATCAGTTGGCGCTTTATTGAAAAACCATTTAGAGATAAAAAAATAGTTTCAAGAAAAGGAATTTTTATATTCTCCGCAATAGGCAGTCTTCTTTTTGGAGCTATAGGTTTTAACATACACCTAAACAATGGTCATTTGGAGAGATTTAATAATGATCAAATAAAGCTATTAAATTTTCATAAATACAATCAAAGAGAAGAGCTTTATAGGGATAGGGTCTGTTTCTTAAGAAATGATCAAAATGAAGATGAATTTAAAAATATTTGTAAGTCAGGACCAATATTAATTTGGGGCGACTCACACGCGGCATCCTTAAGTTATGGCATGAATGAGCTTACAAGCATCTCTCAATTAACTGCAACAGGATGTCCTCCAATAATTAATAATGCCCTAGAAATCTCAGGAAAAACTCATTGTCAAAGTATTAACCAACATATCGCTAAATTCATTGCAGATACTCAACCTGCAGCTGTATTTATTAGTGCAAATTGGATACAGTATCCAAAAAATTTATTAGATATTTCTTTAGAAAATATTTTAAAAAATATTTCAAGAAACAATCCTTCGGTTAATTTTTATATTCTTGGAGGTTTGCCGCAATGGCAACCATCATTGCCAAGTAATATGTTGAGAGCAAACATATTACTTGATGGCAAAGAGACTTATATCGAAAACCAATTATATGAAAAGGTAGACTCAAAAGATAATGCACTTAATAAAATAGTTTCTAAAATACAAAGAGAAAATTTAAAATTTGTTCCATTATTGGATATGTTATGTAAGTCTCAAAAGTGTCTCTCTCAAACAAATTACCCGCAAATTGAACCTATTGCTTTTGACTATGGCCATCTTACTTCGTCAGGATCTATTAAAGTTTCTTCATTAATTTTTGATAGTCTAAATCTTGAACATAATACACACAATCAGAGTTATAATGATTAAAATTTTTTGGAAATAATATGGAACACTACAAAAAAACTAAATCATATCATTCATTCATTAACAGCCCCTATCGGAGCATCAAACATAAATCTTATTTTGCATGTTATGACATTTTATTAGGAGAATATATTGGCAAGGATATTACTTTTGTTGAGATAGGCGTTCTTGATGGCGGATCTCTTTTTATGTGGAGAAATTTTTTGGGAGAAAATGCTCGAATCATTGGAATTGAAATTAATGAATCGGCAAAAGTATGGAGAGATCACGGTTTTGAGATATTTATCGGGGGTCAAGGTGATCCGCATTTTTGGGAAAGTTTTTATAAAGAGGTTGGTTCTGTTGATGTGGTTCTAGATGACGGAGGTCATACATACCAGCAACAAATTGTAACAGTAGATAGCTCACTTGAGCATATTAATAATGGAGGGAAGATAATAGTAGAAGATACATATACCTCATATCAAAAAGAATATGGATACCCTTCAAGTCAAACCTTTAGTAAATATGCGTTCAACCTAGTCGATGGCATCAATCTGAGAACTCCCAAAATCAAAGCTAAAGGAGAAGCTAATAATATAATTTCAAATATATCTTTTTTTGAGTCTATCGTTTCTATAAATATAAACCATAATCATGAGATAGACTTGGCAGAAGGAATACCAAATAATGGAGCTATATTAGAAAAAAGCGCAGATAGTTTGCGTTATGAGGATAAGCCAACTTTGACAAGAGTCAATAATTTTATTGCTTCTTTCAAGGGGCTGCAAAGTGTCCCTCTCATAGGATCTTTACTTAAGTTCCTGGGATTACTTTTAACCAATGCTCTTAAAATTCTCAATAATAAAATTGATAATTTTAAATTGCGTAAATATTTTAAATACTAAAATTTTTGTCAACAGTAACGTGTTCCTCTTTATCAGCAGAAATTTTACTTACTTAATAAGAGATAAATATTTTATGCTTTATTATGAACTAAATATTGAGTAACTTTAGCAAGTGGTAAGTTATATAAACCATGATTGAAGTTATCAAAAATGCTCTCTCTGAACGTTTTATAAATCTTAATTTTGATTTAACTAATTGGAGTGAAGTTTTAGAGGCCTCCTCTTATGCATCTGTTTATCATCAAGCAAGTACAGTTGAGTATTATTCAGCTTATTTTCTTGGTGAAAATATTTCATTTGTCTTAACAGAAAACAATAGTCCAGTTGCGATTTTCCCTATATTTGTTTATCAACATAGCGGTAAGTGGAAAATATCATCAAATGGGTTCGGCATCATATCCCCATTATTTATTAGCAATATTCCTAAAAAATTAAGAAAAAGACTTGAACAACAAATTATAGAGATTGTTGAAATTCTTTCATCAAAACTAAAATTAAAAAAAATTATAATTTTTGAACACTCTACGGTTTTATCAAATTGGTTTCTTCTATGGCTTGCTAAAGCAGATACAGAAAATTTAACCTATCAACTTGCAATTGATTTGCGGCAGAGCATTGAAACGATTAAATTAGATTTTAGAAAAAGTTATAAACCTCTTGTAAATAAAGCTCTAAAAGAATGGGATGTAAAAATTTGTGAAGAGGATCTAAATGAAGAATTTGAAGATTTTAGAAAGTTACATTTAGAGGCAGCTGGAAAGCAAACTAGGAGCCGGGAAAGCTGGAATATTCAAAAAAAACAAATACAAAATAAACAAGCCTTTTTAATCACAGTTAGAGATGGCCCAATATTAATAGGAGCAGGCTTATTTAATTTTTCGAGGGATGAAGGTATTTATTCTGTGGGAGCCTACAAAAGAGATCTATTTGATAAGCCTATTGGCCATGCAGTTCAAATGATTGCGATAGAAAAGCTAAAGAATTTAGGCTGTCAAACGTATATTTTAGGTCAAAAGTCAACAGGTAGTTCCTCAGAAAAAGAAGTCTCCATATCTCATTTTAAAGAGGGCTTTGCTGGTTATGTATATGTTCAGCCTCACTTAGAGGTCAACATAAATGAATAAATTAGCTCACCAAGTAATTCATTTTTTTAAGCATAATTTTTTTGTATTACTCGGAGAAGATCAAGCTTAGCAAAGTAAAAGCAAGCTAACAATTTTCTAGTTTGTCAATTATGGTTTTATGATAAAGTGCCCATCTATAGAAATAGCGAAACACTTCACCGCGACATGATTTTAGATTATTTTAAAAAATAGTTATTTAAACTAGGCATATTAAAAATCTTCATGTACCTTTGAATCAGTTAAAATGTAATTTATCAAATTGAGATTCCTTATAAGAGTTATATATAATGATATTATCGAAAAATCATTAACGTCGCTATAGATAAAGGAATAGCTTTTAACTTGGGACAACTAATAAAATGAAAAAAATAATATGGATTGATATTGGTACGCATTTTGCCCAAGAACATGATTCTATCTTTTCCTCAAATTATAGTTTTTATAGTTTTGTAGTAAGGCGTTTAATAAGCTTTAAGCTCTTCAATCGAGGAAAATTTGTGAGCTTGAAGGAATTAAAAGAGATTATATCCTGTAGACGTCAGATTAGAAAAAACTCAAAAAATTTTTATTCAATATTCATAGAAGCAAACCCCTTGATAGCGATTAAGAAAAAATTCTATCCAAATGCTGACTTATTCTTTAATATCGCACTAACTGATCATTCTATTAAATCTTCGATAGTTAAATTATATCTCGGTGATGGTAATTCAGACTCTCAAGGAAGCTCTATATTTTTAGAAAAACATAATGTGACTAAAGAAAATTTTGTAGCCTCACTGGGAGTCTCCACTGTAGATTTTTTTAATGGACTAGAGTCATATTTAAATATGCAATTTAGTGATTATGTTGTAATGTTAAGATTGAATTGTGAAGGGGTTGAAGATGATGCTATCTATTCTGCATACAGTAGTTTTGGCAGTAAATTGAAGCTTATTAGTGGCTCATTAAAGGACGTTGCTGAGGTTAAAGGCTTTGAAGCATATGAGAGCCTTGAAAAGTTTATTGCTGACAGGGGAATAACATTCGCACAATTCAATTCACCTATTTATACATGGTTAGAAGGCCAGAAATCAATTCAAACCCTGTTAAGCAAGATTAATTAGTAATAAGATTTGCCAATAGTTAAACATTACAAATTTTTTTACTTTTCAAGCCCAAAGTTACTAGAACTTTATGACTAATATCATTTCTTTTGATTCAATCTTCTTAATTAACCCACTTAGAAAATATTATTTAGGCTTAATCAGGAAATTGCTCGATAAAAAAGAGCCTAATTCTAAATACAAAATAATACTATACAGATTGGATAAAGATAATATTTTTATACGGGAACAAAGAAACCTTAGCGGAATTTCTACTGGACTTCATGTAAAAAATATTGATGCGCTTAGTTATAAATTTTATCTTCATCTAGAAGGCTCTAAAAATTGCTCAGCAATTAGAATAAAAAATCAACAATTATATAGTTTGTATACTCGACAAGTTAAGTTAAAGTTAGAGAGTGTTTTGAAATGTGCGCTTAGAATACAAAACTTAAGCAATAAAACATCTCATAAGATAGAAATAGTTTCAGACACTCAAAGTATTTCTATTATTAAAGAAGCTTTTATGTTTCTGAATTATTCTGAAACAGAAATCCAATGGACTTCACACTTCATGTTAACCTCCTGTATTACTATTAATTCATTTTTGATGCGGATCATAGCTATTCTAAAAATGATAGTTACGCCAGCAACTCTTCCAAGCGATTATTTTTTCAAGCTCACCGATCCTACTTTACCTTCAATTGTTGTCACGATGCCAAGGAGAAGACCTGAGGATTTTTTTAAAAGCTATGTAGAAAAACTAGAAAAGAAATTTAATATTTTTTTATATAGCACCGGTTCTCTTAGAAATACACCTGAAGGCTATAAACTTTTTAGAGCCAAAAGAACATTGGGCATCTTGCGAGGTATGTTTACCTTAAAGTACCTATGTTGGAATTCGCAAAGTTATATTGCAGACATTCTTATTATTTTCAAAAATCATTCTAATCTTAGCATCAGCATTGATATAGTAAACACCATATATAGAAACAAAATTGATGCGCATATATCTAGATTACAAACCAATGTCTTAGATAACTATTTTGCCAAGGAAGCTAGAAGAAAAAAAATTTTTGTTTTAGGTGATATTATGGAAGAAATTTTCTATTGTGATTCAGCTATTTGTCAATCTGAATCTGAGTATACAGATTTAGTGAAACTTGTAATTCCAGATCAAGCAAAAGTTGTATTCAGAGGCAGCAATTCCCTGATGAAATATCGCCTTTCTAATTTTCATAATAATTATAAAGGGTATTTACATGCAATGCTTGATATTGACTCCACTCAAAAGATTGTTTTTTATGCATCTGATCCGTCAAAAGAAGAATCGCAGCGTTACATTACTGAAAAATTTCTTTTTAGTAATTTTGAAAATAACTCTAGATTTACTTTGGTTGTAAAGACGCATCCGCAGGATGATGGGAAAATTACGAACTATGCCTATAAAGATTCTGGAAAGCTTTCTAATATCTATTTGATAGGAGATGCAACTCAAAAGAAAAAAATAGCTTCTAATGAATTCAATATCTTTGATAAATTTGATTTCAATTCAGCAATTGCAAGTAGCGATGGGTTTCTTACTTCTTCCTCCACATCAATACTTCAAGCGCTAATTCTAGGTACTAGATCAGGAATTGTAGATCTTTTTGATAATGGTTTTTATAATTTTCTACTGAGATATGATGCAGCAGCCCTGGTAAAATGTAATAAAAGTTTCACTAATTTTTTATATGGTAAGCATTATGAGATAAACAATATCGCTTTAAATTTTTGCGGCCTTAAAAATGAGACTAACTTTGATCTATCAACGCATCTACATGAGATACTTTACAAGCATAATAATGATGATTTTGATGCAAAAATTGCTAACCAATTAACAGATGAATAATTTTAAAAATATACAAAAAAACCTGAGGATTTCTTATAGGTTTAATAGCTTTTATAAATTTTTTGCCATAATTTTTTCCATTATTTATGGTGCTTTTATTGTGCTCTTGCTTAATGTACAACATTCATTAGGAAGTGGAGACATCGCATCATATCTTTATTTTTTTAATCAGTTTGCTGTTGGCACTGAAGCTCCGGAGCTTGCTTTGCAGCAGGATGCCGTTTTTCGTTTATCTGTATTCTTTTTAAGAGAATTCTTTGGCGTGGAGACATTAACCATTCTAGGCGCCATTGGCTTTGTCTCTGCAACAATAGTATCATTCATATTGTTGATAAATATTAGATCAGAAAAATATTTAGTATATCTTCTCCCTTTGTTCATAATGGTGCTTACAGCCCCAATTGTGCAGGTGTTATTTTCATCTAATATAAGATCAGGTGTTGCATTCTCAATATTGTTACTTGCCATTCTTTATCAAAGGGGAGTTATAAAGCTAATCTTTTTGGGAATTGCAAGCATTGTTCATTTTTCTATGATTCCATTTGTGGGTCTCTATATTTTATTTCATCTAAAAAATAGATTGCATTATGATGGCTTAAAATTTAACAATACCTTCACATATATTTTACTGTTCTTTGCATCAATTTTCGTTGGTGTCATAGGTGGTATTGGATACAGTGGAATAGCAAAAGTTAGCTCAAGTATTGCATATAATTTCCTTATTTTTTATGTTGCATGCCTAATGATTTTTACTGGCAGAAAGTTAATTAATAATGTTTTTGGTTTTATGTCAGCTGGTATGATATTTATTTATTTCACAGGAATTCTTATAGATGTGTCTTATATAAGATATATTGGAAATGCTTTATTGCTCTATTTTTTATTTTTAATTCAAGAGGGCGAAGAAACGAAAATTGAGATTTTTACATTTGGATTTATTCCATACTATATATTAACTGCCTCATTTATGTTTTCAAATCTAGCGTAGTAGCTTAAATGAGTAAAAATATCATGATTTTGGTTAGCGCAATGAATCTAGGCGGCGCTCAGAGAGTTGTTTCCATTTTGTGTGACCGCTGGTCCAAAAACGGTTATACAGTCACGCTTATCTCTACATTTACTGGAGCAAATACCGACCATTACAAAGTTAATGAAAATGTAACATTAAAATCCTTGAGAAATAGCTCCTTTCTGCCAAGAAATAAAATCTTAAATTTGCTTGGTAAGCTAACTCAGCTTAGGAAAATAATAAAAGATCAAAATCCAGACATAGTCATCTCTTTTCTCACAAGGGTAAATATAGCAACTGTTTTATCTACTATTGGATTAAAAACTTCTATTATTATATGCGAAAGGACATGGACTCCCTTTGCAACTTTAAATAAGAATTTTTTTTGGATGTATAGGCTGTTATTTAGAAATATTAAAAAAATTATTGTGCAAACTGATGAAAGTAAAATATGGTTGAGTTCTTATTTTCCTGGAATACAGACTGATGTAATCCCGAATCCAGTTTCATATCCATTACCATTACAAATGGGGCAAATGCTTATGCCTCATGAACTTTCACATAGAGATAGAAAAATTATTCTTGCGTGTGGAAGACTTCATAAGTATAAGCAGTTTGACGTGTTAATAAATGCTTTTTCGAAGATTGAAGAAAAATATCATGATTGGGATTTGATTATCTTGGGTGAGGGCGAGGAAAGACTAAATTTAGAAAAGTTATTAAAAAAACTTGATATTAATGACAGGATTTTTCTTCCGGGAAGTGCGGGAAATATGTCTGAATGGTATGAAAGGGCAGACTTATTTGTTTTAAGCTCGCATGTAGAGGGTTTTCCAAATGTTCTTTTAGAGGCTATGTCATATGGATTGCCATGCATTAGTTTTGATTGCGATACTGGTCCAAGAGATATGATACAGCATCAAATTAATGGCATATTGGTAAACCCTGATCATAAAGAGAAAGGTTTAATACAAGCCTTAGAGAATATGATCTCTGATGAAAGTTATAGGAACAAAATTGCGGATAATGCAATGCTCATTAGAGAAAAGTACTCTATCGAAAGCATTATGAAGAGATGGAATAACATTTTGGGCATCTAATTAAATATTATGTGTGGAATTTTAGGAAACTTTGGTTTTATTGAATATGATGATTTTGATCAGCACTTACTTTCAGTGCAAGACTCGCTCGCCAGGAGGGGCCCTGATCAAATAAATCATATTGATGCAGAAAATTTTTTAGCTACACATTCAAGATTAATAATCCATGGCAATAAAGAAGATGGTGTTCAGCCTGCTTCTTTTAAAAATATAATAATTTTATTTAATGGGAATTTATATAATAAAAATTCTCTCAAAATAGACCTTGAGCTTCTTGGATATAATTTTGATGGGATTTCTGATACTGAGGTTGTGGTTAAATCTATTTTTCATTGGGGCAATAAAGCTTTTGAAAAATTTAATGGTTTTTTTTCTATTGCTATCTTTAACAAAGATAAAAAAAGTTTGACTTTGGCTAGGGACAGACTTGGCCAGAAACCTCTATATTATTCAAATAATGCTAGATCAGTTTTTTTTGGCTCAACTGAGAATTTTATTCCAAAGAAATTTTGTGGCAATTTAAGAAAAGAATCCTATATTGATTTTATTACATTTGGTTTTATTCCAGCTCCTAGCACGATGTTTGAAAATTTATTTTCTGTCATGCCTGGAAGTTTCGTAGAATTTTTTTATGTTGATAATAAAGTTATTAAATCTGAATCGTCTCGTTATTGGAATCCCAGCATTAGTAATGAAATTACTGATCTTGATATAGCAACTGACGCAGTATCAGAAGCAATCAGCAATTCTTTAAAAGAAGGCATGGATGCGAGCATTGATGTTGCATGTTTATTTAGCGGAGGGGTTGATTCGAGCCTTATTCTCTCTCATGCAAGAGAGCTGAATGAAGAAATATATGCAATTACTGCTGATTTTGGAAGTGAAGATGATGCTAGGGCAAGATCAGTCTCATTAGCTAAATCTTTAAATCATAAAAATCATCTTATTAAAGAAATTAAAAATTATGATGTAGAGGATTCTTTAAATCTTATTTCCCAAATATGTCAAAGCCCATTTGATGATACCTCTATGATTCCAAGCAACATAGTTTTTAACTCAGTAAAACAGTCTGGTTACTCAGTAGCCTTAACTGGTGATGGTGCAGATGAATTATTCTGCGGTTATTCATCCTTTGGAAATTTATCAAAGCTTGAAAAGTTTCTAGATATTAAATTTGATCCATTAATTAGATTGCCTGGAAAGATTTTTTCACAGCCTATTAAAAAATTTAGCAGTACAGATTTAATACGTTTTTTTTTATCAGAAAAGGAGCTTTTAATTGATTTATCATGCAATGGATTTAAAAAAAGAGAGTGGGAAGATGTAATTGATTCTGATTATGACCCATTGCATTATCTGAATGATATATTAAATGAGCAAGAGGGTCTTAGACCGCTAGATAAGTTTAGAATTCTAAATCTAAAGTTTAAGCTTCCATATCAAATGCTCTTTAAAGTTGATCGGGCTTCTATGTATAACTCTGTTGAGGCAAGGCCATTATTTTTAAACAATAGAATTATTGATGCAGCCTTGAGCATTTCTTCATCAGTGATGTTGCAAAAGGGACAAAAAACAATCCTTAAAAGAATATATCAATCTCAATTGTCTCATTCTGGGTGGAGTCTCCCAAAGACAGGGTTTGGATGGAAAACAAACCAATATCAAAATATTTATAGTAAGCAAGATAATGACTATCTAATTGCTACAACTGGAATTGACGGCCTATCTCTTCTAAAAAACAGAAAAAGACATCATAAAAGAGGTTATTACGGATTGCATTCTTTTGTTGCATGGTTGCAGAATAATCTCTAACAATAAAATCAAATATCAAATGGTTAATAACAATATAGGCAGTATAATTCTGTTTAAGCAATACATTTTTATAATTTTTTTGATTTTTATTTATTGCACCGCAAACTTATGAAGTTATTAAGATTGGCCAATACACTTAACCCGACAAGTGCACCATATAATCAGTTTTCTTTAGGGTTTAAATCAACCATAGATCAAACATATTGCTCTTTACTTAAAGATGATTTGTCAATTGAAGATGATATCAAGGTTTTTCATGGAAATGGGTCTATATTAAAAATGATTAAAATTGTGAGAGGATTAATTGCTTCACATAATTTTGATGTTATTCATATCCATAGCGGAGTCATGGGCGCAATTTTATTTATAGCAATTTTTCCAACAAGAATCTCAATATTAAAAAATACTGTTTTCACACTACATAATAGTTGGAATAATATTAAGACTCGAAATCAGATTCTAAATTTAATAGTTATGTTGGGCGTGAGAACGATCTGTACATGTGGAAAATCTAGTAAAGAAAGTATTCCCAAAATCATAAACTTTTTTACAGGTTATAAAACCAAAGCTGTTGTTAACGGTTTTGATCATTTAAGAATTGATACTGTTGAAAAACAAAAAAATAGTAATGAGCACTTCAATAAAAATTCAAATCTGAAGATTCTATGTGTTGGCGCATTAAACAATACCAAGAATCAGCTTGCTTTAATTGAAGTCTTAAGGGAAATAAAAATTAATGCCGAAGTAATTTTTCTAGGAGATGGTATTAATAAAAAAACTCTGATTAACTTCTCAAAAGCAATTAATCCTTTTACAAAGATCTTTTTCAAAGGTCGTATATCTAGAAATTTAACTATTGAACACATGTTAGAAGCTGATGTTTCTATTTCCTTATCAAAAGGTGAGGGACTTCCAATTGCAGTACTAGAATCCATGTATGCAGGCTGTTTTCAGATTCTGTCAATAATACCACCCCATAAAGAAATAGCACCGCCCTCGAGTAGATGCATTTTTGTTGACGTATCAAAATATGAAGATATTGCAAGTTCATTGCACTTTGTAGAAGAAAATATTTATAAGATAAGAACCGAAAGAGAGACTTCAAGAAAATATACAATGGATAATTTTGGTTTAGATAATATGTTGAATGAATATATGGAAGTATATGTCTCCTTTTTAAATCATAGGAATTCATCTTAAGATGTGAAAAACATATGAATTATCTAGAAATTACAGGCCAACCATGTGCTGGTAAATCAACATTTGTGAATAGAAAAGAGGCTGATAGTGAAGTCTCTATTCTAAGCCATGGGCATATTAAAAAAATTTTTTATATTCTTTATGGGCTATATTTCCTTGGTTTCAGCAGATTAAAAGTTTTATTTTTCTGGTCTATGGATGAAAATGCTCCCATTTTTTTTCGAATAAATATTTTTTATAATGCGGTATCTAAATTTGGTATTTTCTTTTATTTACAAAGTTTATCCAACGATTCTCAGCAAGAAATTTTAGTTGATGAAGGTTTATCTCATTTACCTTTTCTTTTCTTAAATTCTGATACAGTTAAAGTTATAGAATTTATTTCTGTTGAGCTACAAAAAACAAATGTAAATTACTTAATTTCGCCAGGCTTAGATCTAATTGAGCAAAGATTATTAATCAGAGGCCATAAACGTCTTAAGTTTTTACTTTTGAGAAGTTTTGTAACCAGAATTAATGAAATAGAAAGTAATCTGCTTCGTTACTACCCAAACTTATGCAAGCAATTTAAAACCTTTAATGATGTTACCAGTATTTAAAAATTTATTTGAAGCATTGCACATGAATAATGTTAACTTTTGTAATTGGAAGGGCAGTCATTCTGCAGACAAGCACTTAAATGGAGAGGGTGACTTGGATTTGTTTGTACCAATTGATTTCAAAAAAAAATTTGAGCAAATTGCAAAAGATAATGGATTTAGAAATGCAGTTTCTTATCAATCCAGTCATGAGCACATAGAGCATTACTATGGTCTAGATCAGGAGTCATGCATGTTTGTTCACATCCATGTATATTTCAAAATAATCACCGGAGAGCATGCATCTAAAAACTATAATCTGCCCATAGAAGACTTTATATTAAAAAATATTGATAGATCATATCCATTACCAAAAATAAATTCAGCAGGGCAACATGCGATCTTTTTAATTCGTCATTTTTTAAAAATAGGTTCTATATATGGATATTTTCAATATTGGCGAGAAAGAGAAAAGTATGAAAATGAGTGGGATTCATTTGACCATAACTTTTCCTTCGAAAATATCTCAGAATTAGGCCTTACAATCAATGAACTGAAAGAAATGTATAGAACTTATGAAAAAAAATCTTTTTTATATAACCTATTATCCTCTGTTAAATTGAAGAAAATCCTTAAAAGATATCGCAGGAGGACATATATTCGTCATCAGATTTTCAAAATTCAGGATGTAATAATTAGGATTTTAAATAAATTTTTTATAAAAAAACAAAAAATTTTAAACCCTGGTTTAGTGGTTGCAATTTGCGGATTAGATGGCTCGGGAAAATCCTCTGTGGTTTCCGCCTTACGACTTCAGTTTTCAAAATATTTTTGCACAAAGATAATCCATTTAGGAAGACCATCATCTAATCCCTATACGTTATTTTTTAACTTATTTATTTCGATTTTTAGTTTTTTCAAGAAATTTAAATTTTTTATGAAAAAAACAAAACATCAAAAATCAAGTTCAAAAAATATTTCACTAATTTTTGCAATACGCTCAGTTTTGCTTGCCTATGACAGAAAAACGCAATCTAAAAAAGCCTATAACTTGTGTAAAAAAGGATATATAGTAATTTGTGATCGCTACCCCGGTCTTACAAATGGAAAAATGGATTCTCCCAGAATACCAACAAATGAATCAAGGGGATTTCTTTATCAATTTTGCTATCGTCAAGAACAAAATTTATATAGATCAATCAAGTTAGCAAAATTTATATTTCATTTATCTGTTCCTTTGGAGGTTGCTATAAACAGAAATAGATTAAGAGTAAAATTCGGCAAAGAGACCGAAGAGGAGCTAGCAGAAAGATTCCTTGTAAACTCTGATGCAAAATTTTTGGGTGAAAATTACCGCAAAATAGATGCATCTCCACCTTTTCAAACAGTCTTAAATCAGATAATGAGAGAGCTTTGGTTATCTGGTGATTGGAATTAATACATCGAAATGAAAAAAGTTTTTATGTTTGTAAATGTTGATTGGTTTTTTTTATCTCATAGGTTGCCTATTGCAAAAGCTGCAAAAAAAAATAATGTAGACATGACAGTTTTTGCTGAATTTACCCAAGCACACAAACATCAAAATAATAAGTTTAATTTCTTAAATAGCCCCCTTAAAAGAAGCTCTAAATCTGTGTTTCATTTTTTTATAGAGTTTTTTCAAGTCTATAAAATTATTTTTAAAACTAAACCAGATTTAATTCATGCTGTCACAATAAAACCTATTCTAGTTCTTGGCATAATTGCTCGCATCACTTCTACTCCATTTATTGGTTCTGTTTCTGGTTTGGGTCCTGCATTTATGTCAGATAGCTTTCTCAAGAAATTCAGGTTGAAATTTATTCTAATAATCTTAAGGTTTATCTACTCAAGAAAAGAAATTGCTATCATATGTCAGACTCACCATGATCAAGAGGTGTTAATAGATCACAAAATACTTTTAAGGGACCAAATACATTTAATCAATGGATCTGGCGTAGATATAGAAAACTATACCCCCTCTAAAAAAAATACCAGTGCTCAAAAATATATATTAATGTCTTCAAGAATCTTGCTTGACAAGGGAATTCAAGATTTCTGTATTGCAGCAGGTAAAATTCAAGAAAAATTTGGACATGAAATCAAATTTAAACTTTCAGGCCCGATTGATGATTTATCTCCAACAGGAATTTCTAGAAATGAAATAAATCAATTAGTAGATAAATATGGAGTTGAGTATCTGGGTAATAGGCCTGATATGCCAGAATTATTAGCTTCTGCCCTAATATTTGTTTTACCATCTTACTATCCAGAGGGGCTGCCTAAGGTGCTATTAGAGGCTGCCGCAAGCGGCGTGCCAATTATAACCACTGATCATCCTGGCTGCAGGGATGCAATTATTGATCGTAAGACTGGTCTTTTGATTCCAATAAAGGATCCTGAAGCTTTAGCATCTGCGATGCAAGAGCTTTTAACGAATGATACTTTGTTAAAAAATATGGGTCAAAATGCTCGATCTTTTGCTGAAATATCATTCAAGGATTCATCTGTAGTAAGCAGTCATTACTCTCTGTATCATCATTTTAAATAGATGCTTTTAAAAGTTTAATTCCAAGTTTTTATAAAATTTTAATTCAGAAAAGCAGGATATTTTTAACTAAGAATCTGTTATTATATGATCCAATTAGCAGTAAGCATCAAATATATTTTAAGCAAGAAACCTAGGAATCATGAAACTAGAATTAAATAAAATTAAATTTTTTAAACTAATTATAATTGCTTTGCCTTTTATCATAAATACAAGTGCTAAGGCCCAAGGCATTGAAGCAATGATAGGTTCCGGTGCAAATATTAATGAAGCTTTTTTGAGCTCACTTCCTCCAGATCTCAGGGGCGATCTTTTAGATGGACAGATCATGGAAGACCCAAACATTGATGCTGCAGACCCAAAGACAAGAGTAACAAACCTAGAAGCTAGCTTAAAAAAAGCTGAGAGAACTATTGATCAAATAAAACTTGAGATTCAATCTAAATATTCAAATCCTGCAAATGAAGCTGACTTAAGAAGATTTGGCAGTGAATTCTTTTCGTCTTTTCAATCTACTTTTTCACCAGTAAATGAACCAAATTTTGGATCAGAATATATATTAGATGTTGGAGATCAATTGACTATCCAATTGTTAGGACAGCCCGGATACAACAGACCAATTAAAATTGAAATTAAAAGAGATGGAACTTTTCATATCCCTCAAGTTGGAAAAGTATATATAGCAAATAAATCTCTTGGCGAAGCTGAAGAATTAATTCAAAAATCAGTTTCAGAGACGTTTATCGGAATTGAGGCTGTTGTTACGCATACCAAACTCAGAGATATGAATATTTTAATGGTTGGGCATGTAGCCCAACCTGGATTGTATATCTTGCAGGGAGGCGCATCAGTCATTCAAGCAATTTTTAATGCAGGTGGAATCAGTGATTTGGGGTCATACCGTTCAATTATTCATAAAAGAAACAATAAGATAATTGAAAGAATTGATTTGTATGATTTAGTAGCATTCGGTGATTTCACATTCTCAAATACGCTAAGGGGTGGAGATTCTATAGTAGTTGAAACAAAAGGTGCAGAAGTTACATTATCCTCAAACTCTCTTTATAGCGCTATATATGAAAAGTTACCTGATGAAAATCTTGGTGATTTATTGAAGTTTGCGGGATTTAAGTCATTGAGCCACAGTACAAAATTCCCATTTAAATTGAGTAGAGCGAGTAGTCAAGGCCTTGTTACACAAACAATTCAACACAGTGAAGTTAACGGTTTCATTCCAATCCATGGTGACACATTCACCATGAATTCTATCGAACCAAGTTTTAATAACCAAATCAAAGTAAATATTTCAGGTGAGGTAAATATTCCAGGTGAATATATTCTTCAAAAAGGAACAAAGCTATCTGAAGTTATGCAATTAGCTGGGGGCTATTCTAAGAACGCTTATACGTTTGCTGGATCGCTTACTAGAGAATCAACCAAAGAGATCGAAAAGAAAATTAATGAAAGAATCTATCAAGACATGATTAAATATATTGCGTCAAATGCTAGTGCTGCTCAGTTAGCTGGCGGAGATTCTTTTGTATTAATTTTAAACGAATTTAGAAACTCAAAGCCCGTTGGGAGGATTACTGCTGAATTCGATTTAAACAAAATCAAAACAAATCCCAATTTAGACATCTCTCTCTCAGACGGAGATACGATCGTTATACCTGAGTATCATTCTGAAGTTTACGTGCTTGGTGATGTTTTAAACCCAGGTACAAAGCTTTACAAACCTGGTAATACAGGCAGGGATTATATTGAATTATCTGGAGGTCTAGGCAAGTTTGCTGAAAAAAATAGAACGATTATTATCCATCCAAATGGAGATGCATTTTTATACAATAACTCAATTACAAGTTATTTAAAAAAGAATGTTGATATATATCCGGGCACAATAATTTATGTGCCTCGTGAAATTGGACAGCTTGAGGGAGTTAATTTTGCTGCTGTTGTTGCCCCAATATTTAGCAGTCTTGCATTATCATTGGCTTCATTAAATAGTATAAACTCAAATTAAAAGAGCTTTTGTGACCTTGGTAAGATATGCATTATGCTTTCTGCTACTTTGCCAAAACCCTGTTTCTGCTCAAATTAGTGATTATATATATACTAATAAATCTTATTCATTTTCAAATTATGGCACCTTAGGATTAATACAGGCTCCGAATGCTAGGTTTTTTGACGCAGGTAGTTTAGCATTTAGTTGGTCACATAATGATCCATATCTACGAGGATCATTAGTTGCGTATCCGTTTGACTGGATGGAAGCTTCTTTTCAGTACACTGATATTAATAATGCCCTATATAGTTCATCATCTGCTTTTAGTGGAACTCAATCTTTAAAAGATAAAGGTTTTGATGTTAAATTTAAGCTTTTTGAGGAATCATATTTTTTACCTCAGCTAGCCATTGGACTCAGAGATATTGGAGGCACTAGTCTTTTTGCTTCAGAATTTATTGTTGCTTCGAAGAGAATTAGGAATGCAGACTTTACTATTGGAATGGGTTGGGGAGTCTTAAGTAAAAACTCTTTTGAAAATCCATTGGGTAAGATTAATGATAGATTTTACAAAAGGAAGGAAAGGGATTTAGAGGCAACTATTGGAGGAGGCGCCTTTAATTTAAACACACTTTTTACAGGAAAATCTGGAGTATTTGGAGGAATGGAATTATTTATTCCAAAATCTAATGGTTTAAGGTTGAAGATAGAATTAGATGCAACAAATTATGAAAGGGAGGGTCGAGAACCCTTAATTCAGGATTCAAGGCTGAATATTGGTCTAGTTAAACCTATATCAGATAATTTTTTTGTTAAGTTAGCGTATGTGAGAGGAAATACTCTAAACTTTGGTTTTTCATACAAGATTCATGCAGGCAAGCAGCAGAATTCTAGAAAGAAATTTGACCCCCATATTCCTGTAGAAAATTCCGAGATAGTAAAAACCGTTACAGCAAAGTCTGATTTATTTGCATATAGAGCTGCATTAGTAAATTTACAAGATAGAAATTACACTTTGAAGTATGCGAATATAAATGATGGCGAGTTCCACGCTGCTTATCAGCAGAATAAGTACCATAACTATGGGCTTGCCGCTGTAAGAATTCTTCGAACTTTAGATGAAGTAGCACCAAATTCGATAGATAGGTTTAAGGTAACAAATCTTAATGGAGAGATCGGTTTAAATTCTATTTCAGTTTCCAGACAAGACTTTAAAAATAATTTAAATAGAAAGACACCAAGACTTTTATTAAGAGACTCTCTTATAGAGGGGTACACTCTTAGAAAAGATGAATTTAAATATCAGCCTATAGCAAAATATCCAGGTTTTCACTATAGTATTGAGCCCAATATTAACTCTCAAATAGGGGGCCCAGATGGCTTCTTTTTTGCTACATTAAGAGTTGCTCTCGACTCCGAGTTAATGATCAATAAAGATCTATCCTTGTTGGGATTGTTTAGTTATGGGGTAATAGGAGATTTTGATGATATTAACTTAGCATCCGATAGTATTATCCCGCGTGTCAGAACTGACATAGTTGATTATTTGAAAGAGGGAGATAAATTCGCAATTGATAGACTGCAATTTAATTCGTTTGCCAATCCATATAAAGACATATATACAAAATTTAGCGCTGGAATTCTTGAAAGAATGTTTGGAGGTTATGGGGGAGAGTTTCTATACAGACCATTCAAAAAAAATTATGCTCTTGGTTTCGAAGCTTGGCGGGTCAGGCAAAGGGATTATAAGCAGAATCTAGATTTTAGAAAGTATGAGACATCAACTGGACACATTACCTTTTATTATAGAGAGCCTAATAGTGGAGTATTATTCAAGCTAAAGGGTGGAAGATATTTAGCAGGAGATTCAGGTTATACCGTTGAACTTTCAAGAAGATTTGAAACGGGTATGTCTGTTGGGGCTTTCTTTTCACGAACCGACATTAGCAAAGAAGAATTCGGTGAAGGGGCGTTTGATAAAGGAATATTCTTTATGATTCCTGTTGATTTCTTCTCTACATCTTATGAAAAAAGATCCTTTACGTGGGGTATTAGACCTGTTACTAGGGATGGAGCTGCACTAGTAACTCACGGTCTTCCTTTGTGGGGTGTAACAGACCAAGGAAGTGATTGGTCGATAAGGCATGAGTGGAAAAATATTTATGAATAAATTAAAATTAATTTTTTCCCTGGCTTTGCTTGCAAGTTGCAATAGTTATTATTTCCCTCTACTAGTTGAGACTCCCCAAAGAATAATCAATAGTTTTAAACCATACTCACCAGGAGAAAATTATATACAAAATCAGCAGTATTCTTTTGTTACAGTTGAATTAGGTCAGCAAAATGCAACTTTGGTTCTTAACTCTATAGAGAATAATATTTTTACTTGGGTTGGAAGAGACAATGTAACTCTTAGAACATATAAAGGATTAATTATAAATACAGTTGGGCTTAAAAATAATTTTGAAATCATAGATCCAATTGCAAGCATTGATAAGCTTTTAAGTGAAGGAGATGGATCTTTATTATATAACTTCGATAACCCAAGATTATATGAGCTGAAAGCGTCTACTGTAAATTTTTTTATATCTGAAGATAGGGCTGATCTTAGTCTTGTTTCAAGTGATATTAATTGGGATGTTGATATTGTGGTTGATTATAGTTCTAAAGGCCTTCCTTCAGAAGTAAAGCAATCATTACACCCATTCCTTAAGCCTGCAAAATTACGTTTTTATTACAAGTATTAAAAAAATTGTGCAAAAAAAAGGCCCTTCATATGAAGGGCCTCTAAAAGCCAAATTTTTTCTGTTACTTAGTCTGCTACTCTAGTAGCAGTTGTAGTAGCAACTCCTGTTTGAACAGAAACTTCTACTGGAGTGGTTACAACTTCATCAACAACATTTGAAAGCTCGATTTCCACTTCAAGCAATGGTCCAGCAATTTCTTGGTCTTGAGCATTAGTAGCTGTGGATGTCTGTGTTTGTGTAGCAGTTGAAGTACTTGTAGTAGTTCTAGTTGAAGTTTGGTTCTCTGTATATGTTTCCATAATTGGAGAAGTGCTGACTTCATACTCTTCTATAACTGTAGGTGCAGGAGTCGGTGCAGGAGTCGGTGCAGGTGCAGGAGTCGGCGCAGGAGTCGGTGCAGGAGTCGGTGCAGGACTACTATCATCATCATCTACTGCAGCAGCAATCGCAGCAGCAGCAGCAACAGCTGCGGCTATAGCGCCCGCGCTAAGTGAGCCCTCTGCTTCTGCAGACGAACCACCACTTTTTGGTTCTTCACTATCATCTTGTGCCATTACAGCGGTGCCAAAGAAAGGCACTACAAGAGTAAGTAAGTATTTAAATTTATTTTTTAATTTGGCCATAATACCATGCTCCTATTATTGTTAATTCGTATTCTCCGATAAATATTGTTAAAAAGCAATTTTTTTTAAACATTTTTTATAATAGAAAAGCTTATGAATAAAGAGCTTCTTCAATATTTATGCTTCCTATTATACTTAAATGAATAAAAATGTATATTATATGGCTTTTTTATTTCGGGATGTAGCGCAGCCTGGTAGCGCACCTCGCTGGGGGTGAGGTGGTCGTCGGTTCAAATCCGGCCATCCCGACCAACTATTAACTTATTTATTAATTACCTCATCAGCATACCAGTTTATTTCATCAATCATTCCCTCTAGCGTTCTTTCGTCAGGACCGCCTTCATAGGCATTTCTAAAAGCAACAATTACATCTGTTGCCCCAAGATCTTCTAGTTTTTTTATTCCATCAGGCGAGTATGCTGCTTCACCCATAACCTGAAATTGATAGTTGGGGTGGTCCAGAGTACTATATTCACCTCTATATGAATTTATTTGATCAATAAAACTCTTGGTTTGCTCTAAATCTAGCCCTGCGCTAATCCACCCATCTCCAACCCTTGCAGCTCTTTTTAACGCTAATTTTGAATGCCCTCCAATTAATATTGGGACTGGCTTTGTGGGAGAGGGGCACAGTTTAAGCTCAGGGATATCATAAAAGTCTCCTTTATAAGAGAAGTATTCTCCATTCATAAGACCTTTTAGAATATCAATTTGTTCATCCATTCTTTTTCCACGTTTCTCCCATCTTTCTCCTGTAGCGAGAAAATCCTCATACCATGGGCTTACTCCGATACCAAAATGAAATCTATTATTTGTCATTACACCAAGTGTTGTTACAAATTTTGCTGTCGTGACAGCCTGTCTGGGAGCTAGTTTATAAACTGATGTTGAAAATTCTAACTTTTCTGTTACAGCAGCAATTGCTGGAATAATTGAAAAGGGCTCTAAGAAAGGAACGCCATCAAGGAACTCTCTACTGCCATCATTATTGTATGGATATGTGGAATCACACTCCTTTGGATAGCAGATGCTATCTGGAAAAGTAACAACATTAAAACCTGCAGCTTCAGCGGCTTTGCCAAGCTCTAAGTAAAATGATGGATCGCACATAGATGGGTGATATGAAAAACGCATAATTATTTACCTTTTGATGAAATTTTAAAGAAATAATATAATAACAACTATTGTATATGGGAGATATAATAATAGAGTTGTCACGATATAAAAACTTTTTTCAAACCAATTGAACGATCAATATATACAAAATCAAGCACAAAAAGATTCAGAGCTTCAAGAATGGCTGGATGCTCTAGAAAATATTATCAATGAAGATGGCAATGATAGGGCTTCTTTTATTCTAGGCAAACTTGCATCAAAATTAACCGAATCAGGAACAATTCCAAATTATAATTTAACCACTCCTTTTAGAAATTCAATTCCAGTAAACGAGGAAGCAAAAATGCCTGGTGATCTCTTTATGGAGCGCAAGATTAGATCTCTTATTAGGTGGAATGCTTTAGCAATGGTTCTTCGAGCAAATAAATCTTCAGATGACTTGGGTGGTCACATAGCAACTTTTTCTTCTTCAGCAACACTTTATGACGTTGGATTTAATTATTTTTTTCAAGGGTCAAAAGATGGACAAGATGATTTAATATATTTTCAAGGGCATTCTTCACCAGGAATCTATGCTAGAAGTTTCTTAGAGGGCTATTTATCAGAAGATGACTTAGATAACTTTAGACGTGAGGTTGATAAGCCTGGCATCTCATCCTATCCACATCCTTGGTTAATGCCTGATTATTGGCAATTCCCAACAGTCTCAATGGGTTTAGGGCCTATCATGGGAATTTATCAAGCAAATGTTATGAGGTATTTGTCTGCAAGAGGCTTAGCACCAAGGAATAATAGAAAGGTTTGGGTCTTTTGTGGAGATGGTGAGATGGATGAACCAGAATCCAAGGGTGCTATTGGTCTAGCGGGCAGAGAAAAATTAGAAAATTTAATCTTCGTAGTAAATTGTAATTTACAAAGATTGGATGGGCCTGTTAGAGGAAACAATAAAATTGTTCATGAATTAGAGAGAGAATTCAGAGGCTCAGGTTGGAATGTTATCAAGGTTATTTGGGGAAGGTTATGGGATCCTATTTTTGCAAGGGATAAAGAAGGCAGGCTGCAAGAACTTATGGATGCAGTGGTTGATGGCGAGCTTCAGAACTTTAAAGCTAAAGGAGGAGCATACACTCGAGAAAAATTTTTTGGTCAAGATCCTGATGTCTTGGAAATGGTTGATGATCTGACGGACGAGGATATCTATAAATTAAATAGAGGTGGCCATGATCCATACAAAGTTTATGCTGCTTATCACAAGGCTGTAAACTCTAAGGGAGCTCCAACTGTTATTCTTGCTTTAACTACCAAGGGTTACGGAACTGGGTCAAGAGAAGCAGATAATACAACCCATCAAGTAAAAAAATTAACATTAGATAACATTAAATCCTTCAGAGATAAGTTTGATATTCCTGTCTCAGACAAAGAGATTGAAAAATTACCGTATGTAAGGCCCGCAAAAGATTCGCCTGAAATACAATACCTTTTAAAAACAAGAGATGGCTTAGGAGGCCCAATACCAAGAAGACGTGGGCATACCCAAAAACTCTCCCAGCCATCAGATTCTATTTTTAAGAAATTCACACAAGGTTTCAAAGATAAAGAAATTTCTTCGACCATGTCTTTTGTTCGAATGATGACAGATATCTTAAAGGATGAAAATATTGGGGAACGTATAGTTCCAATTGTGCCTGATGAGGCAAGAACTTTTGGAATGGAGGGTTTATTTAAACAAATTGGGATTTATTCTTCTGAGGGTCAAAAGTATAAACCTGAAGATGCTGATCAGGTTATGTGGTACAAGGAATCAAAAGATGGGGTAATGCTTGAAGAGGGTATCAATGAAGCTGGAGCATTCTCTGCCTGGATTGCTCTTGCAACAGCATATTCAAACTACAACATACCAATGATCCCTATTTACCTATTCTATTCAATGTTTGGTTTTCAACGAATACATGATCTTGCCTGGGCTGCTGGTGATTCACAAGCAAAGGGGTTTTTAATTGGAGCTACATCTGGAAGGACAACCTTGAATGGAGAGGGATTGCAGCACCAAGATGGACACAGTCACATTTTTTCCTCAACCATCCCTAATTGCCGTTCATATGATCCAGCATACGCATATGAATTAGCAGTAATTTTTAAAGATGGAATAAAGAAAATGTTTGTAGACCTAGAAAATTACTATTACTACATTACTGTTACCAACGAAAATTATATGCAACCAGCTCAGCCTAAGGATTCTGCAGAAGGAATTATTAAGGGGTTATATAAACTAAATGATCATAATAAACCTCAAGTGACTTTAATTGGTTCAGGATCAATCCTGAATGAATCAATTAAGGCTCAAAAAATACTAGATTCTTTTGGGATAGGGTCTGATGTATGGAGTGCTACTAGCTTCAATATGTTAAGAAAAGACGGAATGGAAAAAGAGCGTTTTAATGAGTTAAATCCAACGTCAAAACATGAAAAAACTTATGTAGAGGAGTGTTTACCTAGTTCAGAAACTCCTGTCATTGCAGCAACTGATTATATACGGGCATATCCTGAGCAAATTAGAGCATTCATCAAAGCGTCATACTATACCTTGGGAACAGACGGATATGGAAGAAGTGACTCGCGACAAAAATTACGAGAATTTTTTGAAGTAGATGCAAATAATATTGCAAGACTTGCAATTTATTCACTGTTTTGCAAAGGCGATATAAGCAAAAAAGAGGTTGCATCTTTCTATGAAAAATTAAAGGTCGATTCCAACAAACCAAATCCTTGGGAAGTTTAATGGCTACTAAGATTATCAATATTCCAGACCTTGGCGAGGCTGAGGATGTTGAAGTAATTGAAGTTTGCGCAAAAGTAGGTGATGAGGTCGAGTCAGACGATCCAATTATTGTTTTGGAATCTGATAAAGCTGCAATGGAAATACCAGCTTCAGCAATTGGCAAAGTTATTTCTATTGAAGTTTCTGTAGGAGATACGGTGAGTTCAGGCTCACCTTTTCTACAAATTGAAGTTTCTGATGATGCTATGCAGCAAGTCGAAGAAGATTCTCTTGAGGGTCAGAGTGAAAAAAATCAGATTGAATCTGAAACAATAGAACAGATTAAATCTGATCAATCATCTAATGTTGGAATACAAAAAATACCTCCAATTACAACCAAGACAAGTAATAAAAATATTTATGCTGGACCTGCAGTTAGAAAGCTCGCAAGAGAATTCGGCATTGATTTATCACTTGTTCAACCTTCAGGCCCCAAGAATAGGATACAAAAAGAAGATTTACATAGATTTGTAAAATCTCAACTTTCAACAACTTCGCAAAGGAATAGCTTTGATTTTTCTCAGCCTGATATTGATTACTCGAAATGGGGGCCTGTTAAGGAAGAAAAGCTTTCAAAGTTTATGAAATCCTCTTTAAAGAACCTTCATACGTCTTGGATAAATATCCCGCATGTTACTCAACATGACGAATGTGAATTATCGACATTGCTTGAAGTAAGAGCTCGATTATGTGAAAAACATAAAGTCAAAATATCTCCTTTAGCTTTTATAGCAAAAATTACTTCTGAATTACTCTTTGATTTTCCAATGCTTAATTCCTCTTTAGATCAAAATATAGAAAAAATTATCTTAAAAGATTATGTAAATCTAGGCATTGCTGTAGATACCTCTGAAGGGTTAATTGTACCAAATATAAAAAATGTGCAATTGAAATCAATTGTAGAAATTTCATCAGAGATTAACGCATTAGCTGAAGCTGCCAAAAAAAGGAAATTAAAGATTGATGATTTAAAAGGCGCATCCTTTAGCATTAGTTCTCTGGGAGCAATTGGCGGAAGGTTTTTTACGCCAATAATCAATCCGCCTGAAGTAGCTATATTAGGAGTATCAAAAAGTTTTCAAAAAGTTGTTTCATCAAAAGCTGGT
>Ga0066849_10000011_pt1 | contig 63057 bp, 59 predicted proteins | sample ETNtaG_9_FD_65492 | JGI IMG/M metagenome (GOLD analysis project Ga0066849, IMG submission 65492) | Marine microbial and viral communities from oxygen minimum zone, Eastern Pacific Ocean - ETNP201406SV69 | ecosystem: Environmental > Aquatic > Marine > Oceanic | place: Pacific Ocean: Eastern... | reverse complement strand
TTGGGTTGAAAATAAATATAAAATAATTATCAAGAAAGCACTTAAAGATTTATATTTGCTTAAGTTGAAGTAGCTAAGGCACTCTACAAGAATAAAAACAAAGAATGGAATGATAAATAAATATTGTCTTATACCGTCATAAGCAACAGGTCTTAAAATCATAAAACTTGAAAGAATAAAAATAATAAAATAAAAAGAAAAAATAAAGAAAATTTCAAAATTAGTATTTTTTAAGATAAGATTTTTCATTAATAAAAATGAACTTATTATTAATGAAAAATGAAATATTATTGGTAATTTATAATGAAACCAGGTTAATAAATAAAATGGATCAACATCTAGTGCAAATATAAACTTTCCATTTGTGAGCACATAAGAATCCCAATATAGATTAAATTGTGTTTCAATAGCTTTTTCAATCCATAGTTTTGGTTTCTGCCAAGAAGAAGGAGTACCAATAAATAAAATAAAAAAAGAGGTTAATGTTATTTTTATCCAATTTATAATATTTCTCTTTATTGTTATATAATTTTTATCTAAATATAAAAATGAAAAAAGATAATAAATAAATAAGAATGTAATCCCGTTAAATCTAACAAGAAATAAAAATCCAAAGAAGATACCTAGGATAAATTGATCATAAAATTTTGATTCTTTAAATTTAATTAAGTAGTTTATAAAAAAAAGTGCGACAAAAAGATTTTGTATCATAAAAGGAATATCTTTTAAATTGAATAAGGCATGACCACTAAAAGCAGGGACTAATGACAAAATAATTATGAACTGAAAACTTCTCTTCTCATCCGAAATTTTTGAATAAAGTTTAAATATTAAAAATAAGGAAAAAACAACATAAATATTTAAGAAAATATGTCTAAGAATATATTCTAATTGTTGATTATTTATTAAATCAATGGAAAATAAGTCTGAAAATATATATGAAAAAAAATCTTTAACAAATTCATTATTTGAGAATAAATAAGCAGGTATTAAAATTAAATATCCATAAAATTCAAAGTTTGATACAAACTCACTTAAGAATCCATTACTTGGATCACTAAAAAATAATGTGAACTTATGAATAATACGAGGTGTAGTTTCTACGAGCTTTAGATCGTCCCAAGTTGTACCTCCTTTGATTATGAAATTAACTTGAGTTATGAAATATAAAAAAAGATAAATACTCAGATAATGTACATAAGTAAGAATTCCTAACCTTCTATTTATAACACTAAGCATCTTTTTTCTTAATTACTGCAAATAAGGATAGGCCGAATTTTAAATTTACTTTTAGTTTTATTAGCAATACTTCTATCTTTACAATTGTTGTTAGTACCTTGTTAATAAATGGATTTACTGATGTATCTGATATAACAGTATTAATTATTTTAATTTGAATATATCTAATTGGGAGCAGAAAAAAATTGTATCCTATCTTTTTTGTTATTGTAAATTTTTTATCCAACTGTTTTCCAAGAGTGGACCAACTGTACCTTCTAAAATGTTGTAAATTTAAGTCGTGTTGACTAAATAGGCTCTGATAAGCGGGAACGCTCAAAATTCCAATTCCTGTATCTTTCATTAATTTATATACATCCTCAATAAAATTTACTGGTTCTTCTATATGTTCTAAAACATCTAAAAAAATTATAAGATCATATTTTTTATTAATATCTTCAAAATTTCTAAAAGCTTCGTGAATCTTTATTTTTTTATTATTATTTATAAGTTCAATAAAATAACTATCAACCTCTCCAAAATCTTGAAGAATTTCAATATTTACGCCTACTCCTGGCCCAATCTCTAAAATATTTATAGGTAAATTAAATTTTTGTTTTGAAATAAGATATTTTAAAATGTCTTTTCTTCCTAGATACCACCAGTTATTAAAACTACTAGCTAGTGGTATGTGATTATATTTATTTTCTGAGGATTTGTTCACATTTTACTTCCAACTTAAATTTTACTAACTAAATTATACGTTAAAGACCCCATACTTGAAAATTTAAAAAGAGTCTTCACCTCTAAAGTATTGCTTTAAGAAAAATAATATAAACAAAGTATTATCAATTAAATACCTCCTTGCTAACCTAATGGGCTCTTGCGAAAATCTGAATAGCCATTCTAAACCATTTTTTGCAAAAATTTCTGGTGCTTTATATCTTGTTTTTGCAGTCCAATCAAAAACATTACCGACACCTAAAATATTGTAATCTCTAACTTTATTTCCTACGAGATACTCCATAAACTTTTCTTGTTTTGGAAATCCAAGTGATATCCAAATAATATCTGAATTTGTATCTTCAAGCATATTTAGATATTTTGGTGTTGTAAATTCTCTCCATTCTAAAATTGGTGGGCAATGGTAACCCGTTATATTAACATCAGGAAACTTTAATTTAATTTCATTAATCATTTTTTTTACTACTTTTTCTTCGTTTCCAAAAAAATAATGGGATGTATTTTTTTTTAAACCGCTCTTAAGGGTAGATAAAAAAAGATTGTAACCATCTACTCTTTCTTGATTTAAACCATAAAGAATATTTATTGCCTTTGAAAGTGGATATCCATCGCAAATTTTATGTGACATAGTATTTAACATTTGCGCCATACTTCCAGACCTAGCCCCTCTAACTAAACTATTTGCATTACAAACTGCTACCGAGATATTTGATCTATCGATCAATAGGTTGGTCATTTCTTTTAATGTGATAACTGAGAGGTTTGTTCTAAAAAGCTTTGCTTCTTTCATCTCTTTTATTAAAGCAGAAGTATTTTGTTTTAGTAACAAATCTATATTCTTTTGGTAGCATATCAAGATGAATACTCATAATATTCTTGTGATAAGTCCTACGTATAATGAGTCTGAAAATATTGATAAATTTACTACTGATTTATTAGAGCTGGATTTTAAAGTATTAATTATTGATGATAATTCTCCCGATGGAACTGCTGAAATAATAAAAAGAAACGAGAGTTATAAAAAAGAATTATTCCTAATTTCTAGAAAAGGCAAGCTTGGATATGGAACAGCAGTAATTGAAGGATTTAATTACGGTATTAATAATAATTTCGATTTTGTTGTACAAATGGACGCAGATTTGTCACATAGAAAAGAAGATCTTTTAAATATGATAAAATTTTCCAACGATTATGACATCATAGTAGGAAGTAGGTATGTTCCTGGTGGAGGTAGTGAAGGTTGGGGCATCCATAGAAAATTACTATCAAAATATGCGAATAAACTAGCAAAGTTTGTAACAAAATCTGGAATTAATGATATGACTACAGGGTTTAGGGTGTATAAAATATCTGCTTTAGAGAGTATTGATTATAAGAATTCGAAATCAAATGGCTACTCTTTTTTGGTTGACACATTAAATAAGTGTGTAAAAGCTAACTTAAATATAAAAGAGGTCCCAATTTTATTTGTAGATAGAGAATTAGGTAAGTCAAAAATGGATTTAAAAATAATTTTAGAAGGTGTAAAAACATTAATTAAATTATATTTCCAAAAGTAAAAATTTAAAATCAAATTATTTTTATACTTTAAATGTGCATATCATTTACTTTACTTTATTCTTTTTATACTTTTTTTTTCTAGGTCGAGGTCTTGTCTTAGCAATTAACAAGATGTCTAAAAAAACAATACTGGACGATGATTCAAAATTATTTGAGACTACAATATTAATTTTTTATCCAATTATTGGAATAATTTTCTTTTCTAATTTAATGTTTATAAGCAACTTCTTTTTTGCTTTAAAAAATCCTTTCTTACTAATAGTGGTATCAACTTTCATACTTTTTAATTTTTTTCATAAAATAAATATTTTGAAATATAAATATATTTATCTAGTCTCTTTTATCAATTCAACTATTCTCTCAATAAGCTCGTACGATATAAATTTTCAATATGATGCAGGATATTATCATTTGAATTATCAGAATTGGTTAAGAGAGTATAAGTTAATTTTTGGCTTAAACAATTTAAATGCGGCCTTTGGAACATCTTCAATAATTGACTACGTTTCTGCCCCATTGTGGATTGGAAATAATCTTATTTTACTCCATTATGTAACAATCTTTTTTTTAGTAGTTTTAGGAAATTTTCTTTTTTACCATATATTTATTTCTAACAATAAGTACTTCTCTCTTTCAAGTATTCTATTAATCATTTTTGGTCTATTTGATAATTTTGGGATGAATGGAGGTAGAAATGGTTTTTTTACTATTCATGGAATTATAAAACCTGATGTAGCTTCAGGAATTATATTCTACCTTTGTTCAATATTTTTAACTTACACCCTTTTAAACAAAAAATATAAATTTGATGAACTTTTGCTATTGAATTTTTTAATTATCTTTTCATATCAACTTAAAATTTCTTCTGTCCTTCTTTTACTATTTTTATTTGGGATTCTTATCAAAAGTAAAGTCTTCTCATTCAAATTATTACTAATTACAAACTCCATCCTCTTTTTATGGTTGATTAAAAATATTTTCCTTACTTCATGTTTAATATATCCAGTTGAAATTACTTGCCTTCAGCTTCCTTGGTATAACATTGATGCAATTATTGGGATTAAGAATGTTACCTCTGATTTTAATAATTCATATCTTCTAGGTACCTCATTTATATTATGGTTCAATGATTGGATAGCTATTGAAATAAATAAAACAATTATTTATAACTTTTTGTGGTCTTTTGGTTTTTTGCTTATCATAAAATCACTCCTTACAAAAATCACTAAAAAAAATAATTTTGAAGATTTATTTATACCTGTAATTTTTTTGATAGGTAACTTAATTATTTGGATTCTTGGTGCAGCTCATCCGAGATTTGTCTATGGAGTTTTTGCCTATATAATATCTATGCTTGTTCTAAATTATAAGAACATAGAAATTAAATATAATAAATCTCAACTAAAGAAATTGGTATTTTTATCATTATTTATATTTACAACAATATTGATTCCTCGAATTAATTCATATAAAACATTTCTACAAGATCCTTTTAAAGTTCCTGAAATAACAGCTCCTGTTGTGAAATATAAAAAAATAAATTCTAACTGGGTTTTACCAAAAGATGGAGATCAGTGTTGGATTAATTTGGATTGTATTCCTTACAACAAAAATATTTATTCCAAAAAATATTTTAGCTATAACGGATTCATAATAAATAATTGAACTCTAATTAATAATTAACTTTTCCATTTCTTTATTAAATATATCAAAATTAAATTTGTTATTAACTGTTTCAATTCCTTTTCTGGAAATCTTATTTAATTTTTTTTCATCATTGTAAATTTCTTTTATTTTACTAATCCATTCCTCGATATCATTGTTCACTAATGTATAACCATAAAGATCTGCGTCTAATGGATCTTCCCAAAAACCTCCAGTTTTATTTATAATTACTGGAGTTCCCATACCTAAAGATTGTAAAGCAACACTCTGTCCAGATGATGTAACAATGTTTTCTTTTATTGGTAGTATCGTTAATCTTGATTTTTCATATAGTTTTTTAACTTCTGAATCATCAACTATTTTCTTATTTAAATCTCCCTTAATTAATTCTATATTTTTTGGAATTTCAATATCTTTCTCAATCAATGAAGTAAGTAGAGTAAATTTTATTTCCTTTAATCTTTTTGCAATTTCTATCACTTTTTTAATGTCTCTGAATTCATTATTTCCAACAAACAATATCCCATCTTTTTGTGAAAAATCTAACCTATTGGTTTTCCAATAATTTGTATCTATACAAAATGGAATGAGAGCAAATTTATCATTTTGAAAATTACTTTTCTCAAATGCGTATTGGTACTCCCTACTAGATGTAAAAATTATTTTATCAGAAATATTAATAGCAAATTTTATTATAAAATTATTACATAATGTAATAAAAATATTATTTGATTTTTTTTCAAACAAGCCTGAGTTAATAAAATAAACTTTTTTATTTCTTATACCTTTCAAATATAAAAAGATACATAAAGAAACACCCAAACCGTGGTTTGTAGCAATTAAAACATCCGAATTGTAAATCTTACTAATTGAATCTTTTTTTGATATTTGATCAAGAGATATAGAAATCTTAGATATTTTCGAAACAACCTTATCAAAAATACTTGTTAAAGTATTACTATTTAATGATATCTTTTCAGGTATTTCTAAAATATCTAATTCAATATTCTGTGAATTAAAATAGTCGTATGAATAAAAAAACTCTTTGGGAAAATTGTTTGATTGATTTAATTTTTCTACTCTTCCAGGTTTAAATATATATAAAACTTTAATAATTAATATCCTTTTTACTTCTTACTCAGATTTTATATTAACTAGGACAAAAAAAAATATTAATAATATATTCTTTTTTACTTATTATGTATCATTAGTTACATGAAAAAAGCACTAATAACAGGAATAACTGGTCAAGATGGTTCTTATTTGTCGAGACTATTAATTGAAAAAGATTATGAAGTCCATGGAACAGTAAGAAGGTCTTCATCTTTTAATACATCTCGAATCGATGATTTAATTGCAAAATATGAAAGTAAGGGACAATTAAATTTATATTATTCTGATCTATTAGATTCATCATCACTTTCAAATTTAATTTCAAATATTAAGCCTGATGAAATATATAATTTAGCAGCGCAATCCCATGTAGCAGTTTCATTCAGCAATCCTACATTTACAACACAAGTTGGTACATTAGGGTCGATAGCTTTACTAGAAAGTGTTAGATATCTCGATAAAGAAGTAAAATATTATCAAGCTTCTTCTTCTGAGATGTATGGTGGTGACTATAAAGGATTTCTCAACGAAGATTCTTCTTTTAACCCAAAAAGCCCTTATGCTGCATCAAAGGTTTTTGCACACAATATGACTAAACTTTACCGAGAAACTTATAATTTATTCTGCGTCAATGGAATCTTATTCAATCATGAGTCCCCATATAGAGGAGAAACCTTTGTTACGAGAAAGATAACAAAAGCTGTTGGAAGAATAGCTATGGGAATACAAGAAAAACTAACCCTCGGTAATTTAGATGCATCAAGAGACTGGGGATTTTCAGGTGATTATGTAGAAGCAATGTACTTAATGATGCAACATAAAAAACCAGATGATTGGGTTGTTGCAACTGGAGAAACTCATACCGTTAAAGAATTTGCTGAAAAATCATTCCAAGCAGTCGATTTAGATTGGAATAAATATGTAGAAACTTCTGAAAAATACTATAGACCAAATGAAGTTGCATATCTTCTTGGAGATCCTTCTAAGGCAAAAAAATATTTGAAATGGGAGCCAAAAGTTAATTTTGATGATTTAGTAAAAATAATGGTAGATTATGATTTAAATCAAGCAAAAAAAGAGGAGACTTTGCTTAAAGAAAATCTTATAAGCCCAACATGGGAACATCCTATACATAAATAAAGCAAAAAATATGCAAAAAGATAAAGTTTTAGTTGTTGGATCAAGTGGTTTTCTTGGTAACACTGTAGTTAAAAAACTAAAGTCAAATGATAATTATACAACTGAAGTAATTGCAGGCAAACAAGACTTAGATATTAGAGATTATGATGCTTTATTAGAATTCCTAAAAAAAAATTCATTTGACTATGTAGTAAACTGTTCTGCTTTTGTCGGAGGTATAGCCTTTGGTTATGAATTTCCAGCACAACTACTTGAGATTAATACAACATTAGCTAATAACCTCTACAAGTCTTGTCTAGAGTCCGGTGTAACGTTGCTTGTAAATCCTATATCAAACTGTGCATACCCTGAAAATATTAACTATTATGAAGAAAATAAATTTTGGGATGGACCTCCACATGAGTCAGTGTTTAACTATGGTCTTTCAAAAAGACATATGGTTGCACTTGGAAAAAGCTACAAACAACAGTATAATTTTTCATCTGTAAATGTTGTTTTATCAAACATGTATGGCCCTAATGATCATTTTAATGAATCACGCTCACATGCATTAGGTGCTTTAGTAAAAAAAATTTGTGATGCTAAAAATAACCAAATAAAAGAAGTTGAGATTTGGGGCACTGGTAACCCTATTAGAGAATGGTTGTTTGTTGAAGACGGAGCGGAGGCCATGATAAAGTCTTTGAAACTTTCCGATAATGATTTTTTCTTTAATGTTGGAGTTGGGAAAGGTATAACTATAAAAGATCTTGCTCAGAAGATTGCACATTTTGCTGAATGGGAAGGTAAGTTTGTTTATAATAAAGAAAAACCCGATGGAGTTATGGAGAAGACTGTAAATGGAATACATGGAGACAAATTACTGGATTGGAAACCATCTGTTTCTTTAGATACAGGTATAAAATTAACAGTAGATTGGTATTTTAAAAATGGAACAAAAAAATGAAATTGAGAAGATTTACCACGAAGACGAACTCATAGCATCAATAATTAGACCTTTGCTTTCAAAAGAAGGGTTAAGTTTTCTCACAGAAGATGAAAATTTTATACAAGTAGGAGTATGGAATTATAAAAAAGATTATAAGCTTCCAGCACATTATCACAACGTTTTTAGTAGAGAAGCTTTCAAAACTAATGAAGTAGTTTATGTTATCAAAGGAAATATAGATTGTAATCTTTATACAGAAGAAGGTGATTTAATTAAATCAGTAAACATCCAGGAGCAAGAGTTAATTGTTCAATTTAATGGTGCCCATGAATATTTAATGAATGAAGATTCGATAATAATTGAAACAAAAAATGGACCTTATTTTGGTCCGGAAAAAGACAGGGTAAGGATTGAGACAAAATAGAATATTCCAAGTAGAGCCTGATTTAGATGAGTCAGATATAAATAATGTTGTTGAATATTTAAATTCAGGAGGATGGTTAACTGAACACAAAGTGACTGAATCTTTCGAAAAAAAGATTAAAGACTTTGTCGGCAGAGATTACGCATTTACTGTACCAAATGGAACAATAGCTATTTATCTTTCATTATTAGCTAGCGGAATAAAAAAAAATAGTAGAGTTGCTGTTCCAAACTTGACAATGATTGCAACAATTAACTCTGTGCTATGGGCGGAGGCTACTCCTGTCTTGGTAGATATAGATGATACTTTATGCATGTCTTATGAAAAATTAATTGAAATAGATAATTTAGATGCAGTAATATTTGTTCCTTTAAATGGCAGAACTGGTGAAGCGAAAAAGATTGAAGAGTGGTGTAAAAAAAATAATATTTTATTAATTGAAGACTCTGCCCATGCTTTAGGTTCAAGTTATCAAGATAAGAAGTGTGGATCGTTGGGTGATTTAAGTATTTTCTCATTTACCCCTCATAAGATAATTACAATGGGCCAAGGCGGAATGGTTCTTACAGATAATTCAGAGTTTGCAGAAAATTTATTTAATTTAAAAACGTTCAATAGATCTAAAGATAAACTTGACTGGCATGATGGTTTTGGTTTAAATTTCAAAATTACTGATATACAGGCTTCTTTGGGGATGTCTCAATTTAATAAATTAGAAAAATATATAAATGGAAAAAAGAAAAATTGGATTACTTACAAAGAAAGTATACAAAATAAAAATATAAAGTATATACCTTTTAGAGATAGCGAAGTTCCTTGGTTTTTTGATATCTTATGTTCTGACACAGAATATAAAGAAAATATAAAAAAGCTACTTGAAGAAGAAAATATTGAAACTAGAGACTGTTACCCTCCACTAAGTCTTCAAAAATATCTAACAGGAACCGAAAAAACAAATTTGGAATTATCAGAGAAAATCTCTGAAAACATTCTATGGCTTCCCTCTTCTAATAAACTAAAAGAAACTGAGATCGCAGAAATAGCAGAAATCATATCGGATTAAGTGTAAATATGACAGAAATCTATATTCATAAATCAAGTATTGTCTCTAATAAAACTACTATAGGAAAGGGTACAAAAATTTGGCACTTCTCTCACGTAAGAGAGAATGTAACTATAGGTGAGAATGTAACTATAGGTCAGAATGTATATATAGATAAAAATGTAACCATTGGAAATGGTTGTAAAATACAAAACAATGTATCTATTTATGATGGGGTTACATTGGCAAATGATATTTTTATAGGACCTAGTGTTGTTTTTACAAATGATAAATATCCAGATGTTAGATACTGGGATGAATCTATAAAATTAAATACTTTAATTAACGATGGTGTTTCTATAGGTGCAAACTCAACCATTCTTCCTGGTATTGAAATTGGAAAAGAGACTCTTATCGGAGCAGGTTCAGTTGTTACAAAAGATTTTGGTGACAAATTGTTAATCTATGGAAATCCAGCAAAAATTGTAAAGAAAAGATGAATAAGCCTTTATTTATTGCTGGTACTAGACCAGAAATAATTAAAATTTCAACGCTATCAAATTACCTTAAATCAAAAATTCTATTTACAGGCCAACATTTTGATAAAGAGATGACTGAATTTTTTTTTAAATTAATAAAAGAGTCTAAGTTAGTAGAACTAGGAAGTGACAATTATAAACAAGGAAGTCATGAACTTTTTATTAATGATATTAAAAGAAAACTTGAAGATATAAATCCCAGCTCTGTTGTGGTCCAAGGTGACACAAATACAACACTTTACGGTGCTTTAGCAGCAAAATCATTGGGAATTAAAATTAACTATATTGAATCTGGTATGAGATCAGGAGATATAAATCAAATAGAAGAAATTAATAGAATTATTGTTTCAGGACTTGCTGATTTAAATTTTTGTAATCATAAAAATAATAAAGAAAATCTTCTCATGGAAAATATAAATGAAAAGAAGATATGTATTTCTGGAAGTACAGTCTATTCAGTTCTTTCTGAAAATAATTTAATGAATAAAAATAAGAATGATAAATTTATTTTAGTTACATTACACCGTCCTGAAAATGTAGATGAAAAAGAGAAATTATTTAGCTTGCTAGAAACGATAAATTCAATTGGAGAAAAAATAACTTTTGTAACACATCCAAGAATACAAAAATTTCTTGATGATAATTCAACAGAGCATTACAACAATATTTATTTAGAAAAGCCAAAAAATTATTTTGACTTTATTAACTTAATTAAAAGTTCATTATTTGTAATATCTGATTCTGGAGGTGTACAAGAAGAATCAGCTATATTAAGAAAACCATTACTTATTCCTAGAAAATTTACAGAAAGACCTGAGATGCTAAATATATTTAACATACTTGTAAAAACAAATGAAGAACTGCTAAATGAAAGTAAAAAATTAATAAAAGGAACTTCTTTTTTAAAAAATATTGATAATAAAAAGCTTCTCTATGGAAAGGCTGAAGTGATAGATGCTATCGCTAAAAGAATTATATAGAAAAAATAACTCTTAGTACCCCAATTATTGTCTTAGGATAATTCATTTTTGACTTTCCATATAATCTTTTGTCTAAATAAAGTGCACACTGATTAAATGTGCAACCTGATTCAGATAATTTTTTTATAATTTCAACTTGTGATTCAAATCCAGAATATTCAATTTTAAGATTTTTCAACTTATCCGTTCTATATATTCTTGGACCTCCAGCAACTTCATGAACTTTGACACCAATTAATTTTGAAATAATATAATTTCCTATTTTTGCAATAAGCACTCTGATTTTGCTTGCATTTGAAAATTCACTTTTTTCATTTTTCATGGAGGCAATGACTATATCGGCTTTATGACGATTATTAAATAGTTCATCAACTACAGAAAAAGTATGACTTAAATCTGCATCTATTGTTATAACATAGTCTGTATTGATATTTTGGAAGCCTGTTTCAAAAGCTTTTCCTATTCCTTGATTAAATTCATGACTAATAACTGATAAATTTGGATAATCATTTATTATTTGTTTTATAACTTTTTCCGTATCATCGTTAGAACCATCGTTAACAATTAAAATTTTCCAATTATTTTTTAATTTCGGATAGAAATGATCAACAAATGGAATTATGTTTTTTTCCTCGTTAAATGCAGGTGCTAGTATTGTTAATGAGTCCATATGGTTAACACAAATAATAGTATAGATTTGTTTGATTTATCTATATCTAAAGATTTAGAAAATAAATTTAATAAAAACCTAAAAAACATTATAAATGAGAAAAGTTTCATTCTTGGACAAGAAGTTGAGTATTTTGAAAAAAACTTTTCTAATTTTCTTAATAGTAAATTTTGTTTTGGATTAAATTCTGGAACTGATGCTTTAGAAATTGCACTTAGAACTCTAAATATCGGTCCGGGTGATGAAGTAATAGTTCCAAGTTTTTCTTTTTTTGCTACATCGGAAGTTGTAATTAAAATTGGAGCTCAACCTATATATTGCGATATTAATTTAACAGATTTAACAATAAACACAGAAAATCTAAAAAATTTAATTTCAAAAAAAACTAAAGCAATAATTGCAGTCCATTTATTTGGTAATGCATCAAATATTAGTGGAATAAAAAAAGTAATTAAAAATACAAATATCTTCCTTATAGAAGATACTGCGCAAGCTTTTGGATCAAAATACAAAAATAAATATTTAGGTACTTTTGGCGAATTTGGTTGCTTCTCGTTTTATCCAACTAAAAACTTAGGCTGCTTTGGAGATGGTGGTGCAATTATATACAATAATAAAAAATATCAAAATGAAATTAAGTCTTTAAGAAACCATGGGACTACAGAAAATTATTTTCATAATTTAGTAGGTCTGAATTCGCGGCTTGATTCAGTCCAGGCATTAATACTTAGACTAAAATTAATTGAAACCAAAAAAATACTTAATTTAAGAAGCAGGAATAACAATCTTTATATAAAATCACTTGATAAAAATATTGTAAATTTACATTCTCAGTCAAACCAACCAATGAATGTATTTCCTATAACGGTAAAAAATAACTCCCTTCTAAAAAGAATTAAATCTAACTTACAAAAAAACAATATACAATTTGGAACTTACTACCCTTTTGGGCTCCATGAATTTCCTGTTTCTAAACTTATTCAGGAAGAAAATATATTTGTTAATACTGACTACGTTAAAAATAACATTGTTACAATTCCCTGTCACTCTAAAATAAAATTAGATGATATTAAGGCAATATCAAATATAATTAATGAATCGTGAAAGAAAATAAATTTTTAATTATTGGTTATGGAAATATGGGGAACCTCCATTCAGAAATTTTATTTTCTTTATTAGATAATTGTAATTTTGATATTGTTGATACAAAAAAACTCAAACTAACCGGAAAACATTTAAAACAAATTAAATTTGAAAACATAAAGGATATTAATTCTTATTATGGAATAATTATTTCAACGCATAGCGACAGTCATCTTGAATATATAAAGAAATTAAGTGATTACAATAAATTAATTTTTGTCGAAAAACCTTTAGTAACAAACCAAAAAGAAGTTGATTATTTTAAAAATATAAAAAATAAAAATATTTTTTGTGGATTTATTGAAACACATAATGAACTGTTTTCAATAGCAAAAGATAATATGAAAAGCCAGCCTTTTCATATCCAAATAGAAAGGATTTCTCCTTCTTTAAATTCTGAGAGAATAAAAGATGACGTTGACTTTGATTTAACTATACATGATATAAGTGTTGCCTTAGAATTTTTTATAAATCCTAAAGATATTATTTCTTCAAAGTCAACAAATATTAAAAAAAATAAAAGAGGCCTATATGAAATGAATACACTGAATATCCAAACAAAAAACTGCTTGTTAAATTTTTCTAGTTCGAGATTAGGGCAGAAAAAAATTAGAAAATGGAAGATTTTTACTATTGACGAACAGATAGAGATAGATTTAATTAAAAAGGAAGTAACTGTTACAAGAAAAAACAAAAAAATAAGCTTAAAGAAAAATCAACTAGTACAAGATTTTAATGAAAAAATAATAATTGATACAAAAATTAATCCAGGCAATAAACAAATGGTTGAATATTTAAAATGCTTAGAAAATAATTCTAAAGAATATAAATACAATAATTTATTGGATGCTCATGAGATTCTTCTTAATAGCAAGTAAAGAAACTAAGACGGCATTTTTATTTTCAATTTTTATTTCTGGAGTATTTATATATTATCAAATTCCATGGGGATTAATGGATGATTACAAATGGATCGTACTAACACAAGAATTTATAAATAGTCCCATAGACAAATATATCGAATTTCAAAAAATGCTAATTAGCAAAGGAACTTTACAACCATTTATTCAATTACAATTAGTCTTTCAATACTTATTAGGAATTTATACAAACCCACTTTTTACACATATTCAAAATATTTTTATTATATTTTTTTCACACTTATTCTTATTTAAATTTTTTGAAAATAAGATTCGAATAAAATATATCCACTCTTTATCAATTTTCATGATTTATCCTTATACATTTGATATGTTTCTTTTACCAAGCCTTCAAGAAAAATTCACTATACCTATGTTTGCTTTTCTACTTTATTTATTAGAGAAGAATAAACAAACTAATAGCTTTTTATTAATATTCTTTTTATCCCTATCAATACCTTTTATTAAACTGCAAGGATCTGTATTTATTCTTTTTATTCTTTTCTATTCATTAATAAATAAAAATAAAAAATCTATAATTTCTCTCTCAGGTTTTGGACTAGCAATTCTAATTCAAGCTTACATTTTATTCTTTGGAGATAAAGGATACTACATAGTAGATAATTCCTTATCACAAATGTTGTCAAACTTACTATCTCCTCAAAATTTATTTTTTCTTTTAGTAGCATTAATTAGTTTAATTTTCGGATTCATAGAGAAAGATAGGGAAACTAAATTCTATATTTACGGATTAGTGTTTTCTGGGTTAGCGTTGCAATTCATTCTTATAAACTGGGAGCTATACGGATATTTATTTTCATTTTATTCATTCTTTTTAGCACTATTGGTTCCCTATTGTGGAAATTATATTTTAGATAAAATAAATATTAAAATATTGTTTAAATTGAAAACCTATTCGTTAATTGGATTGATGATATTAAGTAGCAGCCTGTTTTTCTTGCCGAGAATAGAAAGATGGTCAGATCTAAATTCAGTTTATAAAAACTTGGATAAAATTGATTTTGAAAATAATATATATTATTGCGGCTCTGAGGGTGTCTTGACATTTAACAACCTTAACGATAGTTTAAGTGAAGTGAAATTTGCTGGAAATTTTGAAGAAATCAATGAAAAAGAATTTTATTTTATAAAGGACGATCTCCAGTGTACATACCTAGAAAATATCTTAAATAATAATTGTGAACAAACTAATGGATATAGTTCAAAATATAGAAGAGTTGAAATTATTAAATATAGTTGTTAATTATTATCTGTTATTGATATAAACTATTTATTGTTAATGAATAAAATAATATCAACTTGTGAAAGAACTGGGTCAAATAAAAAGGATTTTGAATCATTAGCTAGAAAATTTGACTTTGATTATATAGAAAATTTTCCAAACGGTCAAGGATTTGGTGCAGAAGAAATGAAGAATATAATTAAAGATTCTGTAGTTTGTATAGTTGGCGACGACTCCATAGATAGTGATGTAATTAAGGCATCAACAAATTTAAAATATATAATTAAGTGGGGCTCAGGTACAGACCAAATAGACATTGATGCAGCTAAAGAAAAAGGCATCGAAATAATAAACACTCCAAATATATTAGGCAAGTATGTAGCTGAATTTCTGATTGGGTTAATCATAAATAGTTTAAGACAAATAACTATTAATAATACAAAAATGAAAAAAGGTATATGGCATAAATCATCTGGAATTTCTTTATATAAAAAAGTTGTAGGATTTTATGGATATGGAGATATTGCAAGGAGCTTAACTAAATTGCTTAAACCATTTGATTGCCAAATCATATATTCAGATATAAATGATTTCAAATTAGATGATGCTAAATATAGAGACTTCAAATCATTAATCTCAGAAACAGAAATTCTAATTATATCAGCTCCCCTTACAGAAAAAACAAAAGGTGTTATAAATAGAGATTCCCTAAAAGATTCAAATTCACTAGATTTATTAATAAATACCTCAAGGGGAGAACTACTAATTGAAAATGAAATATTAGAAATGGTGAAAAAAAATGAAATAAATATGCTCAGTTTAGATGTATATGAAAGTGAACCACCAAAACTAAACGATGAAGTATTAAAAAATGAAAAAATCTTATTTACATCTCATAACGCATCAAATACAATTGACGCAAACGATGAAGTAAATAAGCTAATTTTAAAGAAACTAGTTAAGATACTTGGAGAATAAATGAACTATATATTTGGAAGTGCATCAGGAATAGGTAAAAGCCTTTACAGGCTTTATAAAGAAAGTGGTTATGATGTATATGGTTTTGATAAAGATAAGTCTCCTGAAACTGATAAAGTCATCGACTTGAGCGATTTGAACAACGTAATTAAAATAACTGAAATAATAAATAGAAACAAAATTCAATCTATAACTTATTGTGCTGGAATTCAAGACTCTAAAAATACAAGTAATTTATTTAATGTTAATGTTATTTCCTTCATAGAAATTATTAACAAATCTATTAAAAAATTTGACGAAACAGTTGTTTGTGCAATCTCTTCAATACATTCTATAGCCTCAAATCAAGAAAATATTGAATACGCATCTTCGAAGTCTTCTTTAGAAACGGCCGTTAAGGCTTTTTGTACATCAAAAACTAATTCTTATTTTTATTTTTTAAGACTTGGAGCAACTGATACTAGCTTATTAAGAAAAAATGTAAAAGATGTAAATAAATTAGTTAAATCACTACCTAGTGGGAAGTTGTTTAATGCCGACGATGTAGCAAAATTAATTTTCGATATAAATACTGAACATAAAGAACTCTTTAATGGTGGGCATTTACAAATAGATCAAGGTGTTCTCGCTATGCTAGCAACTGAATAACTATCGTAATATTTTTTTAATTAGATCTAAATCTTCATCGTTATCTATATCTATTGATTCATATTTTTTAGTTGTAAAATAGATTGATTCTTCTCCAATTCTCTTAAAATTATTTTCTTTGAATTGTTCTTTTGAAAAAATATAAAAATTTGAATTTTCCTCATAAATAAAATCTAATTCTTGTGTTGGAATTAATTCATTAGGATTGTGATTAATAGCGTTAATTTCTTTATCATAAAATCTTGACTGAAAACTATTAACTGAGAAAATTGGTTTCTCATTTTCTTTATAAGCATGCAGAGCTTTTTCTATAGTCTCTTTTGTTAAAAGTGGATTCGTTGTATGAGTTTGAAAAATAAATTTATTATTTATTTTATCTAAATTTGATTTAATTATATTATTGACTGACTCAGACGGATCTTTAAGACTATCTTCCCTCAGTCTATAATCTATGTTTTTAAAATATTCACTTATTTTCTCAATAACTCTTTCATCATCAACATCTATAAGTATTTGGTCTATGAGGTCAATAGAATTAAGAGTTTTGAGAATATAATAAAATAGAGGCTTATTATCTAAAAGGGTAAAGTTTTTTTCTTTCACTCTTTCTGAGTGATATTTTATTGGTAAAAAAGCTGAAAATTTCATTTATAAAAATAGTCTCTCTTAAAATACTCTACATTTTTTTGATTACCTTCGTAAGAATAGTATTTATTCTTTATATTTTTAGTTGATTTTAGTGGATAATTGATTCCCAAAAAGTGTCCCAAATTTTTGTTATATCTATATTGAATTATCTTTAATAAGTTCGAATTAGAATATTTATTATTTTTTTTATATTTTAAATCAATTTTTATTTCGTTAAATATACTTTTTATTAAATCTTTTAAGTGATACACGATTGCTTCTGAATAAATATCATTTAAAGCTTGCGCTTCTCTTCTGTATCTATTTCTTATCTGTTTTGAATTTTCATCGTGATAATGTTTTACTTCAGCTTCAGAAGCATAAAATATTAATCCACCTCTGTCCATAACTCTTTGGGCAAATTCAATATCTTCACAACCAGTTAAATCATCATTAAATTTCAATAATTTCCATGTTTTATAAGTAAACGCACAGTTCCCATTATTTGCAAATGCTGATTTTTTAATTTCACTTTTCTTTCCAAACCACATATTTAAGTGCGATGCTTCTGACAGCCAAGAATTATCATCACCCACTTGCTTTCCGTAAACAATTTCTACTTTTTTCCTTGCAAATGGGAGTAATATTTTTTCTAACCACTTATCAGATGTAGGAAAACAATGTGCAGAAAGTGAAACTAACTTATCTTTATATATAGATTTTTTTGCTGCCATATTTAATGACCTTCCAAAACTAAATTGACTTTTATGAATTTCCTCAATAATTATTGGTATATTTGATTTGTAATTTCTTACAAATTCTAATGATCCGTCTGTACTTCCAGAATCAATAAAAACTACCTCGAATTCTCTAAAGGTCTGTGATTCAAGTATTGGAAAAAGTATCTTTAGATTTTCAAGTTCATTCAAACACCTTATAAGAATTGAAGCTTTCATAATTTAGATAATTCTACTGAAAATTTAGTGTTTAGTTCGAGGGGACCTTTAATAGACATTCCTTCTTTTGCAGCTTCAGATATTATTTTTAGACCATTTGTACATGGTTCTAAAACAACAACATTGTGCTCCATCCATCCACCTTGAGATTGAAAAATCCAAAAATATTTAAACAGATTATTATCATAAGTTAGTTTTAACTGGTCTCTTTCCTCGTCAAGTAAAATTATTTCATTACCAATAACATCTATATAAGCAAAGTCATAAAGTCCTGAATCTTTTTCAGGATTAAGAAATTTTTCATGTTCTTTCGTGGCCAAAATATTGCCAAAATTTTTATCAACCTTATCAATATTTTTTTCTTCTAATGTAATAATAAGACTCTCAGTCAAAGGAATTGCAAGATGTAATTTAAATAAAAAATAATCACTAAATCCAACTTCTCCTTTATATTCACAAGAAAATTTATTGTCTTGAATTTTAAATGACTTAATAAAACTAGCTCCAGAGTCAAGATCTTTAATTTCTAGTATTGCTTTATCTTTGCCTAAATCGACTAAGTCCCAACTTTTAAACCAAAGCTCTCCATGATCATAGCCAGTTCCCCATGAAAATTTTTCAACTGCATCATTTGGAAATAATTCTTCCCAGCCACCCTGCCAATTATTGTCATAATCTTTTCCATTTTCTACTTTCTTTGGAATTAAGTTTGGATTTTTCCATACCCACTCCTTGTTAGTTCTCTTATTTTTTAAAGAAGAGATTCTTCCTCCAAGTTCAGGGATGAATTCAACTTCTATTTCATCGCTTTTAAGTATAAAATTTTCTATGTTCATAAACTTTTAATAATTTGCTTATTCTTAATTTTATTAATTAACCTATTCAATTGCTTGTCATGAAATTTATAATACTTCTTAAAGTCTCTATCCCCAAAAAAACTTTCATCAAATGCAAAATTATAATTTGAAGTTTCTTTTATTTTTTCATCATGACTCCATAGTTTCTCCTCAAATGCTTTTTTTGAACTAAAAGTTACAGCCCCGATAATTTTTAATTTCTCACATAAAGAAGAAATAGGTAATAAATATTGTGTAAAAACATTGTGTGAGTTTCTAGTAAACAACCTTTTTCCTCTTGTTTTAATAACTTTAAATTGAAGATAGGTTGAATCTAAACCAATTATCGGTAATTTTTTATTTAATCCTATTTTTTTTAATAGAGGAATTCCTTCTATTGGAACTACCAAATATATATTCTCTTTATCTTTAAGCACTGTATTTAATCTATTTCTATATTCAAGAGCCTGTTCGTTTATTCCAAAATGAAACAAAGGATCAGAAAAAGAAAGAACAAGAAGTTCAGAATTAAAAATATTTTCATTGTTAATAGAAGAATTGCATGTAAATAAGTACTGTGGTTTATATTTTTCTATAATGTTAGAAAAATCTTCATTATTACCTAAAACAAAAATATTTTCTTGATTCTTTATTAAAGTACTTAAATCATTGAAGTTACTTAATGATTCATTTATTATTTTTTCTTTTTCGCTTTTACTCGTTAAGTCATTATATAGAAGCCTAAAGAGTGTATTTGCACCAACTAAACCAAAATAATGTTTGTCAACTATTCTTAATCTTTTAAAACAAAAGATAGTTTTAATAAATATATTAAATGTGAAATCTTCAACAATAATTAAGTGTTTACATTTAAAATGAAAGCCTTTGCATTCTCGACTAGCTTTAATTTCAAGATACTCCTCTAAAGATTTAAGGAAAGAATCGTCTCCAAAATATTCAAATGATTTATATTCTCCTTTTGAAGTAACTTGAAAATATTTTAAAAATATATAATAAAAAATTTTATGAATGTTTTTAATAATCTTTGTAGTTTTAAAATAGAAAATCGACATTATTTATTCCCATTTTCTTATAAAAGGTAATTTAATTTTTTCTCTTTTTAATATTTCATAAAAGTCAATAGTTGAAATAACTCCATTCTTATGAAGTTTTTCATATTGACCTACCCAACCATTTACATAAAAAGTAGTAAGGTATATATTTTTGTATTCTTTTTTCATATCTGAATATATTAAATTTACTGTTTTTTCTAGACCAGGAAAATCTAAATCATCAAAATATAAGATAAACTCAGTATCTAATTTTCCTTTTATAATATTTTCGTATTCAGACATAACTGCATCATGTTCATGAAGAGCGTCAGAAAAAACAAAATTAAACTTTGTATTAAAATTTACGTCAAATAAACCTGTATCTTTTTTATCAAGTACATCACCTTGAAAATAAGCTATCTTATTTTTTCTTTTTTTGGTCTCATTAAATATGTGCTTAGAGTTCGGAGCAATAGGATTAATGTCAAAACCTGTAAGGTGAGAATTCTCTAAGCTTTCATTAATCTGTATAAAATTTTTTAATACTGAAACACCTATTTCAAGATAATTAATACTTTTTTTCAAGTACTTTGAAAAGAAAATAAATAAATCAGAATAAGTAGGAAATTCATCTATAGGCTTATCAAGACTACTGAAGATATTTCCAGGAATACCATAAGTATTTTGGCTATATTGGGTATTTGTTAAAAAGATTTGACTTTTCAACAAGGTTTCCCTGTTCTTAATGATTATTTTTTTTAGTTCAGGATTATTGTTTTTATAAAAAAAACGAATTTGTTTATTTATTAGCAAAACTAAGATATTTACTAATTTTCTATATTTGTATTCAATATTTTTAATCACTTTACTAAACATTAATCAATATATTGCTTTACTTTATAATTGTTCTAATTACGTGGATAATAAATGAAAAAGGATGTTTAGTATTCATAATTTTTAAATTTAGAAAGCTTTTTAGCAGGTATATTGTTGATGACATCTTCCAAGTATGTGTAATGTGAAATTTTCCAAGCCCTAGGTTCCTATATTGGTTCATATAAAATATTGAATTTTTTTCAATTGCCCCCCTAACAGTCCAAGGTTTAAAGCTTCCAGCATAATGAATAAACTTTATTTCTTTGGGGATTAAAGTTTCCTTTTCAATATTAATTATGTAATTTAAAGAGTTATTAATTTCCAGAACGTCTTTATTGAAAATTGTATTTAAAACATCTTGATCCCAGAACTTTAAAGATTTGTTTTTTTCTTCAATAATTCTAAGGGATGAAGATTTTACTGATGTTTTCTTCCATCTATTTAAATCGATAAACATGACTCCTGCATTAAAATATTTATTACTATCTATATTTAACCTATCTTCAATATCTTTTTTTTCTATGGAGCTAAAATCTTCAAACGCACAGGCAATTGTATTATTTGAATTTGAAAGAATACTAAAAGTATCTTTTATTTCATCAGTAGGGTCTGAGTAGCAAATAATATCAGCATCTAAATAAAGCAAGTTCTCAATATTTGATGGTAATAAGTCTTCAATAAATAGACGGTAGTAAGTTGCCTCTGATACGTGACTGTTGTCTAAGTTTGGAAAGTTAAAGTTTGCTTTTTCAAATTTTGTAATAGTCATATTTCTAACATTTTTATGTGATTCAATATTTTTTGATAGGGTATTAAAACTTTCTGGATTTTTATGTATGATATAAATATCAAATATTTCAGAACTTTTATTTAATAAAGAATTCATTGAAGTTAAGGCTTGCAAATTATAATTTTCATCAAAACAATATAGAATATTAATACTCATAATTTCACGCTAACTATATTCTTTTCTTCTTTGCAAAATTTTTAGGATAATATAGAAAAAAGCTATATAAATAGAAAAACTTCGAAAAACTTCGAATTCAATTCCAACTTCAGGAATATTCCAATGAGGAGTAAAGAAATAACTTGTAATTGAGGCTAGCAAAATTGTTACTTTGTTAACAAAGTTTTTTTCATGGATAAAAAGAATAAAAAATAATAAAGTTACAAAATGTCCAAAACTATAAAAGTTAAACCTTACTGGAGGATACCACCCAATTAAAGACCAAAATGAAAATAATGCAATCGTTATAAATAAAGTTTCGTAAAGCAAAGTATATTTTCTATTTTTTCCTATTAATAAATTTGCCAAATAAAACATGAGAACAACAATGACTGGTGTGAAAATATAGAAAACCATCCTTTTAAAATCATTTATATAACATATAAAATTTTCTGGCATCGTTACGCAATGCCATTCACTTACATAACGAACTTTTCCTCTTATAAAATCAAATAGCCAGATAAATTGACCCCAATATTCAGTGTTTGCATCATAAGTAGATCTTTGGAGTATAAATCTTATAAATGATTCATAAATTATATTTGGTAATAGAAAATATAGAAGTAAATAAGAATTTTTTACATATGTTTCTCCTATAGTCAAACGTTTTAAGTTTTTAAATAATACAAGTGCCAAATAGCTTATTAAAAATCCTCTGTGAAAAAGAAAAAACAAACCAAATAATAGAGCAACTTTATGGTCTATGACTAAATCTTCTTTAGAGGAAAAAAAGATAAAAAAAGCAATCAAAAGAAGTGTCGCAGATTGATGAGATGGAACAAAAATTCCCCATTTATAAATTGGATTCAACATAATAAATATTAAAAGTGCTAAATAATCAAAATTTGAAAATTTAAATTTTTCACAAAATGATTTGTACAACAAATAAGTAATAGCATTAACAATTAGTAGTTGGTATAAAAACGTTGAAAGCTGTGTTGTATATTCGAAATTTAAATTGAAAAGATTAATAATGGAATCAACAATAGTGTGTAAAAAAAATCCTCCAAAAATGAACAAGGGTCTTGATTGATAGTTGTAGGTTTCCTTGAAAACTTCAGAAAAGTTTTCAAATCCCGAATAGTAAAAATTTTGATCACAGCTAAAAGGATACTTAATTAAGGCACCGTTATTTCCAATTTGATATTCAATAATTTCAATACACAATCGTGGATCTCCAAAAGAATAATCAGGAGTAATTAATCCTGAAGAAAATAATAAATAGTATATAAATAGAGCGATAAATACAGACACTGGATAAAAATAAAATTTATTAACTTCCATCAAAAAACTCTTCTAAAAAAAGGATTTTCCACAATCTATTTGCATTCATTCGAGATTTATTTATTTCAAGTGTACTTACAATATTTGAATTATACCTTTTGATTATTTTTCCACTGATTATTCTTTCTTTAACTAATTCAAGATTTTCATATATCCATTTTTCAATATTAAATACAAAACCCATTTTTTTTCTATTTAAAAAATCATCATTAAAATCATTTTTTATTAATTCCTTTAAAATTTTCTTAGGGTTGTTCCTATCAATGTGACTCTCATCATGTTTTAGCATATACTCTATTAGCCTATGATCAACAAATGGAGACCTTACTTCTAAAGAATTAGCCATTGATGTTCTGTCAACTTTTAGCATCATCATCTCACTTAAGTAAAGCTTGTATTCAATAAGCTGCATCTTCTTATAAGAACTTGTAACATCAAAACTATAGTTTTTTTCGATTATATTTTCATTTTTGATATTTAATAAATTTAATAATTTTTTATCCTCAAAATAAGAACTATATGCTTTAACTATATCTGAAGAGTGTTTTTGTAAATTACTACCTGTTCCAAGAAAACCTGGGTAAACATAAAAAAGTTTCGAATAAATATTTTTCATAAAGTTTCGATTTTTGAGCATCTCTGAAGTTCTGGTATATCCTCCAAATAGCTCATCTCCTCCATCTCCAGAAATTGCAACTTTATAATATTGTGAAATTTCTTTACTTAAAATATAAGAAGGAATATTAGATGGGTCTGCATATGGTTCGTCAAAAGCTTTTATAGAATTGAAAATATCATCTTTTGTAATCAAACCTTCTATATTTTTAACACTGTGATTAGTGTTATATTTTTTTGCAACTTCATTGAACCATTCACTTTCATCATACTTACTATCGTTATAACCCACTGAGAATGAATTCGTAATAATATTGTTTTGTTTTTGTACGCTTATTATTGAAGTAGAGTCAAGACCACCAGATAAAAAATTAGCTACTTCTACATCAGCATTAGTTCTCAGTTTTACAGCATCATTTAACAAATTATGAAATTCTTCATGATTAAAGTTTTCATTACTAACGAAATCTTCAATAATCCAATATTTAGATTTTTTTACTTTTTTATTTTCTTCTAACAGGTTGTAGGTAATTATTTCAGCAGGTTCAACTTTATATATATCTTTAAAAATTGTATTTGGAGAAGTTACAACTCCAAGTGAAAGGTACTCACCAATTGCTTCATAATTATAATCTTTCATATTTGATACGTTTGCAACTGATTTTAAATTAGAACCAAAAAATATCCCTTCTGAATTAGTCGAGTAAAATAATGGTTTTTGTCCAACCCTGTCTCTTATAAGGTGTACAATCATTTCGCCAAAATCAATAAAAAAAATTGAGAACTGTCCTATTAATTTATTTACAAAACTTAAACCAAAGTGAGAGATGCCTAATAGGACAACCTCTGAATCAGAATGGTTTGTTTTAAATTTCACACCCCTTTCTTCTAGCTCTTTTCTTAACTCAACATGGTTAAAAATTTCTCCATTAAACATAACCAAACTATTAAATTTCTCCGAATACATTGGTTGGTCAGCTTTTTCTGAAAGATCTAAAATTGACAATCTATTAAATATTAAATTGAAATTATAATTTTTTTCATACCTATTGTATTTATTTGTTGAAGAAAAAATATCTTTTCTACTATCTGGTCCTCTACATACTAAATTATTATTAGCAGATTCTGTTTTTGATTTATCAATGCTTTCCGTAGATATAACACCTAAATAGCCACACATAATTCCATTTTATGATAGGAAATTATAAATAGGTGAATAAATTTATAAATATCAATAATTTCAAAATATTTATTATTATTATTTTCATTTTTATTATTAGACTATTAGGAATGATAAAAAATAAAGTTCTTATTTTAGGTGGTAATGGGCTTGTTGGAAAAACTGTTTCTAATCGTCTATCTTCTTCTGATAAAGTTTCAGAGATAATTTCTTCAACAAGGGAGGACACTGACCTCTTCTCGTTTGAACAAACAAAAAAACTATTAAGTGAAAAAAAACCAAATCTTATTATTAACGCTGCTGCAAAAGTTGGTGGTATTCAAGCAAACAATACACAGAGAACGGAATTTATACTTGAAAATTTAAAAATAAATATGAACGTTTTAGAAGCTTCTAAAGACTATCCGGAATTAAAAATAATTAATCTAGGAAGTAGTTGCATCTACCCTCTCAATGCTAAGAACCCAATCTCGGAAAGCTCTTTTTTATCGGGCATGCTAGAACCTACCAATTCTCCTTATGCAATGGCAAAAATTACTGCAATTGAAATAGGGAGGTCAATTGGTGATCAATACGGTACAAAAGTATTAAATCTTATGCCAACAAATCTTTACGGTCCTTTTGATAACTTTTCAGAAAACGATAGTCATGTAATCCCAGGTCTAATCTACAGAATGTATAATGCAAAAGTTAATAATGAAAAAGAATTTGTACTTTGGGGTACAGGAACTCCCCTGAGAGAGTTTCTTTATTCTGAAGACCTAGCTGATGCAATAGAGTTTTTACTAGATAAAGATCTTGATACTGATTTAGTTAATGTTGGAAGTGGTAATGAGGTTACTATTGAAGATTTAGCATTTAAGATAAAAAATATTCTCGACTACAAAGGAGAAATAATATTCGACAAATCAAGACCTGATGGAAACCCAAGGAAATTGCTAGATTCAAGTTTGATAAATTCTTTAGGATGGTCAGCTAAAACTTCTCTAGATAAAGGTTTGACGAGTACATTTGATTGGTTTTCAAAAAATAAAATTTAATTAATTTTCACTGAAAAAATAAGCAATTGAACCAAAAAATATAAAGGGGAATCTAACACTTTCCATTGCTACATCAAAAAAAGCTGTCATCAATGCAAAAGTAATAAACCCAAGTAACATAAAGTTTTTATTTTTTCTATACCAGTAAAATATCAAACTTAAATACATTGATAAAAAAAGTACAAAATGTAACATCCCGCCTTTTGCAAGAATATTAACTACAAAATTGTGGACATTCTCATTTTGTAAATCTGTGCCCCTGCGACTTGAATCGTCCATAGCAGCTAATCTCTCGTTGTAGCCAAAACCAGTCAAAAATACATCTCGTCTTGGAGCTCCTTCTATTCTGTAGTAATTTGCTCCGTCATGATTTTCATACTCAGAGTAATAAAACAGATCTCTTGTAACATCTTGCCATATTTGAAGCCTCCAATTTGCCATTTGTTCCTCAGAGTAAAGCCTCCCGTCCATAATAAAAAAAGAGCCAAATAACTCTGTTGTATTTTTTTCTTTTGCAGCTCTAGAAACGCTTGATGCTATTTTGGTACTTAGAATTTCTTCTTCCAATGTATAATCATTTACGAATAGTTGAAGTCCTGCATTATATGTAGATAAAAAGAATATTGGAATACATGCTGCCATAACAATAATGGATTTAATTTTATTTTTATAAAATATATCTCTTGTTCTAATCAACTCAAAGAACAAAAATAGTACAGCAGGCAAAAAAGCGCCTTTACTTTTAAAAAGAAATAATGGAATAAAAACAGCTGATGAAACTAGTAAATACAAATAAAAATTGAATTCTTTTTTAATGTATGTTCTATTAAAAATATTTGTAAATATATAAATTAAGAAAATATCTGACGCCTTTAAAAAGTCAAATTTATCTGAATAGACGAAAAAGAAATCCATTAAAAATTTTGGGAAATAAGTAGTGCTTAAAATATAGGTTAGTGGTAATAAATAAGGAATAATTTTTATAAAGATTGAATCTTTTTTAATATTTTTAAATGCAAACATTCCATAAAATAAAAAAGCTAAAGTCCAAATATAAGAACTACTTTTGTATGTGTAAGCTTCGAATAAAGACCCCTTAGTCATGAATACTGTAAGAAAAAAACCAATAATGATTAATTTTATTAAATAAAAAACCTTCTCTCCAAAATAAAAGTATTTATTATTTTTTTTAACAAAAATCAAAAAATAAATTGAAAGTAACATTGAAGAAGCAATCATGAGCTCACCAATTCTATATTCAAGAATATATAGCCCTGTAAATGATCTACCAAATAAAACAATTAAAACAAAGAAAGAGCAATATAAAAATTTATAACTAGTGACTATTCTTTCTTCTGTTATTTCCATAATTTATTTTTCTTAAATATGTTGTATAAGTAGAGAATAATAATTCTCTTGGAAGAAAAAAACAACTTTTTAGCATAACCTGAATTCGTAATTTGTGTTTTCTTTAAATCGTTTGAAGAAACCAATTTTAGAAACAAGTCTTCATATTGTTTATTCATTTCACTTGCTTTGTAGGGATAGTTGTCTAAATTATTTTTTAGATCATAATATTTATCTTTTATTTCAAAAAGTTTTTCTTCAAAATTATCTAAATTGAATTCAAGTCCAAAATCTTTAGAATATTCTGGTATCGCACCGCTATTAATATAAAGTATCGGCAACCCACATAAAGCAGCTTCTATATGATGGTTGCCCGATGGTTCGTTTCTAGAAGCTGTGATATAAATATGATTTTTCTTCAATTCATTTGCTAAGCTTATTCCAGATAAAGGTTCTATAAAATTGGTATTTTTGAAAGTAAAATCTGAAGGAATATTTCCAATATATGAAAATTCATAATAATTAGAATATTTTGTGTCAGCCATCATCAAATCTATCTTGCTATAAATATCAAAACCTTTATTCCAATTTCCTCCCCAATGATGGGTAACTAAAGAAATTTTCTCATTGCCATCCCATTTTTTACCATTATTAGAATTGAATATCTCAGAATTAGATCCTGACATTATCACCTGAGAATTAATTGTTTTATAGCCTTGGTTAAAATATAAATCTTTTAACCAATTACTTACAAATATTGTTGCATCGGAACATTTGTTTGCATTATAAATAAATTTGTTTAAACCCTCTGTCTCTTTTCTCTCATCACATTCATTAATTCTATGAACAACTTTAACTTGGGAGTTAATATTTTCTCTATATTTAATTATCTCATTATGAGTAAATGATGAAGATTCTGAATCTTTTCTTGGATCTGAAAGTAGAATTATATCAATATCATCATCTAGAAGGTGATTAATAACTTTATAACCTTTATTTTCCAAATAATTTTTTAAGTTTATAAAAAAAAGATTTCCCCCACCCCATGGACCTTCTTTTATATAGGCTCCAATGCTAACTTTCATATACTGCCTCTATTAAATCTCTAAATTTTGTAAATCCATTAGGTATGATGTATTCTTGAGATTTTTTAAAAGCAAATTCAACATCAGGCTTTGCTTCACTAAAATTACTCATATCAAAAATTGATTTTGGAGATAATATTTCTGAAGCAACACCTACATTTGTAGATATAATTGGAGTTTTTGTGATAGCACATTCTAAAATTGCTTGAGGGCCTCCTTCTACCCTTGATGGTACGATATATAAATCTAAAATGTTATAAAGTTCATTCATCTGATTAAAACTAGTCATTTCAAAGTATTGAAATGGGATGTTTCTCTTTTCTAATTCGGACAAAATATATTGTCTTCTCTTCCCAGTTAAGATAACTTCCAAGTTGCTATTTTTATTAAACATTGATGACACTACTTCAATAAATTGATCAGGCCCTTTTATTAGTTTTGGTGAGGTTAAATCACTTCCTTCCGTATCTCTTTGGAAAGAACCAACATATTGCTTTCTCGATGATAAGTTTAATTTTTTTTTCAATAATTCTTTATTTTCTATGTTGTACCAAATATCCTGATTTACCCAAAAAGGTATTGATACTATTTTTTTATTTGTTAGCTCCTTCAGTTGCAATTTTGTTTTTTCAGATATTACATGATAAATATCAACAAAAGTATCCCGTTTTTCAAACTCATTTTTATCTTCAGTCGAAAATTTTTCAAAATCAATATGATAAATAGAGCATAATACTTTCTTTTTCTTTAAATGCTTTGGTCTAACATTTTTCCATAGCCATGGTGCAAAAATCCAAATTATATCAGCTTCTTTGATTCTCTTTGTTGATAAATCACTATTAAATTCATACCATTCATTTTTGAACCTATCAACTACCCAGGATTCTTTTATATTGTTTAAATAAACTTTCATAAATCAAGAATATTATATAGTAATCAATTATTTGCGTATAAAATGATAGAAATCAATAAAATAAGTAACATTTTAATTTAATAATGGTAAAAACACATTTAATATCGGGAATAACTGGACAGGATGGGGTCTTTTTAACATCTCATATCTTAAAAAACAAGCCTAAAGACAATGTTATTGGGCTTTCAAGAAATAAAAAAGATGAGGTTTTTTATAATAAACTAAATTATATTTTGAAAAATACTCTTAATAAAAATAATATAAGAATTCTAAATATAGACATAATTAACGAAAATAAAGTAAAAGAAATAATTAAAGAAATTAAACCTAATTATATTTATAACCTTTCTGGTCCAAGTTCAGTTTATAAATCTATGTTGCCTAATAGCAATACAGCAAATAATATAATTAAAATATTTAATAATTTAGTTAAACCAATTATCGATGAAAATTTAGATTGTAATTTCTACCAGTCTTCAAGCTCTGAAATGTTTGATATTTCAACAAAGCCTTTGGACGAAAATTCTAATTTTAAAACAAGATCACCTTATGCAGAAGGTAAGTTTTATATTCATAATCTAATACAAAAAATAAAAGTTGAACATAATTTAAATATTTCATCTGGAATTATGTTCAATCATGAATCAGAATTCCGTAAAGATGAATATCTAATTATGAAAATAATCAAGGCAGCAATTTTAATAAGTAAAAAACAAGAAGATACTTTAAAAATTGGAAGTCTCCATATTGAAAGGGACTGGAGTTATGCAGGAGATGTTGCAAACGCAATATATAAAATTAATGAAAATAATACATCAGAAGACTACGTAATAGGATCGGGCGTTGGGAACAGTATCGAAACTATTTTAGATATAATTTTTAATTATTTTAAATTAAACTGGCAAAATTATGTGGAAATTGATAGCTTACTTTTAAGACCCGGTGATCCTGAATCAATAATTTCTAATCCAAAAAAGATATATGAAAATCTAGGATGGAAAGCAGAGACTAGTCTTGAAGAGTTGCTTATTAAGTGTATAGATTATAAAAAAAATAGCTAAATAGTTTTTGGAATCTTATCTTGCTTTACACACTTTGCGTAATACATTTGTTCTTCTTTATGAATTGCTGAAATATTTTCTTCAATATTTAATTCATATAAAACTTCTCTAATAATCTTTACTTTATTTTTATTTTTTATAAGATCTTTCATTAATTTATAATCTTGTGAATAATAGAATTTTTCATTATAAAATCCAACCTCTTTTAATGCTTCAAGTTTTAACATTAATGTTCCGTGAATAAAAGGATTTTTAAAATTAATTGTTAACTTTGGATTAATATATTTTGATATATTTGGGATAACCCTATTTTGATTTTTTATTTTTGCAAGAGTCGTACATGCATCAATATTAGAACTAGAAAGTAGTTCATACTGCCTAAATAATCTATCTTTATAACTTATATCATCAGAATCTTGCCTAGCAATAAAAACCCCCGCGGACTCTTTAATAAGCTTATTTAGAGATTTTGTAAGACCAATATTTTTTTTATTCTTAAATAGTTTGATTCTTTTATCTATTTTTTGATATTTGTTGCATATTTTATAGGTGTCATCTGTAGAACAATCATCCATTAGTAATAATTCAAAATTTTCATATGTTTGATTAAGAATGCTCTCAATAGAAAGTCCTATTTTCTTCTCATCATTATGAACTGACATTAAAATTGAAATTGTCTTACTCATTCTCTATTCTCTATTCTCTATTCTCTATTCTCTATTCTCTATTCTCTATTCTCTATTCTCTATTCTCTATTCTCTATTCTCTAATGTAGATTTTAAAGATAGTAAAAGGTTTTCTTCATTTAAATAATCAATAATATAACTTTTATTTTTTTCACCTTGGATTTTTAAATTAGTTGAATTTATTACTTTTTTAAGCTTCTCAGCTAGGTCTTTATAATTATATTGCTCAAATTTTAAATCGTAACCTTCAGGGAAATAATCTTTTATTCCTCCAGAGTCTGGAAATATAGAAGGAACAGAGAGAATAGAAGCTTCGCAAAGCAATGTGGGTTGTCCTTCATATAATTTTGTTGCCGTTACGACTGCTTTTGATTCGTTTATTATTTCTAAAACTTCTTGATTCTCTTTATATTTAATTAAATCTATTGTATTTATTTTTTCAATTAATTTTTCAATATTACTATAAAAAGGTCCCTCTCCAATAATTTTTAATTTGTAATCTTTAGTATCTATAGATTGCCATGCATCAATTAGCTCCTCTAAACCTTTTTCTTCTGAAATTCTGCCAGCATAAATTATTTGATTCTTTTTTTTAGTTTCTTTATTTATTGTGTTGCTTAAGTTTGGCATTGGATTGGGTTGTACAAATATATTGTCAGAATCAAAACCTAATTTGATTAAATAATCTTTATGATGTTTTGTTAAAGTTAAAATTTTTAAATTCTTATTTTGTAGCATTCTAAAATATTTTTTTCCAAAATTATTTACTAAAACTGACTTTGCAAAAGAATCTTCATAATATTTATTAAAAAATCCTACTCTTTTTCTCTGGAGACCACATGCTTTACAAATATTTTCTTTCTTTAGGTGAACTGAAGATAAAAAAGATTTTGTGCAATCATATCTAAAATTATGGACCTTTAAAAAAACTTCTAATTTATCCTTTAATACAAAATCTAAAATACCAAGAGATGCCTTGAACCAAAGATTGTGAATATATATATAATCAGGTTGAAATTCTTCTATTTTCTTTTTTAACTTAATTACACTTTTATTGTTTCTATTAAGAAAAAAGCTCACTAAGTCGTTTATTTTTAAAGATTTTGTATTTTGAAAAACCAAAGAATCTACTTTGAAATGTTTCTTTAGGAAATCTGTCTCTTTTCTTACAGCTATATCTTCTCCCCCTGTTTGGGTGTATTCTGTATGAATTAATAGTATTTTTTTCATATTTTATATATTACAAAGTTTATATGACCTTATACCACTATAGAAGTTAGACTAATTTTAGTGCATATCGTTTATTTTTTTACTTATGGATATTCGTTAGAAAGCTGGGAATCAGCTGGAATTCTCGATAGAGAAATAAGAATTTTTCATGAATTAATTAAAAAATATAATCTAAAATTTACTTTTATTACATATGGGGACAAATCAGACTTAAAATTTAATCTAGGGAAAAATATAAATATAATACCTATTTATACACTAAGAAAAAAATCTAATAGTAAATTTATTAATTTAATAAAAAGTTTCTTCCTTTCAAAAGTAATTTTTAGAAAGATAAATAAATTAAATGTTATAAAACAAAATCAACTTATGGGTTCTTGGGTTTCTATTTTATTTAAATTGAAATATAAAAAACCTCTGTATATAAGAACAGGATATGATATGTTTCTTTTTAGTTTAAAAGATCAAAAGTCAATATTTAAAATCTTGCTCTATTATCTTCTTACGCAATTTACTTTTCTATTTTCAGATTTATATACAGTTACAAGTGCTTCAGATTACAAATTTCTAAATAGATTTTTTATTTTCAAGAGGAAAAAACTTGCTATAAGATATAACTGGGTTGAAAGTAACAATTACAAAAACTTATCTGATAGAAGCTCCAAAGAAATTTTGAGCGTCGGTAGGCTTGAAAAACAAAAAAATTATCAACATTTGATAAAATCAATTGCAGAAACTGATTTTACTTTACACATAGTAGGTGAAGGTAAAGAAAGAGAAATAATAGAATCGCTAGCTAAAAAGTTATCAGTTAATATAAAATTTCTAGGAATCTTAAATAATAAAGAATTAATGAATCTTTACTCTAATTATAAATACTTTATTTCAACTTCAAATTTTGAAGGAAATCCAAAAGCCCTATTAGAAGCCATGTCATCAGGATGTATAGTTATAGCAAGAGATATACCTAATAATAGGGAAATAATAAATGATCACCATAACGGCATATTATTTAACGACGACAATATTAATTTAAATGAATTATTAAAAAATATTAAGAACATAGGCAATATTGAAAATTTATCCTTAAATGCTACTAAACACACCAAACTAAATAATTCTATTGAGAAACTTTCAGAACTTATTTACTTAGATTTCGTTTCTTTAAATAAACCTAAATAATTCTTATTTCTCTATTTCCTGAATTAGAAATTAACAACTGGATATGTTTATCAACGTTTTTGAAATCTTCTTTATTGTGTGTTGAGTTAATTATTGTTATTTTTGAGTCTTTCAATATTTCAAATATTAAGTTTTTTGTTTCATGATCTAAATTAGATGTTGATTCATCAAGTATTAATATTTCTACACCTGATAACAATGATCTGATAAATGCAATCTTTTGCATCTGTCCCATTGATAGGTTTTTGTTAGATATTTTCCTTTCAAGGTCAATTTTGTTTTCATTAAATAACTTAAATATTTCAATAAACCTATGCAATTCCTGATCTTCAATTTGTCTATCAATTGCATAAGTTAAATTATTTCTTAATGTTGAATTAATTATCATTGGAGAAGCCCCTACGTATCCTAATTTTGAAGAATATGTTTTTATAAAGCCTGACTCTGGATAGAAAACTCCAGAACATAAACCTAAAAGTGTACTTTTACCTGATCCATTAGGGCCTGTAATTACAACATGTTCACCCCTTGGGATAATTAAGTTAAGATTTTTAAAAATATATTCATCACTATTAAAATATTTGAAATTAGTATCAGAAATAACTATGGCTTCATCGTCTTTAAGCTCTGCGCCGAGTTCAAAATTTTCAGAAAAAGAGACTGACTTATTCTTCTCCATCAAATATAAATTTTCTAAATAAACATGATACGCTGAAATTAAATGAAGATTATCGTTAAAAATTCCCAATGTCTGAAAAAGCCTTAGCATAACTCCAATAAAATCTAGGGTTAATACCTTAACAAAATTAAAAAATACTAAAAGTATCGATAATAAAATCATGGTTGAAAAATTAGGAAGTATAGCGTTTAATGTACCAAACTTTAAATTATTATATGCTGAGTCATAATAGTCTTTTAAGCTTTTTCTAAAATTATTTACTTCTTTCGAAACCAAATTTACAATCTTAATAAGAAATAAATTATCTAGTATTTTTTCAGTATCTTTACTGATTTCTTCACCATATTCATAAGTCAAGTGAGCATACTTTCTTCCAGTTTTTGTTAGAAAATATGTAGGATATGCCAAAAATAGTAAGCCTACAAAAAATACAGTAACAGTATTAAAGTCTGTATAAACTAAATATGCAGCATAGGCGAATATCTGTAACAAACTACTTAAAAATACTGTCAATGTGCCATAAAAACTTGCAACTTGCGTTGAAATTGTGTTTATAAAATAATATGCATCTGAGATTGAATAATTTCCTTTATCAAAGATCTCATTAATCAGATTTGTTCTAAGATTTTCCTCAATTTTAAGTTTTAAATTTAAAACATTCATTTTCTCGATATAGATTGATAAAAACCTAAAAATAATAACTATAGGAAAAAGAAATAGCCTTTCCATAAAAAACTCCACAACAATATTCTGTGAATTCAAATTAGAAGTAAAAATATTTGTAAAAATTAATATTATTAAAATATCAAAAAAAACTATGAGGTTTGATAAAAATACAGAAAGTAATATCTTTCTTTTTTTCTTTGATGTTTTTGTAACTTTCGAAACTTTTAGAATATCACTTATTAAAATTTTTAATTTATTCACTTTTTTAACTATATTATCAAAGTAAATTAAATTAGCTAATAATTCTTAAATAAGAAATTTATATTATTTTTCATAGCGTCTTCAAATTCACTAATATCTGTAATGGTTTTAAGTTTCTTTCTTTCTAAGTAATAGGCCTTAAATCTATTATTATTCAACATCTCGTATGTTTCTTTATATTTTTTATTGTGTCTTTTCTCTATTTCAACTAATAGCAATGTTTTTTTACTTTTAAAAAGTTCAAGGGATCCTTCTAAAACAAAATTTTCATGACCCTCTACATCAATTTTTGCAAATAGTAACTCAGAATTTAATTTTTCTATATCATTAATTAATTTGTTTAATTTAAATGACTTTACATTTATTTTTTTTGTTTTTTCAAAATTATTATTTATAGAAGATCTGCCAAAAAGTAGTTTATTATTTTCAAATGGTATGAATAAATCTTTATCTCCTTCGTCATTAGACGCAACCTTGTTTATTAAAACAATATTCCTAGATAAATAACCTTTTTCTATATAGTTAATACATTCAATTATTGGTTCAACAACATAAGTGAATTCAGATTTTAAACCAAATATAAATGTATAGATTCCATAATTTGCACCAACATCTACAAATATAAAATTTTTTTTATATTTCTTCAGATACTTAATTAAAAAGCTTATTTCTTTCTCTCCAAAAAAATAATTGAAATAGGATCTAGCTGGCCCTGTAATTGATGGCAATTTTTTTAATAAATTTCTCATAATACTTATATTTTATTTGGCATAATTAGTAGTTTATATTGAATAACATTACAAGGTACAATTAAAATTAATGGAAAAATTTATTAAACCCATCCCGTATATGAAACATCATATACTAGATGAAGATATTGACAAAGTAACAGAAGTGTTAAAGAGTGAATACTTAACACAGGGACCATATGTTCAGCTAGTTGAAGAATCGATGGCTAAAATAACAGAAAAAAACTATGGTGTGATGTGCTCTAATGGTACCGCAGCATTGCACTTGGTTGCAGAAATGTTAAATCAAAAAAAGAAAAAAGTAAAAAAAAATATTATCACAACACCATTTACCTTTGTTGCTGATGCAAATTTTGGAAGATATATTCAAGCAGATATAAAGTTTGCAGATATCAATTCTGACACTTGGACAATAGATCCTGAAAAAATTGATGAATTAATTGATGATAATACACTAGCTGTAATTGCTCCTCATTATGGTGGACTGATGTGTGACATTGAGACAATATCTAAAATTTGTAAATCAAAAAATGTATTTCTTGTGGAGGATGCTTGTCATGCTCCACTTGCTGAAATAAATAAAAAAGTTTCTGGATCTCTTGGTGACGTTTCTACTTTTTCTTTCCATGCAACAAAACATATAGCTGCAGGAGAGGGTGGTATGATCTGTACGAATAATCTTGAAGAATATGAGAATCTGCATGTTCTAAGAAGCCACGGGCTCCCTCATTGGAGTAAGAGAACTGGGTTTGGATATGATATTAATGAAGTTGCATTTAATTATAGACCATCTGAAGTCTCAGCGGCTTTGGCATATTCTCATATTCAAAGATTAAGTAAATTAATTGAGGATAGAAGAAAAATAGCAAAAAAATATGATGAAAATTTAAATTGGGAGTTTTACTCAAAACAAAGTATCCCAGAAGGATATACTCATGTTTACCATCTATATACGATTCTATTGCCAAATAAAAGAACTAGGGAAGACTGTTTAAATTATTTAAAAGATGCAAATATTTTTGGACAAATTCATTATCCAGCTATCAACCAAATGGAGGGATTTAAAATATATAATTCTAATGCCCCTATTGCTGAAGATATTTCATCAAGAGTAATTTCAATTCCCATGTATCCACAAATTACTGATGAAGAGCTAAATTTTACAATCAATAAATTAAATGAATACTCAAAGAGTTGAAAAAAGTAATTGCTTTTGCTGAGTCTAATTCTTCAATTGGTCTTGGTCATTTAGTTAGAACAGCTCAAGTTTTGTCTTGTTTAGACAAAGATAAATTTAAAATAGATTTCTATTGTGATTACAAAGAAAGTCCTAATTGGCTTCTAGATATAGAACATAAAAAAATAAGCGTAAATAATTTTTTTAAATTAAATTTAAATAGTTATGATTTACTCATTTTTGATAGTTATGAAAATAGAGAGAAACTAAATCAAGTTAATATAAAAAAATTATTAATAGATGATTATTCATTTTCTAGCAAGAATGAAAATGTTGATGTAATTTTAGATTGGAATTTCGAAACCAATAAAAAATTTTATAGTGTAGATAATTTAATACTTGGAACAAAATTTTTTCCAATCGGAATAAATACTTATCCTGAATTTTTAGATAAAAGTTCTTGGAACTATGAATCTAAGAATATTCTTATTTCACTGGGCGGGGTTTCAGACACAAATTTAGTAAATATTGAACATTACATTAAATTAGCTAACAATTATGGAAAAGTATATTTAATGGATCCATTATCAAGATTGAATAACTATAAAAAAAATAACATAAAATTAATTCAAAATGAAAGCCTATCTAGTACGTTAAACAATTATGAATTTATGTTTGCAATAATTGCAGGAGGAACTTCAAAATATATAACTACAGCGTATGCGATTCCTAGTTTATTAATTCCGAGAAATGAACTAGAAAGTTTACTGATTGATAAGTTTTTACAAAAGGAACTATCTTTTAAGGAGTCACTCCTGAATAAGAAAAATGATAAGAAACATTTCTATTCAGAATTAGAGAAAATATCCATAAATCTTAGAAGGTTAATAGATAATAAAAACTCCGAGAGAATCAATCAGGCGCTCTTACATTTATAAATAATTATTTATATATTCTTTAATTTCCTCGACTGAAAGAAACCTTTCGTTATCAATAGAGTTATATTCAAATTCATGAGGAACGTTTTTTCCTTTTTCTTTATTCTTTGCTGTCGAATAATCCAATTCATCTGCAAAAAATTGAATTGAGGGAGGAATTAAATAATAATCATTAAATTCAATAACCTTGTACGATTCATCTAATGGACACATTACTTCATGCAATTTTTCACCTGGTCTAATTCCAACTTCTTTAATTTTTGCTTTTTTATCAATAGCTTTTAATACATCTAAAATATTTACTGATGGTATCTTTGGAACAAAAATTTCACCTCCCTGCATTCTATCAAAAGTCTTAAGAACAAAATCTACACCCTCATCTAAGGTTATCCAAAAACGTGTCATTCTTTTATCTGTAATTGGATAGGCATCTACTTTTTGTTCCTGGAGTTGTAGAAATAGTGGTACTACTGATCCTCTAGATCCAAATACATTTCCATATCTTACAACTGAAAATTTTAAATTTTCACTTCCTGATATATTGTTTGCAGCTGTGAATAATTTATCAGAGGCAAGCTTGGTAGCTCCATATAAATTTATAGGATTGGCTGCTTTATCAGTTGATAACGCAACTACCTTTTCAACATTGTTACTTATACATGCATCTATTACATTCTGTGCACCAAGTACATTTGTTTTGATACATTCCATGGGGTTATATTCAGCGGCTGGTACTTGTTTAAGGGCTGCAGCATGAACAACAAAATTAATATTTTTCATTGCCATATCTAACCTTTTTGAGTCTCTTACGTCACCAATAAAAAATCTCAATCTATTTTTCTCAATGTCATTTTTATTTGATATTTTTAATTGCTCTAAAAGCTGGTACTGCTTCAATTCATCTCTGGAAAAAACAACAAGCCTAGAGCATTCTGTATCATCAAGAATTTTCTTTACAAACCTTGTACCGAAAGATCCTGTACCACCAGTTATTAATATAGATTTATTTTTAAAATTCATATTCTATAAGTATATTTTTAATCATTTCTTTTGATAGTATTTTTTTATTAAACTAACAATTTTATGCCCATTCCCAACCTAGTGGAAACTCATCTTTTCTTGGGTCTTTATATTTTAAGGGTTTATTACTCTCATTAAAATACAGATTTCTGTATTTTTTATCAAAGATAAGATTATTTTCAGTAATTCCATGATCTTCTTGTTCCCAAATAGGATTGATTAAATTCCAACCATTTTTACCTTTTTCCCAAGCACGAGGATCTCTTTGATTTTCTATTAATCCATAGAATTCATCTTTTGTAATTTCCATAAAATCAAGATAATTCTGAAGAGTCCTTGGTGTATTTTGATCATACTCTTTAACTAAAGAAATTGCAGTAGACCTATCTAACCTACCTTTCCTTATTTCAGTAGACGCATCATCAGTTGCTCTACCATAACCAAATTTTAAAAATTTCAAATAATCATGTATTTCATCTGCTTGATCGTCTGTTTTAGAATAAAGATTAAAAGTTCTATCTCTTTTATAAGAAACTGTATTAAACCCCCATTCTTTAATTACTTTTTCTGTGTTAGACAAAGCATCCCAGTCAAAATAATTACTCATATAGATTCCTGTTATTCCAATATCTGCAAGTTCTTGATCTGTTGGGAAAATAAATGGTGCAATATCCTGTTCCGTTATCCCTACACCGTTATCCAATATAGATATAGGATCAATACCCCTTAAATCGTGTTCAATTCTTTTCCAGTTTGTAAACTCTACAAAATCTTTTAATGAAACTATTCCTGTTAGCTCAGCAAATCCATGCTCTCCCCATATAATTAGTGGTATCTCTTTTTCTTTAGCAACTTGGAAAGGGACAGTGGTTAATCCTGCATGGTAATGCCAGGTTAAATCTCCTACCCTATCAAGCATAAATTTTGATAGTTTTTTTACTGAGTCAGCACCAGAAGTGTACCTAATTGCATCACAACCGGACTTCTCAACTAAGTTAGAAAAATTAAGATTTCCAACTGGATTATTAAATCCATGATTATATGTGACTAGTAGTGGTTTGAGTCCATAAATTTGGGTACATACCCAAACTTGAAAGTGTGAATCCTTACCACCACTTATTGGAATAATACAATCATAAGCTGTGCCTCTTTCTTTGCGATCTTTCTTTGCCCATTCGATAACTGATCTAAACTTTTCTTCTCTTTCCTTCCAATTAACATCTTCGTCTTTTCTGGATTCATCATACCTACAACCACTACAAACTCCTTCTTCATCAAAATAAATTGTTGGTTGAGAAGTTTCTGGATACATGCATTTAGTACAATATTTCATTTTGATTGTTTATTATAAAACAAAAATAAATTATTTCAGAGATTAATTTAAATTATCTCTATAAAGACTGAGTTCTTTCGGCTTAGACTCATTTAGTCGCCAATCAACTACCCTATTTTCAAAAAGTTCATAAATAAGTTTAAGATGCCCTACGTTCCAATCTTTATTTACAAAAAGTTTTCCTGTTTTAGTCTGAGGAGTTGAGCTATAGGTTTCTTTATTTAATATATTCTTTAATAAATCAATACACTCATCAATAGCTTTGTGAACAGTTCTAGAGCTTAATTCATGAACACCGTCGCCAAGAACTAAATCACCTCCAACCTGATGAACTAAAGGACCAGCATCAATCTTCGCATATAATTCATGTATTGCTACGCCAGTAAATTCTGGCTCTAAAAAATAGGAAGGCCAAAAATGAGTAGCTGTACCTTTATACCAAGGTGACAAACCACCATGAAAATTTAAATTTGCAATTGAAGCTACTCTTGAAGTATGTTTACCAATAAGACCACATCCATAACTCAGTAAAATTTTTGGATTTAATTTTTTAAAATCATTTAAATATTTATCCTCGTAAAGTTCTTTTGGTTTAACTGTTAGTGAATTTTTTAATAACTCACTTTGACCAAACCAAAGATTTTCTGCATCTCTTCTTCCATCGAAATGAAGATTCCATAATCTCTTTTCTTCTTTATTTAAAGAGTTGGCATTATAAAAATCTCCAGGTTTAAGAGAATGAGGCTCTCTTTCTTGAATTGCTATAAAAGAATTATCAAAATTTTTTACTATTTTATTAGCAAAATATATATGTCTTGGATGGTTCCCAGTAATAAAAATTATATCAACATTTGTTTTCATATAAATTTACTTTCAAAGATTCATTTTTAAATATAATGATAAAGTCTAAAAGAAATGAAAGTTAAATACCAATGAATATATATCAAATAAATCAACTACTTGAAGATTTATTTCCTTTAAGCAGAAGTATCACAGGTAAAGGTCTGAGAAATTCATTTAAAATTTTATCTGACTATGTTCCTTTTGCCCTAAAGGAAGTACCTAGTAATTATACAATAGGTGATTGGACAGTTCCTAGCGAGTGGTCTGTAAATCAAGCATACATAAAAGATTCAAATCAGAAAAAAATATTAGACTACAACAATTCAAATTTACATATTATTAATTACTCTCAAAGCTTCAAAGAAAAACTTAATTTAGAAGAACTAAAAAATTATTTATATACTAACCCAAAACTTCCTAAAGCAATTCCTTATGTTACTTCTTATTACGAAAAAATTGCTGGATTCTGTATGGATCATGAAGCTTATGACTCGTTAAATGATGATGAATATGAAGTATTGATAGACTCTGAACATTTTTTAGGATCAATGACTATTGGTGAGTGTGTGATAGAAGGAGAAAAAAAAGAAGAAGTTTTAATCTCCTCATATTTATGTCACCCGAGTATGGGAAATAATGAACTTTCAGGACCAATTGTTTTAGCTTATCTTTATGATGCTCTTAAAAATCAAAAAAATAAATATACATATAGATTTGTTATTTTTCCAGAAACTATTGGGGCTATAACATATAATTCATATAGTTTTAACAAACTTAAAGACAATATAAACTATGGCTTAGTACTTACTTGTTTAGGAGGACCAGAAAATAGACTCTCTTATAAGCAAAGCAGACTAGGTAATACTAACTTTGATAATTTTGTAAAAAAAAGTAACAAAATAGTTACTAGAAAATTTACACCTATAAATGGTTCAAACGAACGACACTTTTGTTATCCAACTGTTGATTTCCCTGTTGGGCAATTTGCTAGAACAATTTACCAACAATATCCTGAATATCATACTTCACTTGATAATAAAGAATTTGTAAATACAAAACAATTGCTTAAATCTGGTAAAGAAATATATAAAATATTAAAGGATTATGAAAAAAATGACTACAGAAAAGAAAAAAATCTAATTGAAGAAAGAAGAATAATAAACAAAAATAAAGAACTATTTAGTATTGCAACCTCTCAATTTGGTGAACCTTTTCTTTCAAAATATGACTTATATCCAAAACAAAATTTTGATGGAGCTATTGGAAATTCAGACCGGAATGAAACAAATGATATTTTGCAAATTTTGAGTCTATCTGATGGGTTTACTAATTTGGACTTTATTGAAAATAACTTAAATATAGAAAATAAATACTTTTATTCACTTCTGGATAAGCTTGAATCTAATGGTTTAATAAAAATCAAATAATTATATTTTTCTAACATTGAAACCATTAGTCAATAAATAATTCCTTAGTTTTATGGAGGCAAGCTCCTTATAGTGAAAAATATTTGCAGCTGCTACAGCTGAGGCTCCAGCTTCAAGTCCTTCACCAAAATGCTCCCATTCCATTGCACCTCCAAAAAAAATTACTGGTACATTTACTTCATCTACCAAGTTTGATAAATTTTTTAAATCATAACCATTTCTTTTTCCTTCAAATTCAATATTTGTAACATATAACTCTCCTGCACCATTATTAATACATTTTTTTGCCCAATCATTAAGTGATTCATTAATTTTTTTTCTTCCTCTGTCAATAAAGACTTCTGTGTTCCCATTTTCGCCAATTTTGTAATCTATAGAGGCAACGATACATTGCTTGCCAAATTTGCTACTTAAAGTTTTTGGAATTTCAGGATTTTCATAGAAAGAAGAATTTATTATAAGTTTTTCTGCTCCAAGTCGGATAATTTCTTCACCTCTTTCTATTGAGTTAACCCAACCACCAACAGCTATAGGTAGTCTTGCTATCTCGGAGGTTCTTTCAATTATGTTTAAAAAATCTTTATATCTCTCTTCTTCTCTCGATACATTAATAAGGACTAATTCATCTACTGACCAATCAAAAAAACTTTTGATAGCAAATATTGCATCATAATGAATATAATGCTTGAATTCAAAACCCTCAGTTTGGACAACTCTTGTATTGTCTACAATTACAGAAGATATAATTCTATTCTTTAACATTTATAAAATTTCTTAGGATTTCTATACCCTTTTTTTGACTTTTCTCTGGATGGAATTGAACTCCAAAAACATTTGAATTATTTGTAATTATTGCAGGAAAATTTACCGATCCGTAATTAAAAGTTCCAATAATTTGATCTTCGGAAACTTCACAATAATAACTATTTGCAAAATAAAATGAATCACCATCTTCAATATTATTAATAATTTTGCTCTTGTTATTTACTAAACTTACTTCTGACCATCCCATATGAGGTACCGGAATATCTTCTTTAATTTTATTACCAATATCTATACAGTCACCCCCAATCACACCAAGTCCTTTTAGGCCTTTATTGGATTCTTCTGAATTATTTAATAAAAGTTGCATTCCTAAGCATATTCCAAGTAAAAATTTTCCTTTTTCAACATGTTGTATTAAAACATCAATAAAATTTGTTTTTTGTAAATGTTCTATTGCTGATTCAAAATTACCAACTCCAGGAAGAATTATTTTTTCATACGAATCACACTTAGAGGGGTCAGATATTACTTCAACATCATTATCAATTTCTTTACAAGTTGATGCAACTGAGTTTATATTGCAAAATCCATAATCAATTATTCCTAAAGCCATTATTCTTTTACAACTAACTTATACATTTAAGGTTTACCTATTCTTTAATCAATTTATAGTGGAAAAATTCATCTTTACTTACATCATTATTTAATTTTTTTCCTATAATTTTTTCCACTTCATTAACTGGAACTCCTGTTCCAGGTCTTTTCGGGATGAAATGTTCTTCTTCAAGAATTGTTCCTTCTTTTAAGTCTGAAGAGAAAACTAAAGACCTTCTAGCATTTTCTCTTGCAGGAAGTTCTATTTCAACAACGCTCTTCATATTTTCACCATAAATAGTTTTTAATTCTTTTAACTTTTCTTTATATTTATTTAAATCTTCACCATCAAATGAGTGATAGTGGTCATTTCCAGGAAGAGATTTATCAATAGTAAAATGTTTCTCTATAAATGAAGCTCCTAAAAAAGAAGACATAATCTGTATAAAATAATCATTAGTTGGAGGGGTATGATCACTATAACCAATTATATTGTCTGGGTAAGATTTCCTTAAATCTTCAATCATTCCAAGATTTGCATTTTCAATACTTGTCGGATAAGACAAAATACAATGATTTAAAATTATAGGTATTTTAAATTCAGACAAATACTCTAGGGTAAAGTCAATTTCTTTTTTAGATGAAGCCCCCGTTGATATTATTATTGGTTTGTTTTTTGATGCTATCTTTTTAAGTAATAAGTAATTTGTTAAATCTGCTGATGCGACTTTATAAAACTCTAGAATCTCATCTAACTCATCTACAAAATCATTATCAAAGGGGGTCGTTAAAAACTCAACATTTAACTCATCGGCATAATTTTTTAGTTCAAAATAGTCTTCTGAGTCTAAAACATCATATTTTTTAAATAGTTCATATTGAGAATTAGTGCTTTCTGAATTTATATCCCAATATGCAGGTGAATCAACTGCAGTTAACTTCTCAGTTTTATACGACTGAAATTTTACTGCATTAGCGCCATTATCAGCAGCTTTCTTTATTATCTCTTTCGCATTTTCAATAGAGCCTTCATGATTAACTCCTATCTCAGCAATAAAATATGGGTCTAAAAAAAATTTATTCTGATATTCAAGTTTATCAGCTTCCCATTGGTTTAATCTTTCAGTAAATTTCATTATTTTATATAACTTTAATACTTAATATCCTTATTAGAATCAATATAATTATGAATTTCAAATCTACTAACTATGTATTTAGATTTTCTGCTAATTATCGAATAGGTTCTGGTCATCTTTTCCATATAATTTCTTTATATGAAGTACTTTTTAATGAAAAAGATTCATTTAATTTTATTTTATATGATTGTGATAAATTTGCAGAAGATGAACTAAGGTCAAAAAATATTAATTTTATTATTGAAAATAACCTTGAACTACAAATAAAAGATATCTATAAAAAAAATTCAAAAAATATAATAATTAACGATGTATTAAATACAAGTAAAGAAATTGTGCAACTCCAAAAATCAAATGATTTTAAGGTTATAAATATTGAAGACTTGGGAGGTGGAGCTAAATATGCAGATGCCGTAATTAATGCATTATATTCAGAAATCAAAAATCTTGAGAATCAGTTTGTTGGTCCAAAGTATACAATATTAAGAGATGAATTTAAAAACAAAAAAGACTCGGTAAATTATAAAAAAAATGACTTGGTTTTAGTTTCATTTGGTGGAGTAGATACAAAGAAAATATCCGAATCAATATTTTATGAAATTTCAAAAACTAATTTACCATTTAAAATTATTCAACCACCATTTAGAACTATAGATATAGAAAGCAATCATATCTTAAGACCTCCAATAAAAATGGCTGAAGCTATTTCTAATGCACGAATCATTGTTTCTTCAATGGGAAGGACCGTATTTGAAGCAGCGTCACTCGGTATCCCAATAGTGTCAATAGCACAACATAGCAGAGAATCTCAACACATTAAACAGTATCTAGATTTTATCAATTATTTAGGAGAATTTGATAATCTAGATATAAAAGATATCATTGATAAGCTAGTTAAGATATACAATGACATGGAAACCTTAATTGATCAAAGAAAAGAACTTCTTAACTTAGTTGATTTCAATGGGGCAAAAAGAATAAAAAACATTATAGAATCTATTTAAATATGAAAAATTATAAATTCTTTACTGACTATATTAAAAAAAATAAACTTTTATTTTTTACATCAAATCTTTTATCTGTAATCTCGGCTATTTGTGGGGGTTTATCAATTGGAATTATTATTCCCTTAATAGAACCTAATACAGAAGGAGTATTTTCAGATATTAATATTGGATTTTTCAGTAATTTGGATAATTTTTTATTATATTTAAATAGTTTTTCAGGGGACACAAAAATAAGAATAATCAGCTTAATAATAGTAATATTTTCACTTTTTGAATTTATTACAATGTATTTAACTTATTTTATTTCTTCAATTATTCAAATAAGAACTCTTGAAACAATGCAGACTAATTTAATTACAAAAATAAAAAAAATAAATCTTCTAACATTTTCTAGTTTTGAACAAGGAAAACTATTTGCTATGACCGTTAATGAATCAAAAGTTCTTTCTAGGGTGCTTGCCCGAATAGTAAGTGGAATTAGAGATATTTGGTTGTTAATTATATTTACTTCAGTTTTGATCATAGTTTCTCCAGTTATGGCTCTTTCGGGTTTATTTTTATTAGGAGCATTTACAAATATTGTTAATGGAAGACTTGGCTCACTATTAAAAAAAAGAGAGAAATCTTATATCAAATCACAAGAAAATATATTCGGAGAGCTAGATGAAACTTTAAGAAGTTTTAAATCTATTAAGGCTTCAGGTTTTGAAGATAAACATTTCTCAAGAATACTTGATAAATTTGAGAAATGGAGAAAAAATGAATGGGAAGTAATGAAAGTTAATATACTTCCACAGCCTATTTTAACACTCTTGAATTCACTTTCTATATCAGCGCTACTAGTTATAGGAACATTCTTATTTCCAAATAATAAAAATGATTGGCTTGGGTTAATGGTTCCATTTTTTCTTTTTATTTTCAGATTATTACCAACAATAAATAGTTTAAATACACTAAGAATCAAATTAAAAGGAATGACCCCATATATAGATAGATTTAATAATTTTAATTATATAAGTAAAGAAAACGAAGAATTTCATGGAACAGAACCTATTGAATCAATAGATAGAAATATCGTTATAAAGAATTTGAGTTTCAGATTCTCAAGTACTGATGCATTTTCACTAAACAATATTAACTTAGAAATTGAAAAGTATAAAACTACAGCTATTGTTGGCCCTTCCGGTAGTGGAAAAACAACTTTAGTAAATTTACTTCTTGGTTTAATGACTCCAACAGAAGGGGAAATTTTAATTGATGGAGTAGGCATTAATAAATTAGACATAAATCAATATAGAAGAACAATTTCTTACGTAGACCAAGAAACATTTTTTTTCAATAGATCAATAAGTGAAAACTTGAAATGGCGAGACGAAAATATTTCTGAGGAAGAAATTTTGAAAGTAGCAGAGTTAGCTGATGCTACAAAATTTATAAAAGACTTTGAAGAAGGCTTTGAAACAAGGTTGGGCGCTGCTGGTAAAAATTTATCCGGAGGCCAAAAACAAAGGCTGGCTATAGCGCGAGCACTTTTAAACGATTCTGATTTTATTATCCTTGATGAGTCAACAAGTAACCTTGATTATGAAACTGAAGTTCTTGTATATAATAGTATTCAGGAACTATTGTCAAATAAAGGTCTCCTTGTAATAGCACATAGGTATTCAACAATTAAAAATGCTGATCAAATTGTTTATATGGAAGATGGGAAAGTATTAGAAACAGGTAATCATTATGATTTGATTGCTAAAAAGGGAAAGTACTTTGATCAATTTAATTCTGGTGGACTAACTGTTTAGTGCCTCTTAAAAACTATTTAATGACATGAACCATAATCTTAATTCATAAAACAAGTATTATAATAAATGTTGAAGGAGGTTCTAATTGCCTGATGAACAAAATGTTAAACCTAAATTTGTAGCCCAGGAAACACTCCCTAACACTTTAAACCAAAAATTAAAAAAAATAGTAGAGCCATTTATAGGTCTACAAATTATATATCGTTTGTTGCATCTTATTACAGTCATTCAAGCTAACCCTGATAAAAAGATAAGATCTGTAAGCTCAGGAAAAAGAAGAATTTTATGTGTTGGTGACCCTGATGGAAGACTCAAATTCTTAGAGGTCTATGGAGAAAATAAAAATCTAGAATTTATTTGGTTTCCAAGAAGGGTTACTTCAATGCTGCAAACTAGATTTGCGAAAATAAAAAAAACAGTGGGGCTTGGTGAGTGGAGGCTGGATCCTTACTATGATGATGAAATTGTATCTCAAAAAGGCAGAGCAAAATTAAGATCCAAACAAGAAAAACTATTAAGAGATTGCATGAGATTATGGAAGGCTGAATGTTTAGTGTTACCAAAACTAAATGATGAATGGATTGTAGATTTACAATTGGCTGCAAAAAACATTAATTTGCCAATAATAGTTACTGATAGAGAAAGCTCTATTAGTCCTAAAAGGATGGAAGTTTACCCTCCTCTTCTTTACCCGTTAAGGGAACACCTTAATCTGCCAGAAAAAGTTTGTGTAAATACTGAAAAACAGTATGAATTTATGGTGAAAGCTGGTGTAGAAAAAGAAAAGTTAATAATTACAGGCGCTCCTCAAAGTGACTATTGGAGCAACCCAGTCTACTCTGAGGACCTTCCAGGACTAAAAGAAAAATTAGATAAAAATAAAAAACAAATATTATATTTAGGTTTTGGTACTAGAGCCTATTTAAATTTCTACTACCCAGGTGACGAAAGAACGTGGGATGAGTTATGTTACGAAGTTCACTCCACCTTAGCTGACTTCCTAATTGAAAATTCAGATGAAGTTGAAATCTTGTATAAAATTGGTAGTAAACCAGCAAGGGATTACTGGCATGGATATGATGCTTTTTACCAAAGATTAAAGGAAGCTGGAGTAGAGAGTTCTCTTATTGAGGTAAAAGGTGCAATCCTAACACCAGAAATTCTTGAATTTACTGATTTAACAATAGCATTTCAAACAACTGGGGTAATAGAAGTAATGTTTGAAGAAGACCAACCAATTGTTGTGGTGGGGTGGGGAGAGTTTTTTAATGACATTAAAGATACCCTTTTACCTCTTTATAATTGTGGCGTTCATCATGCTGATAGTCCTGAAAACCTTATGAGTTTACTCAATAAACTTCTTTCTAACTCTCTTCCGAATATGGATAGAAGTAAGTTTGAAGAACTTAAGTATGAATACTTTTATTTATGTGATGGAAATGCATCAAATAGAATATTAGATGAGATAATAAAGGTAATAGAAAAATGAGGTTTTTTTGAGAGTAATTAATCTTGGTAATAGAGAGATAACTGATAATTCTTTACCATATGTAATTGCCGAAGTAGGTGCAAACCATCAAGGTAATGTAGATAAATGTAAAAAATTAATTGATGCAGCTAAAGAATCTGGAGTTGATGCAGTAAAATTACAAAAACGTAGTAATAAAACTTTTTTTCACGCAAGCCAATTTAATCAAATCTATGACAACCCCAATAGCTTTGGAAAAACATATGGACTACATAGAGAATATTTAGAATTTAATAAAGATGAGTGGGAAGAAGTGTTTGAATATGCAAATAAAAAAGACATGACTATATTTTCAACCGCATTTGATATAGAAAGTGCTGATTTTCTTGAAGAAATAGGTAATCCAATATATAAACTACCTTCAGGAGCACTAAAAAATATTCCTTTAATTGAACACATTGCTTCATTTGGTAAGCCAATCATAATTAGTACAGGGGGAGGTACTATCGAAGATGTTGATAGAGTTTATGAAACTCTTTCTAAATATGATATTGAACACGCAATACTCCAATGTACTTCAGGATACCCAGTCGAATGGGACGAGCTAAATTTAAATGTTATTAATACATACAAGGAGCGCTATAAGGACATAGTTATTGGATTATCTTCTCATGATCATGGAATAGCAATGGCTTTAGTAGCTTATATATTAGGGGCTAGAATAATTGAAAAACATTTTACTCTAAATAGGGCACTCAAAGGGACTGATAACGCATTCTCTCTAGAGCCCCAGGGCATGAAAAAAATGATCAGAGATATACAAAGAGCAAGTTTAGCCTTAGGTGATGGAGTTAAAGTTAGATATGAAAATGAAGAATCTCCACTCGTAAAACAATCTGCGGGACTTGTTTCAAATAAAGATTTCAGTAAAGGTGAGGTAATCAAAGAAGAAGATGTCTTAATACAAGTACCTAATAAAGGACTACCACCTTTTTACAAAGATATAATTATTGGGAAAAAAGTATCATCAAACATCAAAGAGGGTGAATACTTTACAGAGGAAAATATTGATGAAATCTAGATTTTGATAATGGATATAAAAGAATTATTCAATTTAAATGATAAATTAGTTGTCGTTACAGGTGCAAATGGATTATTAGGTAAAGAGTTTGTAAAAACAATCTTATCAAATGGTGGTTTAGTAGCAGCTATTGATCTGGAATTTAATAATTTAACAAATGAAAGTAAAGTTGAAAACAACATCAAAGATGGAAAAATTAAATTATACGAGTGTGATATTACAAATGAGAAAACTTTTGTAGAGACAAAAGAAAAAATCATCAGTGATTTCCCACAAAAAATTGAAGGACTTGTCAACTGTGCTGCACGTGATTTTATTCCTGAAAAAGGTTTAAATGAAACAGGTAGGTTTGAAGACTATCCAATTGAAACATTGGACAAAACACTTAATTTAAATATCTCTGCTCAAATTCTTTCTTGTAAACTTTTTGGTTCAATTATGGCTATGAACAAAAAGGGATCAATTGTAAATATATCTTCAATATATGGGCTAGTTTCTCCAGATCAAAAACTCTATGATCATATCGAAAACTCGGGCTCTAGCTACATAAAACCAATTTCATACTCTGTTTCGAAATCATCTTTACTAAATATGACTAGATATTTAGCGACATATTGGGGAGAACAGGGAGTAAGGGTTAATACCTTAACATTAGGAGGTGTTTACAACGGACAAGACGAGGAATTTGTTAGAAAATATGAAGAAAAAGTACCACTTGAAAGAATGGCAAACCTTCAAGACTATAACGGTCCTATTATATTTTTACTTTCTGATGCTTCAAGTTACATGACAGGAGCAAATATTGTTGTTGATGGTGGGTGGACGTCATGGTAGATATATTAAATGAATTACAATCAATAGATATTAATGACACTTTGCCAAATGTTATTAACGGGGAGCTTATAAAATCTAATAATACTATTGATAAATCCAATCCTATAAATGGTGAAGTTCAATATAAAGTTTCAAATACATCTAAAGAAGAATTAAAGAAAGCTGTTGAAACAGCTGTAGAAGCCAAAAATAAATGGTCTTCTATAAACTCAATTGATAGAGGAAAAATATTATTAAATTCTGCAAATTTAATTGAAAAATATGAAAAAGAAATCTCTTATATATCAACACTAGATTCTGGAAAGTCTTTAGAAGAGTCATCTGGTGAAACAAGTGGTTCAATACAACTAGCTCAGTACTTTGGAACAGAAGGGATGAGAAATCATGGAAGAACTTTGGAGAGCGGGTTGTCTGGGAAAAAAACTATTGTAACAAGAATGCCTCTAGGTGTAGCCGGTTTAATTACAGCATTTAATTCCCCTTTACCAAATATAGCTTGGAAAGTATACCCTGCTCTTTTCTGTGGGAACACTGTTATATTGAAACCCTCAGAATATGTTCCAAGAGTTGCAATTGCTTTAGCCAAAATCCTAGAAGAAGCTGGTCTTCCAAAAGGTACTTTAAATGTTGTAAATGGAGGGGGGCCAGGGCAAGTTGGCGAATGGGTAGTTGACAGTAATAAGATTGATATAGTTAGTTTTACCGGATCATACGAAGTTGGTAAGTCAGTAGCTCTAAAATGTTCAGGAAACTTTAAAAGATATTCTTTAGAACTAGGTGGAAAAAATGCTTTAGTAGTGCATGAGGATGCTGATTTAAAAAATGCGATTGATTGGACAATTAAATCCTCTTTTTCTTTGTCAGGACAAAGATGTTCCTCTGCTAGTAGATTGTTTGTACACGAAAGTATTAAAGAACATTTTATAGATCAATTAAAAAAAGAAATGAACTTATTAATCAAAGAACGTAGTTCTTTGATTACATGCCCAATAATAAGCAAAGACTCTATGGAAAAAATAAATTCAAGTATAGAAGAAGCAGTAGGACGTGGAGCAAGTATAACTAAGTTTGAAGTTAAAAATCAAGATGGGTTTTTTATTCAACCGACTTTATTGTCTGGTCTAAGTAATGAAGACAAGATAAATGATAAAGAACTTTTTGGACCAGTTGCTACATTATCAACATATGAAAATATTGATGAGGTTATTAATTCTGTCAACAATTCTAAATTTGGATTAACAGCTTCAATTCATACAATGAATATAAATATAGCAAATAAATTTACCGAGAATATCAGAGCAGGTACTGTAAATGTAAATCTTGGTACATTTGGTAGCGAACCACATTATCCTTTCGGAGGTTTTGGCTATTCAGGAAACGGGACTAGGGAGCCTGGACTAGAAGCTTTAGATGTTTATTCAGAAACCAAAACTATTTCAACATACTCAGACCTATAGTTGATCAGATTGAATATTACCTTTTAAATATTCCTCAGCAATAAAGAAATCTCTTTCGTAATCTATTGCAAAAGCATTGATACCACTACTAACTAATGGCATAATATTTTTTCCCTCTCTTGTGCGATATTTAATTACAGAACTAGATCTTGCAATCTCTAAACTACTTGTCTGAACATAGACTTGGGGCAGATCTTGGTATTGTCCAGCATGCATTGGAGTTGATTTTTCATACTCTAAATTTGTATCTAATTCTTCTAGTTTGTTTCCATTTATTTTCCACATCTTACCTGGGTGCTCTGTACATAGTTTTACAGCTCTTGCAGAGTCAAAATTTTTATTTGCAAGAAATTTATTAAGTGACTCTTGAATGAATTTTTTTTCTCTAAATGGGCTTGTCGGAGCGAGTTTAATAAAAACATCTTGTTCTTGGGACTCTAACAAATGGAGTATCCATTGAATATCTAAAGATGTGGAACCCGACATACTATCAGGCCTATCTATCAGTATTACTTCTTTATAATCTTCTATAATATCTTTAACATTCTGATCATTTGAAGAAACAACAATGTTATCTATATTTTCTAACTCTAGAGCTGTTTCTATGGTGTATGAAATTAATGGTTTTCCATTTAACTTACGAGTATTTTTATTCCGTACCCTTTCAGACCCAGCCCTAGCGCCTATAAAAACATCAATCTTTTCCATTAGGGTTTATTCTATAGTTGTAGGATAGAAAGTAAAATATCTATTTTGTAAAATATTGATGTAGATAATTTTTTTGAATAAGGTGAAATAATGAAAATTGCTATCTTAGGCTATGGTGCTGTTGGAAAATCATTGGAAAAATTACTAGAAAGAGAAAAGAATGATATCTTTATTGTCTCTTCAGAAGAGTATTTGAATAAATCTAATAATAAAAGCAAATCTAACCTCGTTCCTTTATCTGAATCAGGAACAACAAAAAACAAAGAATGGGATATAGCAATTGTATCAACAAAAACTATTAAAATTCCTTCATATTATGAAATAATTCGTAACAATATTTATAGTCAGTCAATTATATTGCCAATGCAGAATGGATTTGCTTCATTTAATAACTTACAATCAGAATTTAAAGATAAGGTTCTAGCTTCTTCTATATCTATAGTTGCAAAAAATATTAGTGATGATGAAGTAAGGAATTATACAGAGAAACCCATAATTTATGTCAGTAAGCCAACTGAGAGTAACTTAACAAATAAGCTAAATCGATTTATCGATGAATATAAAAATACAATTACATTTGAAGTATTTAACTCAACCGATGATTTGTTGTGGAGAAAATTTACCAGAATAACAACTGTAGCATCAACATGTATATATTATGAAAATAATTTAGGCCAAATATTACAAGATAAAGAAAAATATAACTTTTTAGTTAACACTCTTAAATCAATTAGCAACTTAGCACTCAGCTATAAAGTAAAGATTGATGTTAATAAAGAACTTGAATTTATAAACAAAATACCAAAAAACACAAGAACTTCTTTGTATGAATCACTTGAGAGAGGAGAAAAGGGTGAGTTTGACTATTTAATTATTGAAGCCTTAAGTAAGGCTAAAGAAAAAAATATTGACTTAACAAATATTGAATTAGTTAAAAATAAAATATATCAAAAATACCACTGGCTTGTTAGTCTTTAATGTATGGCAATAAAATATAGGAAATTTACTTCATGAAAAAGAACATCTCAAAAATAAATATATATGAAATAGATGCTGGATGGAGAAATTGGTTTTATTTAGAAATTGTTGCAAAAAACGGGTTAAAAGGATATTCAGAAATTGCAGAATCTAATGGACCAAAAGGTGCATTATCTGATATAACTTTTAACCTACTAAAAAACATTGACTTAAGTGATTTTTCAAAATTTAACAGTATAACTAGAAATATTGATTCATTAAATAAACAAGGAATTGGGGGTACGGTTGCAAAATGTAGATCGGCAATCTCTAATGCACTTTTAGATTTAGTAGCAAAAGATAAAGAACTTTCAGTAACAAACTATTTTGGAGGAGCATTAAGAGATCAAATAAACACATACTGGTCTCATTGTGCTACTACGAGGTTAAGAACACTAAAATATCTAGATAAATCTACTAAAAGCATAAATACAATTGAAGATTTCGTTGAACTTGGTAAGGAAGTCACTGAGGCTGGGTTTAATACCCTAAAAACAAACTTAATTAGTTTAAACCCCTTAGAGGTTGTTATGCCTAGCTATAAAGGAAAAGATATTATTGGAATAAACGATTTAGATAAAATAATTGAAGATACTTTAACTATCGTAAAAGCTCTAAATAATGAAAATAAAAATAAAATATTATTAGACGTAGGATACAATTTAACAAACTCATCGTTAATAACATTTGCAGATACAATAAATTCACTAGATATTGGCTGGTTAGAAGTAGACTTTGATCACTTAGATAATTTACAAGCAGTTAAAGAATTAATAAATGTCCCTATATGTTCTGGTGAAAATTATACGTCTTATTCTGACTATATAAAATTAGTGAATTCTGGAGTTGCCGAAATAATATCTATTGACCCCTCCTGGAATTCATTAAAAAATATACTTGAGATTTCTAGCTATGCAAACTTAAATAATCAAGAAATTACTCTACACAATCATTATTCAAATTTGAGTACATATATTGCACTCAACATTGGTCAATTAATTGATAAATTTTCTTATATGGAAATTGATGTTGACGACGTACCTTGGAAGAATGAATTAATAGAGTTGCCTGATATAAAAGATGGAAAATTTATGTTTGAAAATAATAAGCCTGGTTGGGGGTTTGAAATGAACACAGATATGCTCAATGAAAAATTAATAGATACCTATACTCTTGAAATCAGTTGAATGTAAGGAGTAATTGTGGGTGAAAGAATTAGTAAAGATTTAGAAAGCATAAATCTAAAATTTATTGATTACGAATCAATAGAAGAAATTATTTTAAATATTGACGACAAAGAATTTTTAGTAAAGATTTTATCTTACATTTCAAGAATAAATACCTTATCTATGATTATGTATGCAAGATCAGGTCATATAGGTACTTCTTTATCTAGTATGGAAATTTTTCAATATCTCATTAACTTCCAATTAGGTAATGTAGTCAAAAATGAATTTGAAAATATACTAGTTGCATCAAAAGGTCATGACGCTCCAGGATATTATGCATCACTACACGCTAACGGATTAATTCCGGATAAAAAACTAAGAGAACTAAGAAGATTAGGAGGACTACCAGGTCATCCAGATGTTGAATCAAGTTTTGTCTCCACTAACACAGGCTCTCTAGGAATGGGAATTTCTAAAGCAAAAGGATTTATTTATACAGATAGGCTCAAAAATATTGAACGTAAAGTATTTGTCTTATGTGGTGATGGAGAAATGCAAGAAGGCCAGAACTGGGAAGCTTTGAGGGGAGCCGTTAATGATAAGCTAGGAAATCTGACAGTTATTATTGATAATAATAAATTACAATCCGACACATTGGTAAAAAAGGTCTCAGACCTTGGAGATTTACTAAATAGGTTTGCCTCTACGGGTTGGATTGGGGAAGAGTGTGATGGTAATGACATTGATAGCATTAAAAAAGCATATCTTAAGTTAGAGAATAAGAATAAAAATCTACCAAAAGTAATTATTGCAAACACAGTAAAAGGAAAAGGTATTTCATTTATGGAAGTTGATGAAAACTCACCACCAAGAGAATATGAATATCATAGTGGCGCACCTTCCGAAGAAGAATATAACAAAGGTATAAATGAACTAGAAAAAAAACTATTATCAATGTTGGATTCTTTTTCAATAAATAAAATTAATTTCACGGAAGAAAATATAGAACAAAGCCTTGTTGTGAAAGAAGAATCTTCTACAGTTCAAGCATACTCAGAAGCACTAGTCAAAATTGGAAGTGATAAAAATATCTTGATTCTTGATGCTGACCTTGCAAAGGATTGTGGATTAATTGACTTTGAGAATAAATTTCCTGATCGATTTTTAGAATTTGGGATTGCAGAACAAGATATGGTTTCTGCAGCAGGAACAATGGCGTTAAATGGGTTCCTCCCTATAGTTAATTCTTTTTCTTGCTTTTTGATTCCTAGAGCTAATGAGCAAATATACAATAATGCTACTCAAAAAAGTAAGGTTTTTTACACAGGAGTTATGAATGGAGTTCTTCCTGCCGCGCCTGGTCATTCTCATCAATCAATTAGAGACATAGCTCTTATGAGGTCTGTGCCTGGGCTTGATGTAATTGAGCCGTGGACGAAACAACAGGTTGCGGATACACTTAATTATTATCTTAAAGAAGATACTGGTTCAATATATATGAGAATAAATCCTATTCCACATAGCTCAACATCTATTTATTCAAAGTTAAATTTACCAGAAAAAGGACAGGGTACAGAATTATTCAGCAATAAAGGCTCTTCTGTTTCAATAGTTGTTCACAGCCCGCTTTTTGTAGATCAGGCAATTCAAGTAGTAGAGAGTTTTAAAAAAGAAAATATTGAAATTAATTTATTTGTAGCAACTTGGCTAAGCTGTGTAGATAAAGAATGGTGGTCTAATAAACTAATTGATTCAGAAAACATATTTGTTTTTGAAAATGGATTAATTAATGGTGGCTGGTCAGAATTTTTTAAGTCAGAATTAAACTCTCTTAAGAAAAAAATACATGTTCAAGGTTTAAGTGATGTTCCGCCTTGTGGGCAAGCACAGGAAGTTTTAGATGATGTTGGATTTTCTACTAATAAAATATATGATCAAATTTCTTCAATCATCAAAAAAGTCTGAATCTTTAACTCCTTTATCGTCTATATATACATCTGCGTGAGGCTTGCCTGGAATTAAGTCGTGATATTTTACATTCCAATCTTCTAACTGTTTTAGTGTTAAATCTCTCCAATCAATTTTTGTTACATACCCCCTTGCTGTATAAAATATTATTGTATTGCCTTGATCGTAAAGCTTATTAACATAATCAATTCTCTTTATTATTGGCTCTGCTTCTTCATAGCTATCACCCTTAGTATGGCAAATAGTGTCATCAATATCGAAACAATAGATCATTTAACCAACTTTCTTCCTATAAAATATTCTAATTATCTAAATAGAAATTTTTCATTTAATTACAATTTCATATATGAACGTTCTAATAATAACTCTTAGGAGAAAGTCTTATGTATGTTTTTTAAAAATAATCAATAATTTCTATTATTTATCAAGAAAATGAAAATATTACAAATAGTAGAAGAATCCCCATCTCTAGACTTCACCCTACCTATATTTAATGAATTAAACGCAGAAATAGAAATAATAGTACTGTCAACAAGACCTACTTTTAATTATTGGTTTAATCACAATCCTGAAGATTTATTGCCATCAAAAAAAGAAAATATTAAATTCTTAGATTTAATATCAATATCAAAATTTCCCTTAATTATAAAAAATATTTTTTTTACTTTTACAAAAAATAACAGAAATAACACTAATAATTTTTTAACAAAATTATTAAGAAAAATTTTTACTTTTGTAATCGAATTAAATTTTAACTTAGATCAAGTTTTTAAAGAATTTAAGAAAGAGGGTGGGCCAGATTTAATTATTGTTGATAGTAGAAATGATCTAAGAACTACTAAGGTATTCAAAGATATATTTAATTTTATTCATGATAATGAAGTAAAAACTATTGCTGTTCCTGTAAGTACTTATGTTAGAGAAGGAATTGAAATTGATGTTGATTTCTTTACTCAAAAGAAGAAGGAGGGGGAGTATCCATTTAATACAAGACCTAAAAATTTTGAATTCTGGACAACAACTGAACAACCAAACTACCAAAAACAATTAAATCCAGAAAATTATAAAGTTGTTGGATACAGTGGATTGGATAATAAGTGGCTTAAACATTTTAATAAAAAAGAGAATTCTAATTATGAAATAAATATTCTCATAAATATAAAACATTTTAGTAAAAAAATAAAAACTCAAAATAACCCAGGACCATATTCAATTAATGAAATTGAAGATTTTTTCTCTAATTTACACTCTTTGGAAATCCATTATCCAGAATATAAATTTAATTTTATTTTAAAACCTCATTACTACATGAATTACAAAGATTTAAAAAAAACTTTAAATAAATCAAAAATAAATAATTATGAGATATTGCGTACTTCAATATATAAAGCAATCAATAAAATAGACATAGTGGTTGGCTTGCATACAAGTGTAAATATAATTACTAGTGCAGCTGGTGTAGCTACAATTTTATACCCAGAAACACAAATGAATATAATTGGAGCAACTGATCAAAAAACTATAAAAATGTACACCTCCCATCCAGGCTTTACAGAAAATATTAGAGAATTTGAAAATCTCTTCAAAGATTGTCTTAGTTTTGAAGTCAGAAAAAAACTTGGGAAAGATTGTGTTAGTTGGTCAAAAGAGTTTTTTAATTTAGACACTATCGAAAATATAAAAAAAATTTTAATTAGTAATCGCTAAAAGCTACATCTATGTAACTATTTGTTTTATATGTCTGTTGATTTCAATTAAAGATGGGTTCTTATACAGATATTCAACTATTTCATTAAGAGAGACCTTACCTCCAGATTTGTAATTTAAACCTTTTATAATCTCTTTTATCAATTGGACATCCTCTATTTCATCAACGGTAAGTCTTAATTCATTAGCATTGGGATAATTATTATTATCATATGGAAAAGATCCACAATCAAAACTCTCTGGTCTTTTCCAAATATATCTAGTCACATGCTCTAGGTCCTCTTTATCTAAAGATTGAGTATTAAGTTTTAAAAATTTTTTTAGATTAACTACTTCCACTGCTTGACCCAAAGGAAAGCTTTTTGATAGTCCTGTGGAGGTATAGTCGTAATTATTTCTATAGTGATATTCAAGTGTATTGTTTATTAGGTTTGAATCCAATAATGGACAATCTGCAGTAAGCCTAACAATTGAATCAAAATTATTCTTTTCAATAAGTGATATTTCATAATATCGTGAAAAAACGTTATCTAAAGAGCCTCTAAATATCGAAACTTCTTTATTTTTTAAGTATTCAACTAATTGATCATCTGATTTGTCATTTGATGTTGCTACATATATTTTATTTACCTTTGATGAACAGCGAGCTGAATTAATTATTCTATCAATTAACTTGCCACCCCCAACTTCCATTAATACTTTTCCTGGAAGTCTATTTGAAGACATTCTTGCTTGAATAATTACTAATGACTTCATATCTTTCAATTTTTTAATCTAATTTTTTTATTATCAATCTTGAGATTTGATTATGATTTATTATTTCATAATTTTTGTCAGATAAAAAAACATCAACGGTATTTTTTAAATTTCCAAATTTTTTTTCAATTCTTTGTTGGTCTATTTGGTTGGTATACATTTCATCAAACACTATAAGGGAGTTCATTTCTAACTGCGACCATATTTTATTAAGGACAAACTCATATATTTCTGGTAAATCAACGTCTATATGTAAGAAAGAAATTTTATTTTTATAAGACTCTAAAGTGTCTCTCACATCTCCAACTATAAAATTTATTTCTTTTTCTGGGTCTTCAATGCCTGAATTTTTTAAATTTGGAATTGTTATGTCTTTAAGAACGTTTAATTTTGAAATATTTTTTATCCTTGTATGTGAGTCTTCAAATGTATCAAATGCATAAACATTATTAACTAGACCTAAGTATTGTTTTATTGAGTAAATTTGCCCTAAAGAAGCACCATTTAAAACACCAATTTCTACAATATCTCCGTTAAGTCTTTTATTTTTTATTAGCTCTAAAGAATGTAAAAAATTAATATTCTTCTTAATAAATATAAAGAAAGATCTACGTTTTTGGACTAAAAGTTCTGCCGTATACTCATTTTTTCTTTTAGGAGAATTAAAGTAAGAATTTAATTTACTATAAATTTTATTAATAATCTTATAAAGAATTATATTGATTTTTTTCATTGTTTACTTAAATTAAACTTACACAACAATTATACACGTTACAAATATACTTTAAGAAACCCTCAGACCAAAGAAAAATGAGTTAGTTATATTTATTATTTTTTATGCAAATTAAAGAAGTAACATAAAAGATATATGCAATTTAATAATATTGAATATATTTCGATTAATAATCAAAACTATAAAAAGCATGATTTTGAAAATTTTCTTTGGAGAATTAGAAATAATCCGATTTCAAGAGAATTTTCTATAAAAACCTCATATATAAATAACTTAGAACATAAAGAATGGCTAAAAAAGAAATTAAATTCAAAAAATTCAATAATATATTTATCAAAAAATGAAAATAGAAATATAGGTGTTGTTCGTTTTGAAAAGTTATCAAAATATAACTTGACTGAAGTAAGCATTATCCTATCACCAGAATATAGAGGTTATAAAATCTCTGAAAAAATATTGAAGGAAGCATTAAATAAAATATTTTTAGATAATAAAATTAATTACTTTCTTGCGAAAATTCATGAAGATAATGATTCAAGTAAAAAGATTTTTTCTAATTTAGGTTTTAAAGAAATAAATATTGATGAAAAAGAAAAAAAATTTAAAGTATATGAATTAAGAATGAAAGATATTTATAAAACAGATCAAAGAAAACCCTCTAATAATAAATTACAAAAAGAAACTGTAGGTATTATGCAGCCAACCTTTTTACCTTGGTTAGGTTATTTTGCATTAATGGAGCAGGTTGATTATTTTGTTTTATTAGATGATGTACAGTTGTCTAAACAAAGTTGGCAAGTAAGGAACCGTATTAAAAATAATACTGGAACTACGCTCTGGTTAACTTTGCCTGTTAAGAAACACCCATTAAATACACCTATAAACGAGATTAAAATTAGTAATGATAAAAGATTAATCAATAAAATTTTAACTTCATTTGAACACAGCTATTCAAAGTGTGAGTTTTTTAATGAGGCTTATGATTTAATCTATAAAAATATTTTTAATTCAAATCTATCAAATATTACCTCAGAAATAATTGAGGATGTAAAATCTTGTATTGGTATATCAACACCTGTTTATAAAACCTCGGATATAAAGATTGAAAATAATAATAGAGAACAAAGACTAATTGATATAATAAATTTCTTTGACTGTATAAAGTATGTATCACCAATAGGATCAAGTAAATATTTAGAACTAGAAAAATCCAAAAAAATATTTGAAAAAAATAACATAGAAGTAAAATATTTGCACTTTATACACCCACAATATAGGCAAAATGGCTCTATATTTTTGGAGCAAATGGGGATAATTGATTGTATTGCTAATGTGGGATATGAAAATATGCTTGGACTTATAAAATCAGGTACCCGAGAACCAACAAAATTACCTAAATTATAATTGTCTTATGATTGAACGAATTAAGTTTTCACGATATAGAGATACTTACAAATTATTTAAATTCTATACAAAAATTTTTATTTCAAGAGTAACTAATGCTAATTATCTTTGGAGTATAAATTTTAATACCCTTACAAAGAACACAAATAAAAATATATTAATTTTTGCACCTTCTTTGACAATTGATAAGCCAAACTATATAAATGTAGGACTAAGAAATCTAATGGAGGTTGGTAAAAAAAATAATATTGAATTTGAGCTTTTACAATGTATTTCAGGGTTAGAAATTTGCCACCTGGGAGGAAGCCCCTATAGTGCCGAGAATAAACATCCTTGTAAAACATGCATTAAGGTTAATAATTTATTATTTAAAGAATTAAATATAACTCCAATTAACAAAATAAATATAAATATAAATATCGACAACTTA
>Ga0066849_10000010_pt1 | contig 64594 bp, 50 predicted proteins | sample ETNtaG_9_FD_65492 | JGI IMG/M metagenome (GOLD analysis project Ga0066849, IMG submission 65492) | Marine microbial and viral communities from oxygen minimum zone, Eastern Pacific Ocean - ETNP201406SV69 | ecosystem: Environmental > Aquatic > Marine > Oceanic | place: Pacific Ocean: Eastern... | reverse complement strand
TCGGACCTTCTGTGGTCGGATGGTCATGCGACAGAATTGCTCCTTGATTCGGCAGACCGTTGGGGGAACTCAATGGTCGCCGACGAAGGCGGCGGCGGGAGTGGTTCTACTGAACCGGAGAAAGCCATAGTTTACGCCAAGGGAAGTGGTTTGCTATGCGGCAGATTCGTTGTAGAGCGTCTATTATCCAATCACTATCCTACCTGCTCAATTGAATGGAGTGTAGAGGAGGGAGGGGGCGTCAGTGATGGAGCGCCTATCCTAACCATGAAAGGGGAGAGTGGTGAAATGCTACGGTGTGAACGGATTGTCCTCAATATCCTAGGGAGGCTTTCTGGAATATCCACTAACACTGCAAGATGGGTCGCTATCGCGGGTCCTATGGGCGTAGCTAGCACTAGAAAGGTAGACTGGGGATTGCTAGACAAATGGGCGGTTCACATTGGAGGGGGGCTTACTCACAGGCTCAGTAGAGCTGATGCGTTGATGATAAAGGACAGCGAGGTTTTGGCTGAATCCAATGCGGGGGAGAGCGAGGAGGGAGCTCTTGGCAGATTGGTTTCCTCAATAGATATGGAAAGAGATGCGGGTTTCACAGTGGTAGAAGTTAGATCAGTAGAGCAGGCAATCACTGCTGCCTCCATTTGGGATTCAGTACAAAGGGAAAGAGGTGGTTGTGAGAGATTGGTGCTGCTCTTGGACAACATGGGTCCCAAGATGTGCAATGAAGCCTCGAACTCACTAGAGAGTGCTGGACTTCGTTCTTGGTGCATACTGGAGGGTTCGGGAGGAGTAACGCTTGACTCACTCGAGGAATGGGCAAAAAGCGATGTTGACCTTGTTTCTTCCAGTTCCCTGAACAGAGGGGTTCCTCCGCTTGACATGTCTATGAAATTCGAGGGGGGGCATTGATGGTGGATATACCGGACAGCCACCCCCGCAAGGCTTCACTACTGGCCAGGCAGAGCATGACCGAGGCTGCGGCACGTGGTTTGCTGGCAGAATCTGCAATGATAGCGCACGGCCGCGGTGAGGCTTTCGATTACCTCCTCGGAGAGAGGACCATTGACTCTGCTGCCTCGGCCATATCAGAGGCTGCTTCCAGGCTCAGGAATGCGGAGAGTCCCGTGATTTCTGTTAATGGCAATACCGTGGTACTGGCAGGAGAAGACCTTGTTCGCTTGGCTGCTATTATCGAGTGCCCGATAGAGGTCAACCTATACTACAGAACTAGTGAGAGGATTAGTGGCCTTCTTTCTCTTCTTCATGAACAAAGAGAGGCGGTTTCTTCGGGCACTCCCCCTGATGGCTGGCTAGGAGATTGGAAGAAAAGGGTGCTATCTGTAGATATCCTAGGGGCCGATGCAGATGACAGGATCCCTGGTCTGGAAGGTCCTCGTTCACTATGCTGTGCAAATGGGATAGGAGGTGCGGACGTGATCCTTGTCCCACTCGAGGACGGAGATCGCTGTGAGGCTCTTGTTGCCCTTGGAAAGCAAGTCCTGGTCATCGACCTGAATCCACTGTCGAGAACCGCTAGGAAAGCAACAGTGACAATTGTGGATGAGGTATCTAGGGCCGCATCGGAATTGGTGGTTGGGGCATTGGCCGGAGGAAATCCTAGTGAGTGGAACAACGAAGAGTGCCTGAAAGACGCGTTGAATGCCATGATGGCCAATCAGCTGAACGCGTTCTAGTGGTATTGCTCTCTAAGCAAATCAGCGCATCTAGCCGCTATTGCCTGACCCACCTCCGTAGTGGACGCTTCTCCGCCGAGATCGTATGTGACTACCCCTCCCTCGGCAAGGTGTTGCGAGATTGCGGCCTCTAGTATGTCTGCGCAAAGAGTGGCGTTATCGTCGCTGTGTCTCGATCCAAGGTGGTCCATCATCAGCTGCACTGAGGATATTGCTGCAATTGGGTTGACCTTGTCCTTGCCTGCATACTTTGGGGCTGAGCCATGAACTGGTTCGAAGAGCATGTGGTTGTCCCCAATGTTGGCACTTGCCGCCATACCCATTCCGCCCTGCAGCACAGAAGCCAGATCGGTAGCTATGTCTCCGAACATATTCGGAAGGACCACCACATCAAGATCCTCTGGATCACGGACGAGCCACATTGTGAAGGCATCAATGAACGCCTCGCTAGTCTCAATGCCCGGATATTCTTCGGAAATTTCCCTGAACACCTTGCGGAAGAGCCTGCAACCCCTAGACACGTTGCTCTTGTCGACGCATGTAATCTTCTGACCTATCCCCATTCGGTCCTCTCTTTTCTTTGCGAGGTCGAAGGAAAAGCGTATCACCCTTTCACTTCCATTCCTGGAGATTGGGCGTGGGTCCCATTCTACCTCTCCCTCTAGCCCGGGGAATTTCTCGATGACTATGGGTTCGTCTTTCTCGCCTCCCTTTGCTGCTTGGGCGGATCTTCTGAGGAGAGAGTGGTAAAGTCCCTCGGTGTTTTCTCTGATTAGGACCATGTCTACTAGGTCTGGCTCCCAAATATCTGTGAATAGGCCGTGGACCTTGTGTTGAACTCCTTCGTAGAGTTTGACAGGCCTCACGTTTGCATATAGGTCGAGTCCGGAACGCAGTCCTAGGATGCACTGTCCTCCTGCATTGTCCCCATTTGGGAGTTTGGCATCAGGCCAGCCAATAGCACCCAGTAGAATTGCATCCGAGTGGTCCCTGCAGTGCTCGAAAGAGCCTTCTGGCCATTCCAATCCAGTTTCCAAGTAGTACTCTCCACCACATGGTATCTCTGTGATTTTGAATGACAATGGGCTAAGTTCCTCGAAAACGTCCATGACTCTCCTAGCCTCTCGGATGACCTCTTTGCCCGTGCCGTCACCGGGCAATACAGCCACTCTGTACTCCGACATTGTGCTGTGCACGTGCTTTTCATTCATCAATTCACCCCAAGGAAACTTTGGATGCAAATAGACGGTATAGTTGATAGACGGTCACCACGAATGACACTGATATGGAGCGGGGGACCGAAGATGGTGGAGGGTCCCCACGTATTGACGTCAGGACTCTCCCGGAGTCTGTTGCAACACTATGGGAGACCATGCTCAGACTGGACCCCTCGTGGGATCTGGCGAAGTGGTTGGACGAACGTGCCAAGGATGAGTTGGGCTTGGTTGAAAGTCACCTAGGCAGAGAGAAGTTGCGTGTTGAACAGCGCCTTCACCGGATAGAGACCCTCGTCAAGAGGCTTAAGCGCCAGAGGGAGGTTCAGGGAACTCGTTTGTCGGACCCAAATCAAAAGAATCTTTTCGATGTGTTCGGCAATGGGAGTAGAGTCTCGAAGGCGGAAGAAGTTAGGTCTGAGTTTGAAGGTGAGCAGGCGGCCGTTGACTTTGGGTCGATAGATGTTGGAGATGACCCTCTGTTGGCCATAGTTTGTGAGCATGTAATGGGAATTCTGGAGGTCTCTAGATTGGAGGGTTCTGCCCCAGTTCACTTTGATTTGCTAGTCGGGGAGCTTATTCCACTGGGAGTAAGGGTCGACGATTTGGACGAGGCGATTGCATGGCTCCTGCAGTCCGAAGCGATTGTTGAAATCGAAGAGGACTCGTTTGCCTTAGATGAGTGAGTTTTTGTTTCCTTGCAGGTAATACAACCATTCAAAAAAGGAACGTTTGTCGTCCCGTTTGGTCACGATGGTTAGTGATGCTTCGGGCTGGTATGCGAGACTCGATCAAGAGTGTCCCGACCGTGTTGAGCAGATTCGAATATGGTTGGACTCATGGGAGCAGTCAACCAAGTCAAAAGCCCCCATTGCCGCTTCACTCCCGAAGAGTTGGCCCACCCTTCCAGCCGGTCTTCTTTATGATCCTGGAGCGGTTCTCGATAGGCTACTGTCACGACATGAAGCGGTTTCTGATGGGCGTTCACCAAGAGGTGCTTTCTCGACCCCTGGACAGTTGGTACAGGCAATAATTGCCGATGAGATTGGCCAGGCTGGCAAGAGGAGGAAGGAAGAAGAGCCAGTCACTCTATCCATGTCTGCGATTCCGCCTGGATTCAGGGATTACGCTGAAAAGTTCAACAATACCGTTTCTGGCTCTAGTGGCGAAGAGGAGGAGGAAAACACCTCCTTGACCAAGTCAGGAGTTCCTCTGCCGTTTGCCGACCCGTCTTGTGGGGCTGGCCTTGTTGCATCTCAAATCATCCGTACACATTCTCAAAGACTGGAGGGCGAGCGTGACTCCGTAAAATGCAATGATACTCTGAAGTTGATTGAGGGACTACAGCTTCTTGACTCATCTGAGATAGCAATCGAGGCGTCTCGAAGAAGGATACTCATTACCCTAGGAAGAGCCGGTCTTGTAGATCTCAATGGGGATGGGCACGAAGGGATGATTGGCAGAGGGGAAGCTGAGATGATATTGGAAAGTAACATCAGAGTTGGCGACCCCCTTCTTGATGAGTGGCCTTGGAATGAGGCTCCATCACTGATTATCAGCAGACCCCCTTGGATTCGGATAAAGGACCGTTTCAGGGGACATGAAGATGGCAGCAGACTCAGGAAGGAGTTGTCCGGTAGACTGCGTAATGCAATTGATTCTGAAGGAGAATTGAGGTTCTCAGCACTGAAGGGGAATGTGAATCTCTACCGACTTTTCTTGGAGAGATCCCTTCAGTTGGTTTCTGATGATGGCAGAGTCAGAATTGTTGTCCCGGACTCCCTTCTGAGAGAGAAAAGCAGCATTCCACTAAGGAAGTTACTCGTGGAGAGAAATGATTGGGCATCTACTTGGTGTTTCCCCGATCCCCAGCGGGTTTTCCCTGGAATCTCACAGGGGTTTGCAGTATTGGGAATCACAGTCAATGGAAGCACCGATGTAATGACTAGTTTTGGTCCTCTCGGGCCCAATGAAGTATTGCCGGAAATAGGAGTCTCGAAAACTTCTCCTTTCCTTGAATTGGAGAGGGGACCTTGGTCCTCTTGGACTGATGCGACTTGGGCTGTTCCCAGAATGCCCTCTGATGAGTATGACCGGAGAAGGGTTCTGGAAGCAATCGGGAAGCTTGCTGACAAGCCTCGCTTATCTGAAGACGGAAACTGGTTGTGCCCTGGTTCCGAGTCAATTAGGGTGAGGGTTGGAGAAGTAGATCAAAGCAGCTCTTCGAATGACATCAATAATTGGAAGGAAGGGGGAGAGGGAGTGCCTTTTCTCAGAAGTGCGCACTTCTGCCTAGAGGGTGATGAAGTGGTAATCAGACATCCTGCTTATGATGCAGATATACCCAATGATGCCATTCAGATGTCACATTCGATGTGGTCTGGCTCATTAGAGCCCAGGGGGTTTGCTCGAATAGCTTGTCAGGCAATTCTCAACTCTGCAAATGAGAGGCGGTTGCGATGGGCTGTGGTTCCTGGTGACTGCGTTCTTGGGAATTCTGTGAACTTCCTGGATCTGCCAGAAGGAGTAAACGATATTCTTGAGAAAGAAAGGGGCAGTCTAGCTGAAGGGCTAGAGTGGATTTGCAGTCAATTAAATGGCTCTGATCTTGATTTGTGGTCCAGAGCATGGGGGGCCAACAGCAATGTCAACAACTACGAAATTGAGAGCCTCCCGTTCCCTCAGCCAAGTGGTCGGGATTGGCTTTCTGAATAATGCCAAGTCAAGAATATTGATGCAATATTGGATTTTCGCTAGAGCCATGCACCTTTGCGTGTACCGAATAGACTATTATCGGGTTATTGCGTACGGTAATCGTACTATCGCGGTAGCTTTGTGAAGGGGGATGAATAATGGGCATTAATCCGAAGATAGGCATTACTGGATTGCCCAGATCTGGTAAGTCGGCAGTTCTTGACAAGGTAGTGAAAATGATTGCCGAAGAGGGGAGCTCAAGCGAAATTCCAGTTATTGCTGGAATGAGATCTGAGGCGATTATGGAAAACGGCGAGAGGGTTGGATATGCTTGCGTCAACATAGTCACCGGGGAAAGAGGCGTCATGGCCCACAAGGACATTGACTCGAGAAACAGGATTCTTGGGTATGGTATTGATCCGAGTGAAATCGACAGAGTCGGCGTTCCTGCAATATTGGATGCAATTGGAAATTGCCAATACTTGGTAATTGACGAAATTGGAAAGTTCACTGTCGAAAGTGAGGCTTTTGTATCGGCTGTTAGAGAGGCTTTGAAGTATGACATGCCCAGCCTACTGACTCTTCACAAAAAGAGTCGTCACCCGCTTCTCCAGGACATCCGGAGACGGGATGATGGGCGTATTCTCGAGGTGACTCCGGTCAATAGGGCACTTCTGCCTTACAAAATTCTCAAACTAATTCAGGAAGACTACTGATTGGTCTTAGTCAAGTTGATTGGTTGGTACCCTAGTTGGTAGACAATGGAGTCGCCGTCGAGTCGTTTGGGAAGGGTTCTCGCCGGCCTATGTGTAGCTCTTCTTTTCCTAACTGCATTGGCCATAGAAGACGGTAGCCTGGTAATCACGGGCGAAGACCGTTCCAATGAGGACGACGTGTCGATTGTTTTTCCGGTATTGGCAGGTGTTTTTGGTTTGATGTACATCTCAATTTCAAGATCCTCGGAATTGAGTCATGGGCAGCATTTCTTGGATCGTTGGGTGAGTAGGGAAGAGGAAGAAGACATGGTCTCCAGATTACGAATGGAGCAAGAAGAGGCTGGTGCTGAGGACATGGGGACAGCATGGGCTGAACTAGAGAAGAGTCACCTGGAAGACAGTCTTGGTGAAGAGGAGTGACTATCGAAACCTTGACTCGCTAGGAGCTTTCGCGAAGTTACGGGTGAGACGTTGAGTGAGGTACCTGAAGGCTTGAGATATACCAAGGAGCACGAGTGGATTAGGGTTGAAGGTGGGGAGGCGGTTATTGGAATAACCGACTTTGCACAGACTGCCCTTACGGATGTTGTCTGGGTGGAGTTGCCTGACAATGGCTCAATTGTTAGTTCGATGGAGTCTTTTGGTAGTGTCGAGTCTGTAAAATCTGTTAGTGAAATCTACGCCCCGCTGGGTGGGGAGGTTGTCAGTGTAAATGATGACTTGGAAGATGCACCTGAGCTAATCAACGATGACCCGTACGGTGATGGTTGGATTTGTAGAATTTCGATGTCCGATCCAAAGGAGCTCGAAGGGCTTCTTGATGCTGTTTCTTACTCAGAACTGATCGAGGGTTGAGGGTGCTATCTTGAAGGCTGTTCACATCTATGTTGACGGTTCTTGTGAAGATAATAGAAACGTGACTAAATCCACTTCCGCGGGTTGGGGATATTGTGTGATTGTTGGCGATAGTGGTCGAGGCAGGGGCCAAGGGGAGTTGGTTGAGGAGAAGAGCGGTCGCGTAATCACAAATGACAGTGATATCGAATTTCTAGGGGCTGAAGTTGGCTCAAACAACACAGCGGAGCTCAGTGCCATTGCCCACGCCCTACGATGGGTGATTGTTAATTCGGATTTGGATAATGTCCAGATAAGGACAGATTCAACTTATGCCGGAAACGTCACTTCGGGCAATTGGAAGGCTAAAGCGAACAAGGTACTGGTAAAGCGTGTTCAGGGCTTATGGGAGGGGGCACTAGAGGTGTGCAATGTTGAGTGGGAGCACGTACGTGCGCACAGAGGGCATAGGTGGAATGAGCGTGCAGATCATCTTGCTTTCAAGGCAATGAAGGGAGAGTCCCCAATCCCTCTGCAATTCTGGAAGCCTGGGATGCGCTAGTCAGAATAATTCAAGGAGATATAGGAATCCCAAGAATGCGTGTATTACTACAAGAACGGTCATCACATCACTTATTCTACCGTGGGCGTCCCTGGTTTTGGAAAATGGTTTTCCTTCGTCCTTTTGTTCCTTGGTTTTCCTCCCAAGTCTCCACAGGAGTGTCATTAAAATCAGACCTAGAATACCTGCCCAGCCATGATAGTGTCCGGGAACTATGTATTCAAACACGTATTTCCCCTCGATCAGCGCCCTAGTGATTTGTGCAATGAATGCAACTGCAATCACCCCCAAGAGGTAAATCATTGCCGAATCCCCCGCTCTCTGGTGTGACTGAAGGGATTGTTCCCTTTCTTCTTGATTTAGTGTTCTTGAGGAAAATCTCCATGACCTCTGAACTATGAAAATTCTGATGAGCAACAACGCGAGAATTGGGTGGACCAATAGAACCGCTGCGCGAACCACGTCCATGTGCCTTGGTATGGATTGTATGTCTTGAGTCCTCTCCATGACGCCTTGCTACGCAAGGCGATGTGTTGATGTACGCAAGCGACTCGGGCTCATTACCGAGGGAATCTGATGGAGGAGTATCTTCTAGATTGCTTGGACATGCTCAGTAGGGCGGGTGACGATGAGGTCAGGCGTCAGAACGAGATCAAAAAGTCCCCCTCTTGGGACTTACTAGATATGGAATGGAAGGCCCTAGCCATGGTTGGAGCAAAAAAAACCGCTGGTGAAAAGGTAGACTCAATGGCTAATGGAGGCGTTGTTGCTCGAACTAGGAGGGGAGGAAGAAGAGGAGGAAGAGCCCGACGTGGGATAGAAGACAGGGTTGCTTCACCACAGAGTGTCATCGGAGAGTCCTTTTCCCCGGGATACAAATTGGCTGTCATGATAGTGCAGAAGCACAGGATGAAGGATGCTTGGGGAGATGGCTTGGAGTCAGAAATGAATGGGATTAGGCAGGAGTGTACCAAGGGAATACATCCTGTTTGGGAAAGACTGGCAAGAGAGTCACCCCTGCTAGCCGAGTTGGGGTTGTTTCCCGTTGTTCGACTAGAGCACACAGAAGTTAATTCAATGGCATGGATAGAGGGTGCAAATTTCGATTATCGAGATTTTCGCTCTCTAAGGGAGTGGCTTTCCTCGGAAAACCCTCTGAAGCTTTCTGCTGCCCAAATGAAGGTGCTGAAGAAAATCCAGAGTGATCTGTCTGGAAGGCCCAGACCGTCACAATGGGAAGAGTGGATGTCGCCGTCTTTGGAGGGAATGAGTGGAGAGGCATCCCTCCTAGAGGGAATTCTTCTAGCGGCAGGGGATTCAGAAAGGGCTTTGGAAGTCTTGGAAGGGATCAGTGGGGCGTGTTCGGTTGTTTCATCAAAGCATGCAGAATTGATAAATGCGAGAAATGGTCATTTCTCCAACTGGTCGGAGAGTTCCTCTTGTAAAGCCACAGATGGTCTGTCGTTAGCTTTGAGAGTAGAATGTTGGAAGGGCTTCAAGGACAATATTGGAACTCCTGAATTGGAAGACATGATTGAGGGGCATGAGCTATTGGAAGAACTTGGCGAAGATGTCCCTTCTTTCCTAAAATGGACAATTTCGGAGGATTTGATTATCTCCAATAGGAAAGAGGAGGCTTTGGAATATATTCTGGGGAGTGATGTCTCTTCCTCGGAAAACGTCAGTACCTGCCTCGAGTTGCTGGATTTGGACGACTCGGGTAGCTTAGAGGGGTCTCTGAGGAAGCACATTGATAATTCTCAGGAGGAGGATGGTATCTTGATGATCCTAAATCATGATTGCAGCACCAGTTCGATTCGACTACATGCAGCTAGTATGCTTAGCTCGGGCGATTCAATCAGACATATGGACGGTATTCTTTCGGCGTTCACTAGAACCGCCGAGATTGGTGGGCTGGCTGAGTGCCTGATTGGAGATAGGTCGCTGTCTCGTGCATACCCGTTCAGGGCCATGGTGGCCTGGCATCTGATTAGCGCCAATGAATCTGTAGGCAAATTACAGGCATTGGAGGAAGCGAGGAAGACTGCATTAATCTCAATTGAGCTTGCAAAGGAAGACTCCGTTCTAAGTGAAGTTAGCATAGGCCTGATTTCCCTCCTGGATGGTATTCCTGGAGATATGAGTCCAGTATACGACAGACTGGACTCGAAGGGGTCAAGGGCCCTAAATGAGGTTCGTGTGGCACTTTCCCCCAAAGGCAACGAAGTAGTTAGAGAAAGCAGCATTGAGGCACTGGGGAAATCTGTGGATGCGGCTCATCTGGATGCAATAGAAAGGAGGCTTTTCGAGGCTTTGGTCAGTGCACTAGTTCTCAACAGAGCAGCTCTTGACCTGCAGATTGGAGAGTTGGCCAGGGAGGAGTCTGCACTTACTTCCCTTGAGTCTCTGGTTTCGGATGAGTCTGTTTCAATGAGGACCGTCAAATTCGCATCTGACTTGGTTTTCGAGCACAGAGTTGGCATTGAGGCACTTGATTCGTGGTATAATGAGAATGATAGATCTGGGGTCGCTCATCAAGTGGTCAGGGCTGCCCTATTGGAAAGAAAGGGCGAGTTTGTTGATGCGGCCCGGGCCCATAGAATGGCTGCAATGGGAACCATTGAGGAGGATCTGGAAAGATCTGCGACTTTCCTGAGGCGTTCTCTGATTTCATTTGCGCATGGTGGCCGATGGAAGGACGCGGTTTCCTTGATTGATGAGTATCCGACAATTTCCGCATCTGTTACGAAGAGGTTCAAGCTCTATCTTAGGGTTTGCATGGACCAAGCCAAGGGAGATGGCGAGAAGGCGACCTGGAGACTCATGGAGTATGTTTCCTCTGACTTGGAAGAGGAGGAGGGCGTATCTTCTGAGTTGGAGGGTTTGGAGTCACTTTGGATGTACCCCGATGAACGAAATCTACCGCCTGAGCCATTCAGAGGCAGAGTGGTGGTGGCGAAGAGGAAGTTGCGGCATTCGGCAGAATCCGCAATGACGCAACTTGACAGGGACTTCGAACGCGAAATAATGAGGGGGGAGGACACCTTGAAGCTGGTTACCCTGATAGAACAGATATCAGGAGATAGCTCTATTCGAGGCCTCAGATTATTTGAGAGGGCCATAGGCTCAGGTAAATTCGATGAGGCTGGGAACAAGAGATTGAGAGACTCCCAGAGGATACTTTTCACTATGAAGAAAGATGCGGTTTCCATCAAGGAAAGGAGGAATCTGAAGAGTCTGTCTCTCAAGCCTCTAGTCCTTATCGACACAAATATTCTCATAGATGCCCTCAAGGATGATCTTCTGAGAGATATTTCGGGTGATAGTCTGGGTAGCCTAGATTGGTCCATCAATAGGGCGTTTCATTGGATGCTGCGAAGGAGGAGGGATTCTGGGGAAATACTTCTTTCCATTCCTAGTGCCGCTAGGAGCGAGTTCCTACACAGAGTGAGGACTCCTGATTCGGTACTGAGGCTTTTTGATAATACGTATGTGGATAGGAAGATGTGGAACAAGAAGGTCTCCGATAATCTACTTGAAGAGAGGGTGAAGGGAGTCCTGTCTGAATTCGAAAATTGGAGTAGTGATATTTCGGATGGGGAGTTGGGTGGAGTTGAGTTGGAGGATTTCCTAGTCGAACATGGGGCGACTTTCAGAATCGTCGACGAGCACAAAAGGGAGCGTCAAGACACGGTTGCGCCTAGAACTGTAATTGGCGGAGAGGAGATTTATCCCGAAAAGGGGGATTGTGACATCATGAGGGAGGCATCTGTGATTGCCGACTCGTTCCATCCGGGTGTTGGGAGCGTTGTTGTGGCCACTAGGGATTCGGACTTCAAGCTGGTATCCAGAGCCCTGGAGGAGAGCTTTGGATTCGGAGTGGTAGGCGATGCCCAGCAATTGAGATTGTTGAGCTAGTCGTTGGATAGATTCTGGTTGTCCTCTAGTGATTTTCCCAGTCTGCTCATAATTGTGGTCGCCGATTCCACGCTATTCACCGTCTCCACGCTTTTCCCCGCTGACCACAGGTCTTTCGAGGACTTTTTCTTTCCCCTCGCTAGGGCCCTCATCCTCCAGAATGAAATTCCTGTGATCAAAACTCTGGTTCGATGCTTGAACCTACTTTTCAGTAGCCTTCTGATCAGCCAGTTGCTATGTTGATTGGACCCATTGGAGCTGATGATTGCGATTGGGACTCCAGTTAGCTTGGTAGTCCATGTGATGTCTTCCTCCTTGGCATCCACTATGGCGTCCTTGTAGTCCTGGGGAGTCGTGCATTCGTCGGTTGCGATGAATCTGGTTCCCATCTGAACTCCATCGTAGCCCATCTCCAGTGCTTCGTTGAGTTCCTTCTCGCTTCCAATTCCTCCAGCGCAGATTAGGGGGACGCCTAGATCTGAGAGGTCTTCGTACATCTCCCCCATTGACATCTGTCCGAGGTGTCCTCCGGCTCTGTCATTGACACAAATTAGTCCGTCCACTCCACAATCGATTCCTTTTTTTGCATGGAATCTGTTAGTGACATCGTGGTAAACAAATCCACCTTGGGCGTGGACCTTGTCGCAAACCCAGTCTGGTTTGCCTAGGGATGTTACGAAGAACCTGATTCCTTCGTCCAGTGCTATGTCTATCCAATCGGACATTCTCTGCAGGTACTTGTCGCTGCCTTTCTCAATCAGTGCGTTGAATCCGATTGGTTTGTCGGTGAGGGTTCGGATGTGCCTAATGGCGGTCCTCAGACCCTCTTTGGTATCTGGCTTGTCATAGCCGTGAACCATGGTCAAAGAAACCGGTTGAACTATTGCAATACCTCCTCCTTCAGAAGCTGCTGCGACGAGTTCGGGATTGGAGCAAGGGTACATGGCTCCGCAAATTATCGGATGCTCGATGCCTGCGTCTTGGGTTAACCTAGTGCTGACCATCCGTTCACGTCCTGTCTATCACGAGGAAGTTCCACTTGAATACCCATTCTGAGACTACGTCACCTGAGGAGTCGGTTCCGATGGAGACAAAGTCACGCTCAACTGACTCCCCGGACTTCATGCTCTCCTCGATCGCCTCTCGAGCTGCATTTACATCGTTGCAAGTGAATGTGATCCTTCCCTTGGCCCTCTTGACGAACTTTGCTTCCGTTCCGACGACGAACATCCTGAGCTTCTCTGGCATGGACCTCGACATCGCAAAGGGCGCTGCACCCGTCGCCAATTCTGCCCCCATTCCCTGGACCGCCCAATACATCGTCTTGAATGGGTTCTGAGTCCTCCAGCCACCTGGAAGGGACGTGACGCATGATTCGTTGTCCAATTTGTCCATCCTCAGTCCGGCGAACCATGCAGCTGGCATGGACATCGCAGCAAAGGCCCTGAATTTCATCCGACTCTTGAGGCCCCTGTACTCAGAATCCAATTTGGTGTCATCTATCGGCACCCAGAATCCTCCTAATCGCTGCTAATCAGTGAGTCTACGATTCCGCAGTACCTTTCCATGGCTTCAGACTCACTAATTCCGGAGACTGAGTTCCAAGCCTTCCATTTTGCCCGTTCTTTGAGGCCGCCTCTGGCCCTACCCTCACAGTCGCCCTCGGTTGCCTGCTTGAACAACGCATACAGATCCAGTAGTTGTTCGTTGGTGGGCCTCTCCGGGAGGTCCCATACCTTCTTCGAAGCGCGCTTGAACCTGATTTTCAGTGTCTGGCTTGCCTTGTCCGACATCACATCATCTCCACTGGGTAATCCATGAGGTTCTTGTGTCCGGACTGTATTCTGGCTGCTAGACCCACTGTCTCCGGGAATATTCTCTTGAAGAAGTACCTGGCACTGGCGACCTTCGCGTCGTAGAATGGTTCACCTTTCTTCTCTAGGCTGATCTTGGCCATTCTAGCCCACATGTATGCAAGTAGTACGTTACCGAAGTATCTGCAGTAGTCGGTTGCTCCAGCAGCCAAGAAGTGGGGGTTTGCCTGTCCCTCTGCTATCATCAGCAAGGTTAGTTGTTGGAGGCCCCTCACTCCTTGGTGCAGTGGCTTGTTGAACTCTGCCATCTCCGGAATCTCCTTGTTATCCTCGATGAACTCGGTCAAGGGCCACATTAGAGACCTCAGGTTCTTGCCCATGTTCTGTGTGATCTTCCTACCTGCTAAATCGAGGGCTTGAATCCCGTTCGTGCCCTCCCAAATCTTGGATATTCTCACGTCCCTGTAGAATTGCTCTACACCATATTCGGTACAATATCCGGCTCCGCCCATCACTTGCATGCATGTGCTGGCTGACTCACACCCTAGATCTGTGAAGTGTGCTTTCACAATAGGGGTGAACATGGCGACTAGTGCCTCTGCCGTTTCTGCCTCCTCCTTGTCATTACTGTGCATCTGGTCGAGTAGTATTCCGGTCCAAGCCGCGAGTGCCCTACATCCCTCGGTATTCACTTTAGCTTCAAGCAGCATCCTTCTGACATCAGGGTGAACGAGAATGTTGTCTGCAGCCTCATTGGGCTCCTGTGGGCCCTTCAAGTCACGACCCTGACGCCTCTCCTTTGCCCATGCCAGTGAGTTCTGATACGCAATCTCAGCGAGGCCGATGCCCATCATTCCAGTTGCAAGGCGCTCCCTGTTCATCATCTCGAACATTAGTGGCATCCCGTTGTGAAGGTCACCGACCCTCCATCCTACGCTGTCGTCGAAATTCATGACGCAAGTTGGGGATGCATGAATTCCCATCTTCTCCTCGCTCCCTGAGCAGGTAACGCCATTGTGTTCGGTCATGATGTCATGGGAGAGGCCCTCGACGCCACCGGATTCCCAATCGGAGGGGAGGTACTTTGGGACGAGGAAGAGCGATATTCCCTTCGTCCCCTCTGGTGCCCCTGGGGTCTTGGCTAGAACTAGGTGAATGATGTTCTCAGTCATGTCATGCTCACCATATGTGATGAAAATCTTGGTTCCTGTGACTCGGTAAGCTCCGTCTCCCTGTGGCACTGCCTTGGTTGTAATGATGCCGAGATCGGTGCCCGCGTGTGGTTCGGTTAGGCACATTGTTCCAGCCCACTTGCCCGAAGCGAGTTTGGAGGCGAAGTAGTCGATAAGCTCCTTCTCCCCGTGCTCGGTCAGGACGTCGTAGACACCTAGGGAAAGGGCTGGCAGGACGCTCATTGCCATGTTTGTGGAGGTCCCTATCTCCGCCCATGTGACTGTTTGGAAGAATAAGGGGACTCCCATGCCCCCATGCTCCGGTTTGCAGGATGTTGAGAGCCATCCCCCTTCTATGCTCTCGTTGTATGCTGACTTGAACTCCTCTGGCATCCTTATCGAGCCGTCATCGAATTTCAGTCCCTCCCTGTCCCCTAGCTGGTTGATCGGGAGCCAGACCTCCTTCGCATGCTCGGCCCATCCCTCTGTGAGCATTGAAAGGAAGTCGGCATCGAAGTCGTATCCTAGCTTCTGGACCGTGGGAATCGCATCGAACATCTCGTTGAACAGGAAGTCGTAGTCCCTGATTGGTGCATTGTACTCTACCATTCTTTCACCTCAATTCCTCAATGGCTTGCCAGTCTCAAGCATGTGTTGCATTCTGTCTAGGGTGTCGGGATGCCTGCCGAGCCTAGCTATAGCCGATTTTTCCATGGCGAGGATGTCGTCTTCCTCCAAGCTCTCGGTGACGTCCGTATCGCCCCCGGATAGTATCTCGGCTAGAGCGGTGGCGACGACCACGTCATGGGGAGTTGCCATGCCTGAGAGTGCTAGGTCGTTGAGGGCGAGTTGGAGTCCGGCCATGCCAGTGGGCCCGGGCAGGGAGTAGCTTCTGGGCTCGGGTGGCTCGTAGTCCTCGGAGAGCTCGATTACCCGTGCCTTGGCATCTGCTAGTAGCCTGTCCCTGTTCATCGTGATCCTGTCATTCGGACCGATGAATCCCATGGACCGTGCCTGTTCGGCTGACTTTGCGACTTGTGCGGTCCCGATGTACTCGAATGCCTTCATGACGGGCCCCATGGGTCCTTTGCTCGCTAGTCCGAAGTCCTGCAGCCTGCCTAGGAGCTCCTTGCATCCACCCCATGCGGGTATTATGCCAACGCCGACCTCCACCAAGCCAACGTATGACTCGGAGTGTGCTTGGACGGCGTCGCAGTGCATCAGAACCTCGGCACCGCCTCCGAGGCACATCCCGGCAGAAGCAGCGACGACTGGGATTTCAGAGTACTTGACCGTCTGATATGTGTCCTGGCCCAATCCGATGAAGTCCTCTAGGTCTTTCCAGGCGGCGAGGTTCGCAGCGAAAAGAGCCAGTCCGAGGTTGGCTCCCGCGCAGAAGTTCGAGGCGTCGTTCCCGATGACTATGCCCTTCATCCCCTCTGACTCGGCCATGTCGACTGCATTGAGCAGCATCTCCATGTTCATTGGGTCCATGGCGTTCATCTTGGTGTGGTACTCCACAAGCAGGACGTCGTCGCCCATGTCCCAGATGCTGGCAGAGCCGTTTCTCTTCAGTGGCTTGCCTCTCCTCTTGAGGTCGGCCACGTTGAGAGTCTCATCTGGCCTGTCGACAACTACCATCTCGCCGCTTGGCGAGAGTCTCGTGATTTCTCCGTCATCTATTCCGTAGAAGGATCCCTTCTCAGCAGCCAACGACAGGAAGCTGGGGACTTCCCTACCGGTGGCCTGCAGCCTCTCGACCATCGAGGATGCCCCTATCGAGTCCATCATCTCGAATGGTCCTCTCTTCCAGTTGTAGCCGACCTTCATCGCGCCATCGATTGAGTATATGTCGTCACTGACGTCCGGGACTATGTGAGCTGCGTAGGACAGTGAGTCCAGGAGGACGTCCGATACGAGCCTCGCACCGTCGTCATCGCAGTCCATCAAAGGAGATAGCCCCCTCTTGCCCATCTTGGCCGAGGGGAACGCTGCCCTTCTGTTGGCCGTGTGGTACTCACCAGTGGTGAGGTTTCTCGCCTCCTTCACCTTCTTGCCGCCTTCGCGGTTTAGCCGATAGAAGCCGCCCTTGCCCTTCCTCCCGGTGTATCCGTCCTGAATCATTGACATGACTATCTCTTCACCCGTGCCTGCTATCTCGTGGAACGGGTCATCATCTGGGAGATGGGAGAGGAGGCTCTCGGTTACATGTGGTATGAGATCGATTCCCACGAGATCCATGAGTGCGAAGACCGCTGTCTTGGGCAGTCCGATGGGTCTTCCGAGCATCGCATCGGCCTGCTCTATGGATAGCCCGTGGTCCAGAGTCGCCTTGAATGCCCTCTGGATGAAGTAGACCCCGAGCCGGTTGCCGATGAATCCGGGCCTGTCGTTGCACATTGTGACCCTCTTGCCCAGATTCATATCTGCGAATGTGCAGAACCTCTCCACGACCGCGTCGTCTACCTCGGGGGCTGTCACTACCTCGAGGAGGGGCAGGTACCTTGGTGGGTTGAAGAAGTGCGTGATGAGGAACCTGGAGGCGATGTCCCCCGGTAGCTCGGAGGCCAGTTCGGAGCGTGGTAGCGTGGAGGTATTAGACGAGAGTATGGTATCGGGACCGATGTGCTTGGAGATGTTGGAGTATAGGCTCCTCTTGATTTCGAGGTTCTCGATGATCACCTCAACGACCCAATCGAAGTCCTTGAGCTTCTCGAGGTCGTCCTCTATGTTTCCAGGGGTTATCCTCTTCGCGTTTCTCTTGTGCATTAGCATCTCTGGATTCGACTTGTGCATCTTCTGGATGGCCCCTCTCGCTAGCGCGCTCCTGTCATCCGAGTCCTTCGGGACGATGTCGAGTAGGAGGACATTGCAACCGGCATTCGCGCAGTGAGCGGCTATTCCCGCGCCCATCACGCCGCTACCGATGACAGCGACCCTCTCTATCGAACCAGACATCCTACCACCTACATTCTTTCTAGAACCGTGGCGATTCCCTGACCGCCGCCTATGCACATTGTTGCTAGGGCGTGCTTCGCCCCGTTCTTGCTCATGAGTTGCGCGGCCTTCCCGGTGATTCTCGCCCCGCTAGCGCCCAATGGGTGACCGAGCGCTATTGCGCCGCCTTCGATGTTGACCTTCGAGGCGTCTAGCCCCAACTCCTCTATCACTGCGAGAGACTGTGCGGCGAATGCCTCGTTTAGCTCCACGACGTCCATGTCGTCGATTGTCAGGCCGGCCCTGTCAAGCGCCTTCCTAGTGGCTTCGACTGGGCCTATTCCCATTATCTCTGGAGAGCATCCGGAGACCGAGGTGCTCAGTATCCTAGCGAGTGGCTTCAATCCATGCTCGGATGCGAATTCCTCCGAGCAGACTAGGACGAATGCCGCTCCATCGGTGAGTGGTGATGCGGTTCCGGCCGTGACCGTCCCGCTTGCGTCGAACGCCAGACGGAGCCCTGCTAGGCCCTCGGCGTTGGTGTCCGGCCTGATGCACCCGTCTGAATCTACCACTCCGCCAGTGGTGTCAATTGGCACTATCTCCCCGGATAGGGCCCCTGACTCCCTGGCTTCGGATGCGCGAGACTGGCTCTCTATCGCGAATGCCTCCTGGGTCTCCCTATCTATCCCGTACTTCTTGGCTAGGTTCTCGGCGGTGATGCCCATGGAGGTGAATGCCTCCGGGTAATCGGAGCTGAGCTTGGGGTTGGGCATGGGGTTGAATCCCGTCATGGGGATCCTTGTCATCGACTCGACTCCCCCTGCGATGAAGGCGTCGCCCGCTCCCATGGATATCCTGCCCGCGGCATCGTGGATGGCTTGCATCGAGGAGCCGCAGAAGCGGTTGATGGTGACCCCGGGGACTGTCTCGGGGAGGTCTGTCAGGAATGTGATCATCCTAGCGACGTTGAATCCCTGCTCGGCCTCCGGGAAGGCCGTTCCAACTATCAGATCCTCTATCAGGCTGGGATCCACTCCCGTCTCTTCTATCAGTCCGTTAACCACGGCTGCTGCTATGTCATCGGGTCGTGTTCTGGCCAGATCCCCCCTCTTTGCAGGGGTGAACGGGGACCTTGCGTATCCGGCTATCACTGCGGGCATGCTCACCCATGGTCAGGTGCAATAATTAAACCATCAGGTAATTTTTACTACACCGAGTTTATTGTTTGGAAGCGCGTCATGTATCCCTTTCCGGGTTGGTCATCTATATCCAAGGCCAATCGCGTCCAGCTTCTCGGGAAGATAAGTGTCGGTCACGAAGTCCAGGCCGTACTTGGCCAGGGACTGCTGCTCCGCCTTCTTACCCATCTCCTGCATCAGGTGGATCTGCTCCTGCCAGTACCCTGACGAGAACCTGGGGTCGCTGAGCTCCGCCTCTAGGGCACCGGTGTCCTGCTTGGTCAGGTCGTCGCTCGGGAGGTCGTAGGCCAGGATGTCGTCAGCGGTGATGCCGAGGTAGGTCGCCTCCTTCGTCGCCAGGTACTCCGATATGTGGGCCGTCTTGATCGCCCCGTAGGCTATGCTCGCGAATATCCTGAACGACCAAGGGTCGCAGTCGGCGAACACCACTATCGGCTTCTTCCACTCGTCGCTGATCCTCCTCATTATCCTCCTGGTCGATCTCGCTGGCTGTCCCTTCAGGTGGACCAATGCGCATCTGGCCTCCTCGTCGAACCCGTTCTCTACCAGTCTGTCGAACATTCCACCGGTCTCTATCGCCATGACGAAGTCTATGTCCTCCTCGATGAGCCTCAGCTTCTCGCTCTCGACGTTGTATGGCACCCCGTAACCGGAGTCACCCACGTCGTCCCTGCAGTTTATCCTCATCCAGTCTCCCTTGCGGTTCCTCTCCTCGACCGTTATATTGCCGATTATCCTGGCTCCATCCTCCTCCGGCCTCAGCTTGAAGTCCTCCCTCAGGCACTTCGTGACTATCTCTAGGTCCTCAGCTAGGTTGTTGCTCTCGTTCTGGGAGCCGAACTTGCCATGCCCCCATCCCTCTGAGATGTAGTACATCTCCCTGAGGGTGGATGACTTCCCGCTGTCTATCATCTCCTCGATGAACTCCGTTATGTGTAGCGTCCGAAGTAGCTGCCTCGCAGAGCCGAGGCTCGTCGCGTCACGAACTGTCTTCTTCTTGCCGTACTTGAACACCCCGAGCCTGTTGTCGAACGAGATGTTGCTCTTGGACCTGACAGGGAGAGTCATTCGCGGGGGGTCGCCCCTCTGCATCCTGTTGTGCATCTCGACTGCCACGTCATGCAGCGCGTCCACCACCTGCTCCTTGTTCCTCCTGGGGGCGGCATCGCTCATTGTCCATCACCTTCCACGCCGAACCACTCGGCACCGGTTGCTGGGAGAGTCTCCTCCGTTGGGCTTCCTTGGTCTTCCTCTGGCTCTACGGCTAACGGGGCTTCCTCTGCCCTGACGGCCAGTCTGTCTATTATCGCATCATTCTCCTTCCTGCGGACCTCTTCCATCGCAGCCTCGAGGGCCTCTGTCTTCCGTTGCTCCTCGAGCAGTTTCTCGTCCATCTTGGTGGCTCCGATTATCTCCCCGTTGCCTCTGAAGAATACATCGGTCTCGTTCCACTCCCCCTTGGTGAGTCCCGAAATCCCGAACTCCAGGACGGTGGATGTCCCGGGGTCGAGGGTGTCCAGCCTCCATGCCCACAGGCCGCGCGTCTCCTTCCTGCCTCCCGTAGGGTTGTGGGACATCGCGGTGTTTGGCCCCTCGGGCCACTTCGCGAGTATCGTGTATGCCCGTGCCCTCGCTGTGTAGTTGTGAACTGTGATGGAGCACATTGAGAGCTTCCTCTCCTTGTCCCAGACCAGTTCCTCCTCGAGGAAGACAGCGTTCATTATCTGGGTGATGACTGGTGCTAGATCGGGCTCCTCCCTATCTAGGAGCTCCGATGACTTCCTGGATATCTCAGGGAGGATTATGTTGACCAGTTCGAACTTCTCCTTCGCCTTCTTGCGCTGCGAGCTCTTCTTCAGGTGGTTCTTCAGGCCACGGCCCACCTCTAGCATCGCCTTGCGGATCTCGTCGAATACGACCTCGTCGAAGGAGACTGCCTCCTTGGCCTCACTTGTGAATTGGACGTTGGTTGAGGCTAGGTGTATCAGCACTGCAGCGGGTCCCTTTGGTATTCCGCTCCCTCCGGGCTGGTCCAGTCCGTACCTCTTCCAGTCGACGGATTCCAGTGCCTTGGTCAGCAGGCATCCTCCCTGCTGGTACATGAGTGGCACCCGGTTTGCGAATCTCAGGATCTCTATCGGCCCCTCTGATGAGATGTCCCCTCCGAAGACGAGACCTACCTCTATCTGGAACGGGTTTCCCTGACTGACCGAAGGGTTGCGCGTCACCGTGGATGCGAACCGCGAGTCTATCGCCTTGGAGAGTCCCTTCTTGATTAGCAGGTCCTCGATGGGAGACAGGCAGTCCATGGGTGGCTTGAGCAGTTTCACGGTCTGGAAGGCGGCCACTATCGCCTGGGCCTCCTCGGCCTTGATCCTCTTGGGCGTCCTTGTCTCCTCTACCTCGGCGACCTCCAGAATCTGCTTGGCGGCCCTCCTAGTGACCCCGGAGAAGTTGTTGTTCAGGAAGGAGGTCATCCTTCTGTCCTCGGCCTCCCTCATCATCCTCTGGAGGGTACCTAGGTGTATCCCATGAGGGTGGGGCTTGATCTCCTCTACTATGCGAGGTAGTTTGTCAGTGGTCCTGAGCCATTGTCCCTCCTCAATCACCTCGCCATCCTTGTCCTTTACGACTAGTGAGATTGAGGCGTGTGGATTGACTATCGATGTCATTCTGAGGTATTGGTACACCGATTTCTTGCCGCGCTGGTACTTTGCCTTCATCAGGGTCTTTATTCTCAGGCCATGCGTTATTTCCTCGCCTGTCTTTTCATCGACCCAGACGTCCCTCTTCTCCCCTGACTTGATTGCCTTGTTCTTCTTGGTGTCTATTCCCAGGTCGACGTATACGGCCGATGAGTCGCTCTTTATCTTGGAAGTGACCTTAGTCTTGGAGCCCGTTGTCAGTTGGCTGTACATCACCACTCCTGTGATGCCTATTCCCTGCTGCCCCCTAGTCTGCCTTATGGCGTGGAACCTAGAGCCGAGCAGGAACTTTCCGAATACGTTCTCTATTGCATCTCGGGGTATCCCGGGGCCATTGTCCTGGGTGATCATCTCTAGCTCGTCGCTCTTGGTCCTGTTGAGCTGAATCCTGATGTCGGGGAGTATCCTTGCCTCCTCACAGGCATCCAGAGAGTTGTCCACGGCTTCCTTGACTGCTGTTATCACGGCCCTTTGGAGTGTGTCGAAGCCGAGGAAGTGTTTGTTCTTCTCGAAGAACTCGCTGACCGATATCTGCTTTTGCTTGCTTGAGATTTCTTCTGCTTCACCCATGCGAATACCCCCATCAGGTCCTCCCGATATCCTAATGACACGGGGCCTGCTTATGGTTGACCAATCGCGTTTGCTGATGCCTATTGAATACTGCTGGTGCTAGAGGCTCTGGAGGGGTAAATTCTCACTCGGAAAATACCTGCGGGTCCCATGCGGTGATCTTCCCAGTGAAGGCGCTCGTCATCACGGTAAGCGGGCTGGCTAGGTAGAGCCTCCCTGGCCCTGACCTCCCCTGGAAGTTCCTGTTGATGGCAGATACTGTCACCTGATCTGGGTTGTCGGATATGCCCGGGCCCGCTCCTATGCAGGCACCGCATCCAGGGTCGATCAGCTTGACTCCCGCCTGCTCGAACAAGTCGGTCCAGCCCATCCTGGCCGAGAGCTCCTTGACGTTCTTCGACCCGAACTGAATGAAGCACTCGACGTCGTCGTGAACCTTCATTCCAGCATCCAATGCAGCCTTGGTAACCTTTGCGTAGTAGGCGAAGTCGTCATCCTTTCCTGCGGTGCAGGAACCCGCGTACGCTATGTCGATAGTTACCTCGCCAAGCTCGTCGATGTATGCACCGTTCGTGGGGTCTGATGGTATTCCCTTGTCCGGGTCTCCCGGATGGGCGACCATGGGGCGTATGTCGTCCAAATCGATTGTATGTACTCCACCGTGGTATGTCGCTCCTTCGTCCGGGCTGACGAATGCTGCTCTGATTGTCTCCTCATCCAGGTCATCCCTCCTCTCCAGTAGCCACTCCACGGTCATATCGTCGGCCTCGCATATCCCTGTCTTCGCGCTGCACTCGGTGGCCATGTTGCAGAGTGTCGCCCTCTCGTCCATTGAAAGCGAAGAGAGGCCGGGGCCCCCGAACTCCATAGAGCGATCGAGTGTGTCTGAGTTCTTGGCGTATTTATCCAGAATGTGGAGGATGACGTCCTTGGCCGTGCAACCGGGATCTAATTTCCCGAATAGCTCGAACCTGATGCTCTCGGGGACTTTGACGAAGGAGAACTGGTTGTGGACAAGGTTGGCGTATTCACTGGAGCCGACCCCGTATGTCAAAGCGTTGGATGCACCTCCCATGCAGGTGTGGCTGTCCGTGGCCTGTATGAAGTCCCCAACGTCGATGAACTCCTCCCGAGCAACTTGGTGGCATATCCCTGGACTTACCCCGTCCTCGGCAGAGTAGTCCCGGACGCCGGTGTGCTTCTGGAATACCCTCTGCATATCCCTCAGAGTCTCTATCTTCGATACGAAGGGACCGTACCTTGGGACATCGGTCGCATAGAGGAGGTGGTCTTCGAAGACGGCGAACTTGGATGGGTTGGCTATCTGGTAGGAGTTCCCGTACTCCTCTGATAGGAATGAGTGCACCTGTGCGGTGGTGTACTCATGGGAGTACCCCCCGTCCACGGATGCGAGTACCGCGTCACCCGGAGCGACGCTTACGTCGCCATCCCCCCTACCAATTAGCTTGCTCGAAATTATCTTCTCAGCCATGGTCATCGGACGGCCCCCCGGCCTCACATCGGGGAGGGTCACTCTGCCCTCTTTCAGCTCCCTGGCGAAGGAGAGGAGCCCACCGTTCTCCAGAATCAGCCTAGTGACAGGATCGAACTTCCCAGTGAACTCCCCGAGGGGTATGCTCTCACCGTCCTGGAGTCTTTGGAGAACGGCGTGGTCTGCCATCAACTGGCCCAAGTTGATATTGTTCCTCTCATGTATGGGTGCGAATGAGGCTGCGATCACTATTCTGATTCCAGCCCACCTCTCGCATTGGGCGGCTGTTTCTCGGCTGCTTCCGGTTCCCTTCCGGTGCCCGCTTACTATGACTTCGAACCCTCCATCAATCAACGCTCCCTTTTCCAGGACCCTGCTTCCCTCGTGCAAGAGTCCCGCGTATGCGTTCTCCGCTATTGCAGCAGGATCGTGGTCGAAGCAGACCCATGCGGGCGTCATCACATCGGTGTTTATGTCATCGAGGAGCTCGTCGACGGAGATGTCCTCCATCCTCAGATCCAGTCCCTCATAGAGTTGCTTTCTCACCAATTCGAGGTCCTTGGTCAGGAATAGGACTCGTTTGCCGGGGGTCAGCTTGACTTCCTGCGGTGGCCATGTCTCTCCCCCCAACGTACTCCCTCCCTGAAGTGTCCAAGAGTCGATTCTATTTCACGGTTCTCAACGATTGGATAATTATTCACTTGAGACCAGTGCTACGATTGGGTTATGGTAATGGTATTGTTAACCTTAAATAAGATGCGCTTTCGGGAGTATATACCTTTCCTATGAAAGGAGGTATAAAAATGGCGGACTACCTAGTAGAAGACACAGTAAAATGCAACGAATGCGGAAGCAGGAATCTCCTGCGAGACGAGACCCGAGGGGAGGTCTGCTGCGAGGACTGCGGAGTGGTCCTCGAAGACAAGGTGATTGACCAAGGCGCCGAGTGGAGGGTTTTCAGCCCCGAGCAGGGCGACCAGCGGGCTCGTACTGGGGCCCCGATGACCGTGATGCTTCACGACAAGGGACTTTCCACCGACATCGACTGGCAAAACAAGGACTACTCAGGAAAGTCGATTTCCAGTAGATACAGAAGTCAGTTCTACCGAATGAGAAAGTGGCAGAAGAGATCAAGGGTCAGCAACGCCACAGAGAGAAACCTGGCTATGGCATTGGCAGAGCTAGACAGGATGGCAAGCAGATTGGATCTGCCCAAGTCCATCAGAGAGGCGGCGGCTGTGAATTACAAGAAGGCAGTAGAGGCACGACTAATCAGGGGCCGTTCCATAGAGGGCGTCGCTGCAGCGAGCCTGTACGCGGCATGCAGGCAATGCAAGAACCCGAGGACTCTCGATGAGATTGGAGAGGCTAGCAGAACAGGCAGGAAGGAGATAGGAAGGACCTACCGATTCATGGTCAGGGAGCTCAAGATGAAGATCCCCCCTACCAAGCCAGAGGACTACATCCCAAGGTTCTGCTCGGGACTAGACCTGGACGCCGAGGTTCAGGCCAAGGCATACGAACTGATTGCTGCAGCGCAGGAGAAGGAGCTTACTAGCGGTCGGGGGCCAACTGGAATTGCGGCATCGATCATATACATCGCCAGCGTTCTCTGCGGAAAGAGAAGGACCCAGAGGGAAGTGGCTGAGGTAGCTGGTGTAACCGAGGTCACAATCAGGAACCGGTACAAGGAACTGATTCAGAACCTGAACATCGAACTAGAGATTTGAGTCGATTACATGTCCCGTAGGGAGTCTTCAGCTCTCGTATGGGGGCGTTGTGAGGAGCTGCTGAGGGAGTACGTAGAGTCCTCCTTCTCGACTTCGCCATTGCCGAATCCTCCATTGGAGCTCCCTGACTTCCCCGCTATTCAGCCTACTAGCTCAGACTCCCTGGTGCAACAGGCAGTTGGCCTCTATGCGATAGATCGTGCTGGGTTCAACCAGCGGCTGTCTGCGATAGTCGAGAGCACCCTGCCTGACTATGTGAACAGGAACATAGATCCTGATTCGACAAGGGAGAAGTGGATGGCGAAGAACACCCAGGATATTTCTGAGAGGGTTATTTCGCAGATGGCATGGGATTGGCTCTCATCCGCTTTGGACGAGGATTCCCCTGATACAGACAGGTGGTATCTTGCTGTATCACTGTTGATCGGCTTCTCACTCAGTGGATCGGATGTGGCGAGGAGGGATGGCTTTCACCTCCTTACTTCGATAGCCATGGCAAAGCCACCTGGCTCGTGGTCGTCAGAATTGACGGGCCCCCACCAAATGGCTTGGAATCCCGCGGTCCAGGCGCATCACGATAATTCGCCCCATCCCTCTGGGGTTATGGCGGCGGCTGCCATATTGGATTCCATGGCGATGGGGGCTTCATCTCAAACCGAAATCCTCCCTCATTGGCTCGAGGGGCTCACCGTGAAGGGGCAGCTGTGTAACCTCCTCAATGTCCCGAACAGGTTGATGGCGAGCCTGGAAAGGGATTCAGGCAAGCATACCGGGGTTCTCGTCAGAGGAGCCGTCCAATTGATGGCCGGGTGGCCAGGCGAGTCGCGGGATATCCTTCTAGCAGCCTCTCAACATGATGACCAAGGCGCTCGAAGGGAGCTCTCATCGTCTCTACAGAGAATCTCATCAGAGGATCGTTCTTTCGCTCTCCATCTGATGGACATACTACTGGAAGATGATGACTCTGATGTCAGGACACTTGCTACCACATACCTCTCCTCGTTGGTCAGGACGGATTTCCCCCTCTTCGCTGAGAAGGCCTCTGCTGTTCTTGAAAAGGGAGACTCCCGTATGACTCAGAGAATAGTAGACTCCGCTATGAGGGAGTATATCTCAATGGATTCAGAAGACGGGTCGGGCCTATTGCCCATGGCGTGGATGTCATCCAATGAGTCCTCCAGATCCCGATTAACTGGTCTGATGATACAACAGGCGGAAGTCTCCAAACGGGGTTTCATGAAAACGGCACGAATTATCAAAGATAGAGATGGTGAGGCTTATGCGGATCTCAAAGAGAGGGTCCTCAGGAGAGATGTTTCGCTTTCCGACGAAATGGACGACTAGTGTTAGGAGCATCCGGTGGTCGCACCGCAGGAGTTGCACTTCAGGCATGTCCCGTTCCTTACCATCTGGCTGCTACCACAGTCGTCGCAGATGTCGCCTGTGAACCCCGCCTCCCTGGCCAGCCTGTAGGTCCTCGCCTCGGAGGACTCGGTCGGCTGTATCGCGTCCAGCGTGAGCTGTACCTCCCTGGTCTCGCCCTTCGTCCTCATGACCCCCTCGCTGGTAATCTCGGGCTTGGCGATGGTGAATGGGTCGAGGTCCTCCGCTGCCACGTGCGCGAGGTCGTCCCTGCCCGCGTACTCGATCGCGAGCTCGCGGAAGATCCAGTCAACGAGGCTGGATGCCATCTTGACTCGTCCGCTCCCGCCCTCTACCATCCCGCTGGGCTCGAACTTCTGGAAGGTGAACACCTTGACGAAGGCCTCCAGAGGGACACCGTGCTGCAGGGCTATCGACACGGCTATCGCGAACTGGTTCAGCATCGCTCTCCAAGCGGCTCCCTCCTTCGAGGTCACGAGGATTATCTCACCGAGCTTCCCATCGGGGTACTCTCCCGTAATCAGCCTGACGCTGTGGCCCCCTATCCTGGCCTTGACATTGTCACCCTTCTTCTTGTCAGGTAGCGCTCGGCGAGTCGCGATGTAGTTGACGAAGGACTCTGCTACGGGTGCGGCGACCTGCTGGGGAACCGGCATGGTCTCCACGACCTGCTTGACCATGGTCGATACCGCCTCGTCCGCTTCCTCCTCCTCCAACGAGGAGGTGTCGACGAGCTGGTTCATCAGGGGCTGTGACAGCTTGGAGCAGTCTCGGTAGACCGCGCATGCCTTGTTCATGGTCTCGTGGCTGAGGTCGTATGCGGCCCTGATGTCCTCCACGGTGGAGTCCGATGGCATGTTGATCGTCTTCGATATGGCTCCTGAGATGAAAGGCTGTGCAGCGGCCATCATCAGGACGTGCGCCTTCCAATCTATCGCCCTGACGCCGTACTTGCCGCAGGGGGTGGCGCAGTCGAACACCGGCAGGTGCTCCTCCTTCAATCCGGGGGATCCCTCGATGGTGCCCCTCCCGAACACGTGGTCGTTTGCCTCGTCGACCTCTGCCGAGGAGAAGCCGAGGTGGCTCAGTACGTCGAAGAACGGGTCATCGCACTGTTCCTTGCTCATCCCCAGTGCCTCCATGCAGAAGTCCTCCCCGAGGATGGAGGGGGCGAACGCGCCCCTTATTCCGAAGACGTCTGGCATGCTGGTGTCTATCTTGGAGATGACGTCACTGGTGAATCCCAGCTGGCTGAGCCTGTCCGAGGTTAGATGGGGGCATCCGGTCAGCCTCATTGTGCCCATTATGTGCTCCATGATGCCCTTGACCTTGGGCTTCGAGTATCCGAGCCTCTTCAGGGCTGCGGGGACCCCGTGATTGATTATGCGGAGGGAGCCTCCTCCTGCGAGGGTCTTGTACTGTATTAGGGAGAACTGCGGCTCGACGCCGGTTGTGTCGGCACCCATGACCAACCCGATGGTTCCAGTTGGGGCGATTACGGTAGTCTGGGCGTTCCTGTATCCATGTTGCTCGCCCTCCCTTAGAGCCGTGTCCCAGGCTCCCCTCGCTGCTTCCAGGAGATCCTTCGGGCACTTCTTGGAATTGATTCCCATGGGAGCGACCGAGAGCCCCTCGTACTCCTCAGCAGGCGCGTCGTATGCCGCTCTGCGGTGGTTCCTCATGACCCTCAGCATGTGTTCGGCGTTCCTCTCGTAGTCAGGGAACGGCCCTAGGACCGATGAAATCTCCGCGCTGGTCGCGTATGACTCGCCGCACATTATCGAGGTGAGTGCCCCGCATATCGCGTAGCCCCTCTCGTCGTCGTACGGTATCCCCATGTGCATCAGAAGAGAGCCTATGTTGCAGTATCCGAGGCCGAGCGTCCTGTAGTCATAGGATCCTCTGGCTATCTCCTCGGAGGGGAACTGCGCCATGAGGACGCTTATCTCCAGGGTGACCGTCCAGAGCCTCACGCTGTGAACGAAGTCCTCTATCTGGAATGTGTGGGTGTCCAGGTCGTAGTACTTCAGTAGGTTGATGCTGGCTAGGTTGCACGCCGTGTCATCCAGGAACATGTACTCGGAGCACGGGTTTGATCCGTTTATCCTGCCAGCCTCAGGGCAGGTGTGCCACTCGTTGATTGTGGTGTCGAACTGCACGCCGGGGTCAGCGCATGCCCAAGCCGTGTATGCGACCTTGTCCCACAGCTCCCCTGCGTCTAGGGTCTTGCAGGCGTTGGGCTCCCTGCCCTCTGCCTCTGCCTTGTCCAGCTCCGTTCTCCAGTGTAGATCCCACTTGCCGCCATCCTTGACTGACTGCATGAATGAGTTGGGGACCCTCACCGAGTTGTTGCTGTTCTGGCCGGACACCGTCAGGTAGGCCTCGCCCTGCCAGTCGGTGTCAAGCACGTCGAAGTCGACCCCCTTCCAACCTTGCTTGGCCAGATCGACTATTCTCTGGATGTGTGGTTGGGGGACGCTGTCCCTTATCGCGCCGACCATTGCCCTGCGAAGTGACTCGTTTGAGTTCTGGTCGAACCTCGTCTCATCGTCCCCCTCCCAGATGGCGTCCATCAGTTTGTCGGCGTGCTTCTGGAGTATGTTGCTCCCTATGACGAGGGCGGATACCTTCTCCTCCTCGCTGCTCTTCCAATCGATATACTCCTCTATGTCGGGGTGGTCCAGGTCGAGGGTGACCATCTTCGCGGCTCTCCTGGTGGTCCCTCCGGACTTTATCGCACCGGCAGCCCTGTCCCCTATCTTCAGGAATGAGAGCAAACCGGAAGAGCTCCCTCCTCCAGAGAGGGGCTCTCCTGCACCCCTTATCTTTGAGAAGTTGGAACCTGTCCCGGAGCCATACTTGAAGAGGAGTGCTTCCCGGTTCCACAGACCCATTATGGAGTCCTTGCCTCCCACTAGGGAGTCGCCGACTGATTGTATGAAGCAGGCGTGCGGCTGTGGGTGCTCGTACGCGTTTGACGAGTACTCCAGCTTCCCGGTGAGAGGATCGATGTAGGTGTGCCCTTGGGCCGGCCCCTCTATCCCATATGCCCAGTGCAGTCCGGTGTTGAACCACTGGGGGCTGTTGGGGGCTGACCTCTGGCTAGCGACGAGGTAGCACATCTCATCGAAGTAGGCTCTTGCATCGGCCTCGCTTGCGAAGTAACCATGCTTCCATCCCCAGTAGGTCCATGTTCCTGCGAGGCGTCTGAACAACTCCCTTCCGTCTCGCTCCCCCCCGAACCTCTCTGAGGCATCCAGGAGATCCAGCTTCTCTGTGTCTGGCTCGCTCCTCTGTAGCCAAACGGGAACCCCGTCCTCTGGAACTTTCCTCAACTGAGTTGGCACGCCTGCCTTTCGGAGGTACTTCTGTGCGAGGACTTTGCCCGGTACTCCCGCGTATCCAGATGGGAGCTTGACGCCCAATATTGTGTCTGCCATTGATCCATCGGGGTTGCGTATCTCCGCATCCATCTCGATCCATTCGAAGCTATCGAAGGGGTCCTTGCCGGATGACGTGAAGCGTCGCTCGACAACCATGCCTGACTCTGCGTCGGAGCTCTCGGCAGTGTCCTTCATTTTCGGTTGCATTCGGTGTCGCCTCCCTTCTGTTTGCGTGCTCCCTCACACGTCCGAGCGCGCAAGGGATTCCGTCTTCTTGATGGGGGGTTCTTAATGCTAGAGGAAGAAGTGAAGATTGACGGCTGGAAAATTCTGAATTTTTGCATCCCACAATTATTGAAATGATGATATTTCTATTCGACGAGTTCCAATGTCCAATCGAGCGTGGCGCCTGACCTTGTGATCATTATTCCGACGCTGCAGTACTTCTCGTGGCTGCTCTCTATCAGCCTCCTAACGAGTTTCTCGGGAACGTCTCCCTTGATGACGTAGTTCATATTGACGGCGGTGAAGACCTTCGGTTTTTCTTCTGCTCGCTCGGCTTCTATTTCCACCGTGGCGTAGTCAATGTTCTCCTTCCTGTCTTTGAGGCCGTCTATGACGTCTATCAAGGAACACGCAGCATGGGAGTGGAGTACCATCTCCATGGGGCTCGGCGATGCCTCTCCGTAGATGCCGAACACCTTCCCCCTAGATGTGGTTCCGACGTAACCGCCATCCCCGGTCCACTTCACCTCGCCCTTCATGTATGGTCCACCGAAGCCATCGGCCTTGAAGGGTTGGCTTCATCAATGTCATGCGGGTCGGCTGTCTGAGGGACATGTCCGACGGATCGCCAATCACACTATCAGAGGAAGGGCTAGTTGTGCCTGACAGGCCCATCGTTCACTTCATCGAAGGAGACGGGATAGGGATTGACATAACCCCCGTTATGATAGATGTAGTCAACAACTCAGTGGAAATTGCATATGGTGGCTCGCGCTCGATTGACTGGAGGGAGGTCCTTGCTGGACAGAAGGCCTTCGACGCCACCGGTGAGTGGTTGCCAGAGTCGACCTTGGATGCCATGAGGAGTGGCCTGGTATCGATCAAGGGTCCATTGACCACCCCTGTGGGAGGGGGAATACGCAGCCTCAATGTCGCGCTTAGGCAACAGCTGGATTTGTTTGCGTGCGTGCGCCCGGTTCGTTGGTACGCAGGCACACCGAGTCCGGTAAAGGACCCGGGTGCTGTCGACATGATCATCTTCCGTGAGAACAGCGAGGACGTGTATGCTGGAATCGAATGGGAGTCAGGATCTGCTGAGGTTGCGAAAGTCATTGACTTCCTGCAGAATGAGATGGGGGTCGAGAAGATTCGCTTCCCAGACACCAGTGGAATCGGCATCAAGCCGATTTCTAGTGAGGGGACTGCGAGGATAGTACGTGCCGCGATTCGATATGCGATTGAGAATGACAAGGACAGCGTCACCCTTGTCCACAAGGGAAACATCATGAAATTCACAGAGGGGGGTTTCCGTGATTGGGGCTACCAGTTGGCTCGAGACGAGTTCGGCGCTGAATTGCTAGATGGCGGTCCGTGGTGCATCATGACTAACCCAAACACGGGAGGTAAAATCACGATAAAGGACGTCATCGCTGATGCCATGCTCCAGCAGGTCCTAACACGACCGAGGGAATATGGGGTATTGACAACGATGAACCTCAATGGCGACTACATATCAGATGCTCTCGCCGCTCAGGTCGGGGGAATAGGAATTGCACCAGGGGCCAACATCAACTACGATACCGGGATTGCGATATTCGAAGCGACCCATGGGACCGCCCCGAAGTACACGGGACAGGACAAGGTGAATCCTGGAAGCCTAATACTGAGTGCTGAAATGATGCTTAGGCACATGGGCTGGACGGAGGCTGCGGATCTGATTGTCAAGGGGATGGAAGGAGCGATTAGTGCGCAAACTGTTACCTACGATTTCGAGCGATTGATGGATGGGGCCACTCTTCTCAAATGTAGTGAGTTTGGTTCAGCAATCATCGCTCATATGTGAGTGATATCGTGGATTTTGGATCACTCAACCTTTGTCAGCCTTTGCTGGCGGCTCTTGATGAGATTGGATATGTCACCCCGACACCAATTCAGGAACAAGCTATCCCCCTTCTGATGGAAGGTCGTGATATGCTCGGATGTGCCCAGACTGGAACGGGTAAGACCGCGGCATTTTCATTGCCAATTCTTGATGCGATGGCAGAAGACCCTTGGTCAGGAAAACGTCGAATTCGTTCGTTGATGCTTTGTCCCACCCGTGAACTTGCGTCACAGATACGAGATAATATCGAAGAATATGCACGTCATCTCGACATTCATTCAATGGTGATGTTCGGTGGTGTTTCTCAACGTCCACAGGAGAAGAAACTTCGCAAAGGCGTCGATATTTTGATTGCGACCCCTGGAAGACTTCTAGATTTGATTGGGCAGGGTCTTGTTGATTTATCCAACGTGCAATTCCTTGTTTTGGATGAAGCGGATAGAATGCTTGACATGGGCTTCATTCGTGACATCCGCAAGATTCTCGCTCTGATTCCTGAAGATCGGCAAAGCCTCCTCTTTTCAGCAACAATGCCCTCTTCAATTGTGGAATTGTCAAGAGATATGCTTTACGAACCCGTGAAAATAGAAGTAACGCCAGAGTCGACGACCGTCGAGGCAATTGAGCAATCACTGATGTTTGTGATGAAGAGTGATAAACGGGCCTTATTGACTCATATCATCCGTGATGAAAATCCGGAGAAGGTACTTGTTTTCAGTCGAACAAAGCACGGGTGTAACCGCATAGTCAAACAACTTGCTGCAGATGGGATAGAGGCCCTTGCCATTCACGGCAACAAGAGCCAAGGTGCGAGAGAGAGGGCGCTTGGCGGGTTTAGAAATGGTACACTGCAAGTCTTGATTGCTACTGATGTGGCAAGTCGTGGAATCGATGTATCAGATATCAGCCACGTCATTAACCTAGATCTTCCCAATGAACCCGAAGTTTACGTTCATCGAATTGGACGCACGGGTCGTGCGGGGCAAGGTGGAATCACAATTGCATTTTGTGATGAAAATGAAGGGGAGTATCTTCGAGACATAGAGAAAACTATCCGACAAAAAATCCCGGTCGATGAAGATCACCCCTTCCATTCCGAGAAAGCCAAATCACGCAAGGGTGAGAAGGCTCCAAAAAGACGGCAAAACCGTGGTCGAAGAGGTGGCGGAAGAAGACAGAATCAGGGTGGACAGAACCGTGGCCAAAGACGCCGTCGGAACCGGCGTTAAATCACACCCTGAGTTAACTTCTTTGACTCATTGAAAGGAGGGTGTCCATGGACGAGGAATTGGCTGAGGTCAGAGCCCGCCTCCTCAAACTTTCCAAGGCTGCGGAAGATGAGGGGGAACCGCTACGTTGGTTCGAAGAACTATATGAGGGTGCAAAACGGGACTCGGGAGAGGTTCCTTGGGCCCGGATGGAGCCTCATCCGAAGATGGTGGAGTGGATTGCATCGAATCCTGATGTCCAAGGCAGGGCTTTGGTTGTTGGTTGCGGACTAGGGGATGACGCGGAGTGGCTGTCTTCGGTTGGATTCGATGTCACTGCCTTTGACATATCTCGCTCCTCGATTGAATGGTGTCGTGAGAGGTTTCCGGATTCGTCTGTGGAGTATCGTGTTGCCGATTTACTGGCTCCGCCCCCTGAGTGGGGGGGACGTTTCGATATCGTCATCGAAATTCACATTTTGCAGGCGATACCGGAAAGCATTCGTGATCAGGCCGCGGATAATCTGCCTACGCTTCTGGGTCCGGACGGGCATCTTCTCTGCATAGGGCGCCTATTTGGGAGTCTCTTACCAGACGAGCCGTCGCCCCCCTGGCCACTCTCCAGAACGTGGTTGGAAGGTCGCTTCGATTGTCTGAGGCCCATTGTTTTCACCCGTTTTGTGGATGATGATTCTCCGACGGTTGAGCGTTATGTGGCCGCATGGGCCCGATGACCACACAGAACCCAATCGTGAAATGATATGACGTTGGGTTGGCATCATGGCTAGTGGGGTGCTGCGATGGGCCAAGATCCTGTCTGGGTGCTCGTTCCTGCTGCTTCTAATTGCCGTGATGTCGGCAGGCAGTGCTCTGGATGATGCCGAGCCATATCTTGATCCAGCGCAGTTCAACGAGGTGTTTGTCGAAGCTGGTGGCAGCTCTACAGTGGATCTGTCTGACGACAGATACTATCTGGCTCTGAGGATATCAGAGGATGGTGAGGATGCACCCGTTGACATTCGTCTGGTTGATTCTGAAGGAGGGGATTGCCCGTGGGAGGAACCCGGCGCTCTGAGCATAGATAGGCAGACCTCTCCCGATAGCCCCATTTACCAAACAGTCAGATTGTACCTCCCTGGTGATTCGGGGACTTACACCCTGCACAATGATGCCAATGAGGGAGGCGTGTGGATAGTCGACGACTATGCCGCGCAGTCAGAAATGTTGGCTAGTCCATTTGTACTGCTGATGATGGTGGGCTGCTGCTTGGGGATTCCGTTTGGGGTCGTGGCCTTGGTACTGGCAATAGTTGGGTGGACTAAGAAGGGCGAGCCAGAGGTCGAGGCTGTCGCACAGACTCCGATAATGACTACAGAGGAGATCTACCGCGAGTACAACAGGGTTTCTTCGGATGATGGTGAGGTTCCCGGTCCATTCATGGATAATTCAAGGCCGGTTAGTGAGGAGCCAGTGGAGGAGCCGGCGGAGATTGAAGAGGCGGAGAGTTACTGGAAGGACTGGGACAACGGTTGAGCTATTCCTTCGATCTTCCGATGAGTGATACGGCTATCGGCAATACGACTAGCAATGCACCCAATACATTGAGTGGCATGACAAGTGAGTCGAGTGTGTCCCTCTGCTCCTTAGCATCCTGGCACTGCCCCTCGTCAGCACCTACAACCTGCCCTATGGTGCCGACCGTGTCGTCACAGTCCTCCGCTATCCTCTCATCATAGTGTGAGACGACTAGCGATGCTCCGAAGGCCGCCAATAGGATAAGGGCCCCTATTATCACTGAAGCAGTCTTCAAGACCGTTCCCGCGGTTCCCATGAAACTTTCATCATACCATGTGCTATTATTCTATGCTCAAGTTGGGTTTTTAGATAGGGGTTTACTAGACAACTCTGAGTTGGTAAGTGTGGTAGGCTTCGAGGAGGCGATGTCGGTGCTCGAAAATTCCACTAGGCGGAAGATTTTGAAGTACCTTGTCAAGGAGCCTCACTACCCCCTTCAGCTATCCGAATTGCTCGATGTGAGCCAGCAGGCGGTCGTGAAGCACCTGAGAGTCCTGGAGGACTCGGGCTTTGTGGAGAGTGAGAAGATCCCCTCTGAAAGAGGGGGGCCTCCAAGGAAGGTCTACACTGTGAACCAGTCATTCTCACTGCGCCTTGATCTTGGTCCCGATCTGTTCAGGGCAGAGCATCGGACGATGCCTCGCGGGGGCCCCCTGAGGCTATCCAACAAACTGCCTGGGGACCTTGACGAGATAGTCGGTCAGCTAGGCACGAGGCGTCGTTTGCCAATGGCAGAGGCAATACACATCCTCGCAGAGCTAGATGCTAGCCTCGAGCGCATCGACGAGAGGCGGGATGCCGTCATCGCTCTTCACCAGCATGTGATGAGCAAGGTCACTCCAAGTGTGAACGAGGGTTTGGGGAGCTACGAGGAGCGTCATCTGGCGCACTCACTGATGACTCAGCCAAGGAGGCCTCTGGACCTGGATATTTTCGCACAGTCAATGAGAATCCAGTCAAACCACGCAGAGGAGATGATGCACTCCCTAAGGGAGCGTCTCCTCAGGGACTTCGCCTCGGAAAGTGGCAGCCTGGTGGCGGGCGGGCAGGGCACACCACTTCCGTGGTGGATGGCTAAGTAGGCCTAGAAGCGTAGGTCATCATCGCTCATATTGGCCATCAGGCTGCTCTTCTCGCGGTATCGCTGGAGAGCCTCCATTCTCCTTCCATACATGACTACTCCAACTATTCCGAAGAGTGAGAAGGTCGCTATCACGATTATTCCTGGAACAGAGTACTGTACGATTATCTCCACGCCTACGTCTAGGAACCCTAGGTTTGATCCCATCTTCCCGTCTTGGACGGCCATCACGTTGTTGTCCTCATTGGTCTCGACGATGATGTTGTCGGGGTCCACGACGACCACTACGTCATGTGTTCCCGCCTCTACCATGTAGAGCAGGGTGATGGTTGGGGGGTCCTCGTCATCGACGTTGGGCATTATGGCCTCGATCACTTGCCTGTACACTATGTTCTCCTCCTTGCATCCGTCGTCCTCTATACTCTTCTCGGTCTGACCGGCGCACAGAACGATGTTGACGTCTGTTGCGTGAGCGTTGCCGATATTCCTCACCTGTACGTTCACAGAGAGCATATCACCGACATCCCCCTTCGTCACATCTGCACGGGCTGTCAGCACTTCCAGATCGGGTGCCCTGAGCCTGAGTTCTATGACTTGCTCGTTAGTATCGCAGTTGGGTCGGTAATTGTCGGGTAGTCCGTCTCCATTCATGTCGATGGTACAAGAGTCGTCCCATATTGGAGTCTCGTCGTGATCCCCGCCGGCTTCCTTCGAACCGTGCGATGAGAGTACCTTGATTCCTATCTCCCTGTTAGCCAAAGCGGCCTCTGGGTGTATTTCGATAATCACCACAATGTTCAGAGTGGTGTAGGCCTCCATCATCGGAAGCGTGAGCACCTCTGCAGCCGACTTGTAGCATGGCTCGCTGGGAATTGGGTCGTTGAGGGTCTCTTGGACCCCGCAAAGGACCTCTGTGGGGAACTCCGATTCGAAGTCCTCCAGCATGCCGAAGCTGATTTGCCAGTTCTCAAGCGCATTGAGGCCCGCTTGCTCGTCCCACCCCGCTCCGTCCTGAGTGTGGTTGTGCAGCGTTGGCTGATCTGGGACGTTGCCGAAGTTCGTGACGTTCATTACGAACCTAACCGTCCTTCCGGGAGCGGTTGTCTTGATCTTGCTCTCCACTGCTGGGTCCAGTACAATCCTCATGTCATGGAACTCGACTATCTCTATCTGCAGGGTCACTATGTCCCTTATTCTGGTTCCCTCGTACGACTCCTCGCTCAGCACCTGGAGAACCATGGTGTACTGACCTGCGAGGGTCTTCTCGGGGACGTTCACCACAATTGGGACTGTTTGCGACTCGTCCCTGTCCAATTCCTCGAATAGTATCCTTGGGATGTAGATGTCCCACACATGGGAAGCGCCGAATGAGTCTGTGATCGACTGTATTGTGATGTCGTACCTATCTGGACCGTTTCCTATGTTCTCGATTGTGGTGGGCATCTCGTACTCTTGTCCCGGGTGGAGAGACATTATCGTCTCTGGTACCGACGAATCCAGGTCGTACACCTGCTCCACGTTGGTGACTAGCACCACAGTATCCCTAACTTGGGGTGCCCCGTCCAAATGTGCTCTGACAGTAACAGCCTCTCCTAGGCCTGCTGTAGCGTTGTAAGGGGCACACATCAGTGCGGTGACTGTGTAGGGCGTGCCTACGACGGCCCAGTACCTCGGCGCGTTATCCGCTATCCCGTTTCCTCCTGGTGCGTTCTCGAAGTCGAGGTCGACGACCCAGTTGTCGTATCTCCAAGTGGACTCGGAAATGTCAGAGGGCCTCTCGTCCGGGCCCCCTGGGGTCGTGAACACTAGGTGCCCTGGCGTGAAGTGCTTGGTGACCTCTATATCGAACGATGAGCACTCCCCGGGTAGAACCTGCTGAGTGGTGTCGCCTAGGTTGAATACGATGTTGCCGGTGGTCTTTACAGAGACGTTTATCCAAAGTTCGAGTACGTCGAATGTTCCCCTGTCAATGGACAGCACTGGCTCTCCAGTGGACCAGCCCTTGAGGTATATGACGAAGGTTCCGGGTTCCTGCGAAGTTGGTACGCTCACCTGTAGGTTCCTTGTCACGGATTGACCCGGATCCAAGGATAGTGACGTAGGGAAGCTGATTCCCCATCCAAACGGCAGCGCCCATTCAGTTTGTCCTTCCAGGGTGGCTGGATCGTAGAACGCGAACGTGTCATACACGTTGCCTGTATTCGTAACTGAAATCGAGAATACCGCGTTCTGCCCCTGCTCGACGTCGGCTTGGTAGTGACTCGTGTCGAGCTCTATGCCATGAACCACGTCCATCAAAGTCAGAGTTATCTGCTCGTCCCTGATTGCTGGATCCTTGTTGGACAGTGCTGAGATGATGATTGTGGCTAACTCGTCCTCATTGGCCTGGTAAATCGTTGGTGCTCGGACTCTCATGTATATCGGAACCATCTCCCCTCCCTTCAGGAACACAGGGGTCGATGGGAATATTGGGGTGTGGTTGGTAGAGAAGAACAACGTTGCGCTCCAGTTGTTCGGAACCCCCTCCATGGAAACGAAGAATGTGTCAGAAACTAGTTCCACGGGACCAGGTGTTGGGTTGGAGACGCTCATGTTGAACATCGTCTGTCCACTTGGCTCTATGGTGTGGTAGTAAGTCTCGGTCTCGGCGAGGGCGACTTCGACCAGCCCCGTCAGTATGTGCACGTAACAGAGGGTGTATCTGCCACCGTTGTTGACGTCCTCACACTTGTAGTTGTCAGACCATGCGACGTGCGCACCGCTTCCAAGGTCATTGGCGAATGCTGGTGGTTGCCCTAGATCGGGGGTCGCGGGGGAGTTGGGTCCCAGTTTGTCGGATTCCCACTCTGTGATGGATATCCTCTCCCATGGATCCAGCACTGAGGAAGCGATGGAGTTCATCGGGAATCCATTGGGATGAGAGTCGCGTGTGTGATTGAGTCTGGCATACATCACCGTCTCTCCTTGGGACTCGTTTCCGTTGTCGAGCCACGTTAGATGGACATTGTCGAAGGAGTCAGTGAGGATGGCGGGCATGTGGGAGTTTGCTCCGAATGGCCTTTGTGTGGTTATTCCTTCAGGCCCCTCGACGGTGGAAATTGCCGCATCTGCTATCTGCTTGATTCCGTAGGATGGGAGTCCCTCTGGTACCCCGTCCCATTCCTGAGCTCCCCTGAGCCTTAGTCTGGTGTAGTACACCTCGTAGTTTACATCGATGTCGAATCCGTATGCTCGACCATCCATCCAAGATACGTGGGTGTTCCCCGAGGTGTCTACCGCTATTGCAGGGTGGAGGCTGAATGCGTCGTTCAGTGTGACCCTCGTGTCGTTCACTACGACAAGGTGGCCGTAACCCTGGTAGTCCAATGATGGCCCTATGTCCTGGATGTACCTGTCCGCGGTGTTGTCGACTTCTGTTCCTGAGTCTCCTTTCGTCCAACCGGGCCATGGGTTCTCGAGGAGCGCTCTTGGATCCAGTACGGACATGAATATCTCTCTGGAGTTGTTCGTTGCTAGATACACCAGAGCCTCGACCATGAGCTGGAGCTCTGCAGAGTTGCTGGAAGTGGTTGGGAAGCTGTACATCTGGCCTCCGGCATGGGTCAGCCTGGTTGTAGAGCCAGGGCAAGACCTGGCGTTCAGGCTAACGAATCCATTGGGGCAGGCAGCTAGATCCATCATGTGTGACCCTACGTCTGATGATGCCGAGCCGAAGCCGGCAGCGACGAGGGGGACTGGGATGACGCCCGCGCGTACGCAAGAGTCGTGTGCCTCGTTGATGCTCTGAGTATCATCTGCCTGCTGTGCGGGGTCTCCCCCATATGGGCCCTCATCAGAGATCGGGATGACAATCTTAGTTGCGTTTGGATTCCACTTGTGGTCCAATGTGGTAGGGGGGTTTCCTGGAACGTTTCCTGCATTGTCATACCAAGAAAGGCACGCCCATGTTGATGCTGGTCCCCAAAACTCACTGTAGTACCCTCCATCCTGAGGAAGATTGACGGCCCCGTTGTTGTAAACGACCTCGGTCAGGTACCTGATGCCTCCCGAGTCGTCACCGGGGGTGTTTCCTAGGGGAGTTGTCCTGGGTCCCTGGCTGCCAGATCCTCCTGTTTGGTAGGCGTTAGCGCAGTTACCGCTCTGAGAAGCGCTGGGCCAGTTGCCACTAAGCGCGTATAGTGTCTCATATACGGTCATGTTGGCTCTTACGAGCATTGGCTTGAGACCCTCAAAATATCCTCCGCTGACGAAGTAGCCCCCGTAGAACACGGCGCACATGTCGGCCCATTCTGCATTCATCGAACCAGAGGTGTCGATTGGGGCGACCATCTCCACCTTGCCGCCTCTCGTGTCGTCCCACACGACTTGCACGAAGTCATCTGCATCGACTGCAACATCTGGGTGGCCCTTGTGCCCTATGATGGGGGTCAGGAGTGTTTCGTCAATAGCCACTATGACCGTTCGAGCGACTAGGTCTATCTCCAACATCTTGTAGTAAATCTGTGGTTGCTGGTAGTACATGTCAAGGGGCTCATAGGAGTCCTGCCAAACTATGTGGGCATCGTTCTCGGAGTCAATATCGATAGCTGGCCAATCCCTGTTCTGCTGATGCATTGACACTTCGTAGTCCCCGATAATGGAGATTGCTGCATCAGTGGTCGAGTCTCCGCTTTGATCATCGAGTGATGGGTCTAGGAGGGTGTACATGATCGCCCACTGACCCTGTTTGTCGGTCCAGGTGACGTGCACCATGTCAGCATGGTCTACCCTGATGTCGGGATGCCATGCCCTGTGGGCCCCCGGGTCAGAGATTTGTGTGTCATCAATCAGGACCTCTCCCCTTGCATCGAGCATCTTGTAGTAGAGGTGCTGGGTGTTCCTACTCCAGATGAAGTGGGTGTTCCCCTGTGAGTCTGCATCCACTGAGACCATCCTGTCGTTGTATGTTCCACCGGGAGTGATCTCGATTGCGTCAGTCAGTACAATCTCGCTTGCTGTAACCGCGGGAGTGCCCAGACCAGCAAACGTGCTCAAGACCATCAGTAGTACCATTGTTATGCTGCTTCTCGACTTTGCTCTGTCCATATCTTGCTCACCAGACCGTTCTGTAACGGTATCGTTGGTCTTTTCTCAATACTTAACCCCGACGGACAGCGGTCACTTCCAAGAGAATATGTGAATAAAGGGAATAATGGCGATTCAGGCCCAATCTGCAGGGTCGAAGTCTCTCCCGAACCCGCCTGTCTCGTCGATGTCGACCGGTCTTGGCTCGGAAGTGGTTTTTTTGCTTCTTGGTCCGTTTCTGGATTTCTTCTTCGCCCAATCGTCAACCGGACCGGGCTTGCCCGAGCCCGTTCCGAAATGGTGTTTTATTCTGTGGATGAGCGAGAGCTTGGACAGCCAAACTCTTCGCATTGTGTGCATGAATTCATTCTGGGACAGGCCGTCTAACCAGATTGGCCTAGAGAGGTTGAATGCCTGGAGGGGACCAGTGATGCCCTCTGCCTTCCCCCCGACGTGTAGTACCCAGTCTAGGTCCGCCCTAGTTAGGTCTAGTCTGGTCTCGTGGAGCCAGTCCTTCCACTGCTGTGGTTCGTTGTTTGAGAGGGTCGTCATCTCATTCTGCTGCCCCTCGTCTACTCTGGTTACGGAGTATATCAGAACGAGGTCTCTATTCTTTGGAATTACGATATTGAATAGGTGGCCCCTCTTGGTTGGTGGGTATCTGACATGGAGGTGGATTGTAGCCTGTTGGTCCTCGACATCTCTAGCTTCCATCATCTCGCTCTGGAGCCATTCCCTGATCGAGGAGGCTGCCTCTCCCCTGTCCATGTGCCCATGGGGCAGTAGGCCCTATTTGAGAACGACGAGTGCTGGTTCTATTTCCCCGATGAGTCTCTCTAGCCGCTTACCACTCTCGGAATTGGCTAGTTTGGTGCATTTTAGGGAGGTTCTGAAATCGACCCACAAATCATACCCAGTTAGGAATATGAAATTTGATGTCAATATGGCCATGAAGGCAACCGCAAACTCGACTAGTGGGTTCGCCAATGAAAATATGAAGGTGAAAATCAAAGATACAACGGGCCAGAAAAACAGTGGGGAGAGTACTGCTCCGATCATGTGGTGGGTGGTCCTAGCATCTATGCCTTCGTCCGAGTGGTCTCCTTGGTACCACCCGGCCAATGATTGAATCCCTGAAGAAACTACGACTATGGGAGCTGTCATTAGCATGAGAAGCAGCCCTCCTAGACCTCTGGCAAACGCCTTCTTCCTGATTATTTTCCCAGAGGGGTCAAGAGACGTGGCGTCCAGTTCGCTTGAGTGCAATATTTCAGCAGCATGCTTCGCATTGTCCAGAACTGGTCCGGGGGGGTTTGATTCGCCCACCTCCCTCGCGGCCAATACCTCGTGCTTGAGGGAAGGGAGTTCGTTGCCCTCCTTTTTTGCGGAGAGGTGCCCTAGGAGGATCCATGCCCTATACGTCTCCCAGTCGGGGGCGTTTGGCGTGATGCACGAGAGCTTCTCGAATAATTCATCGCGCAGAGGGATGACTTGGTCCGCCGGTGGCTCTGTCCACTCGCCTTCGGTTAGTTTTGTGTTGTGCAGAGGGTCTTCGACCAGGGGTATTTTGATGGGTTCTCCGAATTCGATATATGCATCCGTTCGAAACCAATGATGGCACCTGTAATGGAGTCCGACCGGTTGAATTACCGGGAGGGGGAGGTTCTTAGCATGGGCTATGCTTGCTGCGTTGAGCGTGAATCTGAGAGTTCCTGTCCTGAGTGCGTGGAGTTTGGAGTCCTGGTGTGACTTGCCCTCGGGCATCACGACTGCCGGGTGGCCAGAGGCGATGCAGTTCGCCATCGTGAGCATGCTTCTTTGGTTTATTTTGGCTGCAAATTCAGGATCGCTTACGCCGCCCTTTAGTTCGGCCCTCCTAATTACTGGCTGGGACCCCATTCTCCTTGTCATCCACCCGATTGCTGGCATTGTCATAATATCGTGTCTACCTATGCTGACGAAAGGCCTGCCCTGTGATTTTACTATGGCCAAGGGGTCCACTAGGCCGTTGATGTGAATCGATGCAAAGACAGAGCCGCCCCCTGATTTTGGTGTTTCATCAAACTGCGTCTTTCTGAAAATTATCGCCCATGCGATGTCGATTGCGAATAGCAACACAGCCCAGAATGGCTTGCTCCCGGGGTGCTTTCCACTGTGATCCCAAGGAACCTTCTCGAGTTTTTTCGGGTTGATTTTCATTGCTCCGCTTGACAACGCGGGATCGAGGTCCGGCGCTTCTTGGACGTCTCTCACAGATATGGCAGACAGGGTCGAGGTTGAGAAAGCACCGATTCTAATCCATCTCATCTGAAATGCTTTCTGCGAGTTTCGCGGCGTCCGTGTTATCTATTTCTCCGTACGGCCAAACGAAGGAATGAGTGGATTCGGGGTATCTCGGAATTATGTGAATGTGGACGTGTGCGATTGACATTCCAGCCTCGTGACCATTATTCTGAATCAGGTTGTAGGCTGTCGCTCCCGTCGCTTTCAGGATCGCCCGGCAAACCTTCGGAAGAGATTCCCCTAGCGCTGCTGCGGACTGTTCACTGAGTTGGTCCATCGAAGGTGCAGGCTCCTTGGGAATTAGCAGTGCATGCCCTCGAGTTAGTGGTTGAATGTCCAAAATAGCGATGACGTGTTCGTCCTCGTATAGTTTGTAGCATGGCAATTCTCCCTCGATGATTCTGGTGAAGATGGTTTTTTCATTGTCCACCCGCATCACCTCTACGAATCCACTATGGTTGTAGCTATCGTCAGGAGTCCATCCAGATGGAGTGCGGTAACGAGTTCGGTGTTCATCGATCTAGAGGGGTCTGTAACTCTGATTCCTGAGTTTCGGATCTCGTTAATGCCTGCCATAGCCATGGCCAGAGAAGATTCTTCCCCGCTTCCATCGACATTCGACATTACGGAGGATATCGCTCTGGATACTTGTCCGACGGGGCTGCCGTCCCCTCCGAACATCGATTCTATCTTGCCTATTGCATCTTCTTTCGCTGAAGAAACTGCCTCCTGCCCCCCATATGAAGCGGTGGCCGCCCATGCAGCGGCATGAGACCCTGCAGACTCTCCTGTGACTAGGTCTTCAAGGAGAACGTTGCCTGGAAGCGTTTTCGACCCGTGCATTCCTGTATGACACGATCTTCCGGCTGCATAAAGGCCTGTGTGCCACATCTTTCCCCCATCGAAGACCGCTCTTCCATTTTCATCTACTGGAACTCCTCCGATTGTTGCAGAAATACTGGGGGACAGGGGGATTACTTGCGATGAAATATCTAGGCCGGTTCTGTCCCTGACTCTATGAGAGGTTTGGGTAAACCACTCCGAGGATTCGTTTTCCATGGTTCTCAAATCAAGGACGCATTTCTCTCCGGACAGCGCTGTTTCTGTGTCCACGTCTTCGCCCGTCTCCATCCTGATCCTGCCTCCTGAGCCGAGGACCTCCATTGGAATGGAAAGGTCGGTGCCACTTACTGTCAATGCGTGCATGGGGACATTCGTCATCCCTGAGAGCGATATTCCCGAAGCCGCAGAAATCGCTACCCCTGTGCCTGGGCCATTTGCCGGGTTAGACCAAAGTCCCTGGTATCCGTCTGTAGCTAATATTACGGCTTTGGATTGCAACCCAATGACCTCTCCGGACTCGATATCCAGAGCCACAACCCCCCTAGCCTGGCCGTTGTCCATTACGAGAGAGATGGGGAGCAGGTCTGATCTTCTGGTGACTCCTCTCTTGATTGCCTGTTCCTCCAAGACCCTAGTGACGTCCCTCATGGTGCTGTCTCCACAGCCCGCCAATCTAGGTACGGTGTGTCCGTCGACATGGGATAAGTGAGGGAGGCCACTGTCGTCCCTTCGTAGGACTAGCCCCCATCTCTCTAATTCGGCCAGGGTTCCGACGGCCTTGTCACATATCCTAGCTGCGGAGGACTTGTCAGTCGTGTCGCCGCCTGCAGAAATGGTGTCTTCTATGTGAGAAGAAGGGGTTGTTTCGTTTAACGAGGCAGCTATTCCTGAAAGTGGGGCGACACCTGATCCGGATGCTATAGAGCCTCCATCTATGATTAACGGGCTCGCCCCAGAGTCTGCTGCAGAAATCGCTGCTCGGAGGGCTGCGGGGCCTCTACCAAGTACAATGACGCCCCATGACTCCATAGTTACCGGAGTTGTCGAGGAGGGGACGTGCCAAGAACGTGACGCTTGGAGCCATAGAACAATGCTGCTCACTCGCCGATTGGAATTGCTATTCTTCTTACTGCCTCGGCAGCATCTGTCATCCTAGCAGCGGCGCTCTCTGGATTGACTCCCGAAGAGAGAGTTGTCTGTACAATGATAGAGGAGAGAGTCTCTCCGGATTCTCCCTTGAGTGTGACTTGAACGGGGTGCGGGCCGTATTGCGAGTCCGGCCATGCCAGTCCTATCCAGAGCACCACCGAGTTATCCAATAGCCGACCGAGTGAGGACACACCCTCGGGGGCCCCCTCTGATTGTTTTCTTGAAGATGGTGCCTTTATTCTGAGGCTTTGATACGCCGGCTCGCCCTGAGCGACCAAGATATCGAGTTCCACTGTCGAGTCCCTTGTGGTGTGATTGTGTAGCATAACGAAAAGGTCGCCCTGCCCTTCCGAACACCGAGGAGGAAGGTCCAGGTCCAACCTCCACGGCTCCGCTGTCGTGGTTCTTTCTGCAGCGAGGGACTCCTGCAGCCTATCTATCAGGCGGAACATCCCGGGAGCCCATGCTCTCGTATGGGCTAGAAGTGCCCTGAGCGAGGAGATGTTGAATTTTGATTCAGAATCAAAAAGTGAGTCTGTCGCTGCTACCTTGAATACAGACCTGACCTCTGACTGCAGTCCTTCTCGATCAATGATCCCCCTGTGCTCAAGGTGAATCGCCTGGAGGACGTGTTCAACTGCGGAAATGGGAGTCTGCGAGGTTCTGACTCTTACTTCCAAAGAGTCCAGCCACTCATCCCACTCACCTGCTGTCTGTGGGTCAAGGTGTGCTTTTAGGAGGTCTGTGAGAACTGAGTCTAGGGTGCTATCGTGGAGTGTTGGGGCGTGTAATGAAAGTAGAGTGAAGTCGTTGGAGCGCATTGGCACGGATCCTTCCAGTATCAATGAGTTTAGGACGCAAACTGCACCGCAGAAAACCGCTGCGGCGAGTAGCGATGGTGTTAGGACCTCTCCTGGATTGAAGCTCCAAATGGCATTTAGAGAGAATGCGGCAAGCATTGCTGAGAAGAGTCTGATTCGCTCTCTTACAACCCTGTCCCTGAGTGTATTCAGTATCCTCTCCGACCCAGGATAAGACCCCTTGGAAGCGTGACCAAAAACACGGAGGGTGAGCCTGTCCCTAGCAACCATTGACGAGTACCACGAGGCCATGTTTGTTGGGAGATAGAGTATGGATAGGAGAACGAAGCTGGCTATTGAAAGTTCGATCGAAGAATATCTCCATCCTACGAGGAGGCTTGCTGAAGAAATGGTGGCTATTGCGGACAACAACATCCTGATGCTTGGCGTTGGCCAAACGGTCGATGCCCAAATCCAAAATCGCCTAGCAGCGTCCCTTCTTGCGATAACGCGCGATAGTGCCCTATCATTTGCCGGCACAAAACCGCTGCCTTCGCCATAGGGAGTAGGTAGGGGGTTTCCGTCATCCACGGCTGTTCGGAGGTGTTTTGGTGCTTGATGGCATCGGATGGTGGGGGGCTGGATACCGGGTTTGTCAACGCTAGGCTTCTTGGGGAGGAGGCTTTGCGGGAGACGGGCGTGTAGCATAGCCTGGATAATGCACTGGCCTCCTAAGCCAGGGACCGCGGGTTCGAATCCTGCCGCGCCCGCCACTAACTGAATGCCAGACCGTGCCGCTCTCCTGCGGATGACACGCGATGGAGGAACCTCTCCAGGGGGACCCTGGGTTGCATTGATCTTCTCAGACTTGTATCGCATTCGGCGAGGGCAGTTAGAAGCTCCTCGCGGAGTTTGTCGGAAATTGACAGTCTTCTTCCGGTCAGTACGTCGTGCAGCTGCGAAACTACATCTTCAGCGTCAAGTCCATGGTGATTCATCAGGCTGTCGACTTCTGCGATGGCTCCTGCCAGGACCCTCTTTTTGCGCCCCCCAGAGCTTTCCCACCTCCATTCGACGACCCTGCCCCTCAATGCCAACTCCATCACATGTCTGCCTGCTTGGAGGGTGGTTGATTGGACCAGCCTGTGTACAGCGGCCCTATCGCTCTCTAGACCCCTTAGTCGGAGCATCTCTAGTGTGAAAATTGCTTTCCTAAGGTTTCCAGCGGATATGTATGAAATATCCTCCAATACTCCCTCCTCTGGCTCAAATCCTTCTTTGGCGGATATTTCCTTCATTGCGGTTAGGACCTGCTCTCTACTGGTTCCAGGAATCCTGATCATGCGGCTTCTCGACCTCAGGGCGTCGATTATCCTAGATGGGGCCCTTGCTACCAGTATGAATCTGGAGGCGTTACCAACCGTTTCGAGCATCCTCCGGAGATACGCCTGCCTTATTGAGCCCAAGTGGTCGGCGTCTTCCAGAATTATCAATCTGCTAACTGGGAGCGTCCCTTCGGGGAGTTTGGCTTCTTCTCCTGCAGGTGGGGGGTCGGTGTCGCCAGACACCATTCCCCTGTCAAAGGCGTCGAGGCTGAGGCGGCCTGCTAGGGTATCGACCGAGCCTCCTGGGCGGAGGAAGTTTTCGAACGTGGCCATTGCGCCTGCCTGGCGTGCGAGATCTCTGCATTGCAATACGTGCGTGGTGGACTTCCACCCTGGGCCTAGTACCTGTCTTGCTACGAGTTTCCATGAGGCTGTCTTGCCAACGCCAGCGGGTCCTGTGATGAGCAGGTGTGGGGGTTCAGCGCTAATGCTCGACGATAGGAGCGCCTCACGTGCGTTACTTGGCACAGCTAGCTCTTCAAAGGTCCTAGGAGCATGATACTCTAGCCAGCCCGCCACGTGTTAGCGTCGAGGCGGCGGGACTTGAACTCCGCGCCTCAAATTGCCTTCAGAGTCTTGTGTGGCCTTCCTTGGCTTCGGGGTTTAGCGAATACCCGATATCCACACTTGTGGCAGGACTTGCCGGTGGAGCCAGCCTCGATCCATGTCAGATGGCCACATCGAAGGCACTTGTATCGAATCTCAAGGGGATCCATCGTTGACTCACAGTGGGTGCACTTGGGTGGATCCGTGGGTGTCCATGGCCTCCTGTCTGTGCGGTTGCACTTCCTGCACTTGTGGTTCACCGTGTGCTCTGCGTCCTTTGCCATCAGGGCGGCGACCTGCCTGCCCTTCTTCAACCTGTCCTATGCCTCAGGGAGCCCTACGGGCTCGTTCGCATATGTCAACGAAGTTCTGGAAAATGTGCCCTCCAAACTCAGAATCATTGACTTCTGGGTGGAATTGGAGACCGAACCTGTCCCCCTCCTCGTTCTGCATCGCCTGCACCTGACAAGACTCGCTTTGAGCAGTGATTCTGAATCCCTCTGGGACCCTGGAAACCTCATCATTGTGACTCTCCCAGACGACTTGCGTGTCAGGAGTTCCAGCGAAGAGCGGCCCGCCGCCGTCGATCAGTTCGATAGAGGCGGCGCCGAATTCCGGTGCTGGCGCCTCCCTGGCCTCTCCTCCATAGTGACCTGCCATGAACTGGTGGCCGGCGCATATTCCCAGTATCGGGATTTTCATTCCGAGGTACTCCGCGCAATTACCAAGCTCCCCCGTGAGGCCCACCCTAGCTGCTCCTCCCGACAGTATCAGGCCGTCTACGTCCCTCATTTCGCCGAGGGGTGTGTTATTGGGGAGTATCTTCGTGTCTACGCCCATGTACCTAAGCATGCGCCACTCCCTGTGAGTCCACTGACCGCCGTTATCTATGACGTCAATGACGATGTTGGGGCCCCCCATGAGCCCCCGTTACGCAGGAGGGAGATGAATGATGCCCCCTCAAAGATTGAAAAAGAGAACCCGTGTCGTAGGTCTCCAAGCCCCGATGGTGTAGTGGCCTATCATGCAGCCCTGTCGAGGCTGCGACCCGGGTTCAAATCCCGGTCGGGGCGCCACTGATTTACGGCTCTGGGGAAATCCATGCCTCGAACGAGCACAGCCTTAGGGTGCTACTGTAATCCCTTTTGATCCTGAGTGAGGGTTCAGTATGTCCTTCTAAGGTGGTCGGCAAGGCTTGTCGAATTGCCCTATTGGCCTCCTCTATGCCATTTTCCTCCACTATGACCCTGCCTCTGACCAAAGATGGTGTGGACCTATCCAATAACGGAACGAGAGAGGGTAGGAATTCTATGGTCCGATGTGGTATATTTACCAATAGAACGTCCCACTGCCCCGCTATTGATTGGTCTTCAGGGAGTTTCAACGCGTCTGCAAAACCGACTATCCTGTCGTCGTAGACGGATGTGATTGGTGCTGGGTCTTTCGGGTAGTCCCTCTTGTCCCATCTGCGGAGGTTGTCCAATAGCATCTCAATGGCATCGGGATTTAGGTCGGCCGCCAACAAGCTTCCGACCAATTCCGGCTCGGCGAGCAGTGTGGATAGGGCGGGCCCAACCCCACAGAACGGATCGCATACTCTCAGGGGACGACCCAGTTTCTCTCTGAGTTCTATCGCGAGTTTTCTTGTTTCCAGCCTCTCTGCCTGTAGTTTTGATGAGAAGTAGGCCTTGGTCGGGTCACAAAGAATGTTCTTCCCCGATTCTCTGACCATTACTCTGGTTTCGAGGAGGTGAGGGGGGAAGTCGGAGGTCAGGATGTCTGCGCCGTCTCTACAGCCTATTGGCTCGATATCCCGAATTCTGAGTTCTCCTTGGACCCCCCTGTCTTTCACTACCAATCGGACGTGTGGGTGGGATTGCATCTTTGCTTTCGCGATGGCCTTGGTGTGCTGACTCACATCATCATCGATTCTCAATATCATCATGTCCCCGATGAATTCGTGGTTTGATGGCCATGCTTCCCCATGCAGGGCGACTTCTGCTTCGCCGAGGATGTCCGTGAGGTACTTCCACCAGTCAGTACTGGGCCTATCGTCTGGAGTTCCCTCGGTGTCTACCACCTCATAACCGGGGGTTAGCCCGTCGAGCAATGGGGGCGCTTCGGGACTTATTGGAATCAATCGGTGGTGCCCCTCAACATCAGACACGACTCTGTACCCAATAGCGAGCCACTGCTCTGCCTTCATGTGCCCAAGGACGGCTTCGACCATCACGTTCGGTACTCTGAGGTGTCGCATCACGTTCATGACGGGCAGCGGGGCAGGACGCTTCACCATGACGGATGAGGGGACAGATGCCGGGCTCTGGCTGATTGGTCTTGGGCCCGGCGATCTAGGCATGATGGCTGCTGATGCGATAGAACGCGCCAGAGGCTGTGAATACCGATTTCTTGAGGGTTATACGGCAACGCTCCCGGAAGAGGAAGAGGCTCGTTTGGAAAGTGTGGTCGGGAAATGGGAGAGAGTCATGCGCCCAATGGTTGAAAACCCTGAAAAAATGCTTGCAAAGGCCAAGGAAACTTCTGTGGCATTGTTAGTTGTGGGTGACCCCATGCAAGCCACAACTCATATCGATTTGGAGAGTCGTTGTGCTGAGCAGGGCATCGATTTTTCAATCATACCTGGCATATCTGCTACTTCTCTGGCAATTTCTGTTTCAGGTATGCAATCGTATAAATTCGGCAGGCAGGTAACCCTTCCCTTTGCCTATGGAGAATATCTTCCAACATCTCCTCTCGAGTTGATTGATGCGAACTTCGTTAACAACCTACACACCTTGGTGTTGTTTGATTTGGACCCGACTGGGATGGGAGTAGAAAGCCCTCAACCGATGAATCCGTCGCAAGCCGTTGATATGTTGCAAAAAATGTTCGAAAAGATGGTGGAAGGCGAGGGGGCCGTTCGTGAAAGTATGACTGTGCCCCTTGGGAGTTGGGACGGAATATTACTGAGTGATCTCGGTACCCGTGAGCAGCGAGTTGTTTCCGGTAAATTGGAAGATCTCTCTACTGTATCTGGCGGACGTATTCATTGCCTCATCCTTCCTGCCGAATTCACTGGGATGGAAAGAGAAGCGTATGAGCGCCGGAGACCGCATAGGTGATGGGTCAGGTTATGTTCGGAAGGTAAGAGGGGGACTTGAAAATGGCAAAGCCACCAGCAGAAGTAAGGTTCCCTGGAGACAGGAACCGCAGGAAGAAGGTCAGAGTCAGAGGAATAAAGCAGGCATCCAAGGAAATTCAGAAGAGGCTGGAGAGCAATCTGGAGGGGTTGATGGACGACCCGGAGGCTTTCGTTCCAGAAATTACAGGGGAGTTGGGCAAGATTTCCTTCTTTGGTTCAAAGGACCGGCTCGCAATGACTCTCAAAGAGATCGAGGTTGTAGCGGCGAAGCGGAATGACCCAAGATGGCTAAGAAAGAGAATGGTGAAAAAGGGAGGGGACGAAGTGTGCAAATCCCTAGCAGGCAGCCTCCTAGCTGCTAGCGAGGAGGATTTGTCTACTGTTTCGGTATTCAAACACCCGTTATATGGAACTGCGAGCTACCTCAGGAGAGGTAACGGCAAACAGAGCCACCAGGCGGGTATTCAGAACTTCACTCATCCCAAATTGAGGTTGCTTGTGTGGGATAGTCATGCGAAATCGGGACAGTACTTCTTCTCGTGGGACGGGGGTTTTGTCTGCACCTGCTCAGAGGCCGAGGCGCCTCCGGAATGGATCAACTGGGTTCTAGACAAGTCGTCTGTGGATTTTACAGGCGAGGATGTGAGATGGACAGTCGGACTAAGTGAAGATGTTGTAGCAGAGGGCCAAAACACAGAGAGTGGTTGGCTTCGTCTGTCGTTCCAAGATGGGACCATCGTTGGTGTCTCGACCTCTTCCCTGGCCAAAACCGAAGTCCCACTGGCACAGAGCATCGCCATTTCGATGATGCCCCCGAACAAGCTCGGTGCTGTTTGTGAGGCGAGTTGGATGTGGAGGCCGGATGGCTGGCCCGATGATCGCCCCCTTCCTGACGAGGGTGAAGAACGCCTGGAAGAGGCTCTGGATGCTTGGTTGAAGATGTCCTTGGAGGACTCTTCGCTTTCAAGGGCGTGCAGAACCAGCATTCTCAATTCAATCTCTGATGGTTATGTTGTGGGGAACAGCTGGTTTTCAGAGGACGATAGGGATGGCTTCCTTGAGCACATGGGAGGCACCGCCGAGGAGAAGGGGGCCCTTGCCTGTATTCTCGATTCCCTAGATGGGGGAATTCACGTGAGGACAGATGGATTGGCCCTGGGGATAGAGGATGATGTGATCAGGTTGGAAGAGTCTTCTTGCCACCCCGTGCTGGTCGCTCTTTGGCCAGAGCACGGAATCAAGGTTCTCAATGACATGTATGGGCTTAGTGGGGAGGAGGCCGAGGACATCCTAGCGAAGCAAGAGAGGCGGAAGCAGGGATTCGGTGCGTTCCTCAGGGAACTAGGGGAGAATCTCGATACTGCACAAAGGCTAGATCGTTTACCATGGGAGCAAGCCTCGCTCCCTGTGCCCCTCAGTATGGCTGACAGGTTGGTTCGGAAGGCGATTGACGACGGGGTTGCATCAACCGTTTCTATCGCGAGGAAGGGCAAGGGGCTCGAGTCTGCAATGGGTTGGGCTTGGTTGGTCGTTCATGACCGTACTGAATCCGATGCTTGGAGATTCGATGAGTCCAGCAGGGACAAGGGGGGAGACTGGGTGCCCGCACTTAGGGCCCTTTGGGACGCTTCCGAGGACCTTCTTCTCAATGACAATGCAGACGCGGTAGAGGACTACAGGAACGCGATGAAGTGGCTAGCCGAGTCCAGTGGCTCAAAATGCCCAGAATGATAGTCAATGTGGCATTGCTATCCAAATTGCCACTGCTAACAATGAGGCGCCCATAAATCGGTTCAGAGCTGTTGCAGAACCGGGAGTTGTGAATACCCTTCGAAGTACAGAGCCGAACGCGGCCCACGACATCACTGCCGGCAGGCCGAAGAAGAGGTTCAGCAAGACCAGTGCCACCTTCGCTGAAAATCCCGGGCCGAATAGTCCGCCAAAAGCTGTCATCAATACTAGGAAATGTATCCATGCCTTGCCATTGACCACCTGCAGCGTCACTCCAGTGAACAGCCCCAGTCGTTCGTTGCCCGACTCATCGGAGGACAATGGGGGAGAGATTGCGACCTTGTATCCGAGATATGCGATATAGGCGGCTCCAACGTAAGTCAGAATGTCGAATGCAGACTTGTTGTCCTCAATGAAAACCGTGGCACCACCAACGAAAATCCCCAATGTGGACCAACCGATTGCCATGCCCGCTATCAGAGGGAGTGACTCCCTGAACCCGTGTTGGGAGCCATGTGCCGCGCAAAGAACGTTGTTTGGCCCTGGTGTAAAGCACATTGGAACGATGAAAACCAACGTAGCGATTAGCAGCTCGGTGTCCATTTGGGCGCCTCAGGCTCTTGTTTCTAGGAAATCGTTCGCGGCCTTCAGCGCGCTGTCTATGTCCTTCCATAGATCTTCTACATCTTCGATCCCAACGCTCATCCTGACGAATCCGGAGACCACTCCCGCTTCGTTTCTAACGTCCTCGGGGACGAACATGTGGCTAGAGTTGAACGGACATTCGACGAGGCTCTCCACGCCCCCTAGGCTTGTTGCCTCGAAAACCATATCCAACGATCTCATGAACTTGAGGGCCGCTTCGTCCCCTCCCTTGACCACGAAGGCCAACATTCCGCTTCCCTTCGGCATTATTCTCTTTGCAACCTCGTAATCTGGATGGGAGGCCAAGGAGGTGTGCCTGACGCTTTCCACCATGTCGTGATTCTCGAGTCTCTTGGCGAGTTCTGCTGAATTAGCGGAATGGATGGGCATTCTGGCATGGAGCGTTCTCATCCCCCTCTCCAGCAAATAGCACATGTGTGGATCCGCGGCACCACCAAAGTGGATCTTATTGAAGAATATGTCAGCGATGAGTTCCTTCTTTCCTGCTACCAGACCTGCGATTAGGTCTGCATGACCACCTAGGTATTTCGTACCAGAATGGAGGACTATGTCGAACCCCATGCTTACCGGGTTGCAAGCCCACGGAGATGCAAATGTGTTGTCAACTACGGAGATGATTCCGTTTCTCTTGGCTATGTCTGCCATTGCTTCCAAATCGCAGACTTTCAAGACTGGGTTTGTCATGGTCTCGACATAGAGTACCTTTGTGTTCTCCTGGATTGCCTCCTCGTATGAGGTCGGGTCACGCAGGTCGGCCATAGTCACCTCTACGCCCATACGCGGGAGTATCTCGGTAAGCACCCCGTACGTCCCACCATAGCAGTCCGCGCTCGCGACGATGTGGTCACCCGATGAAAGGAACGTGAAGAGCGTGGTTGAAATCGCCGCCATCCCACTGGAGAAAACCTCCGCGTCCTCCGCTCCTTCCAAAGCGGCTATCTTGGCTGATACAACCTCTGAATTTAGACTTGAAATCCTGCTGTAGATTAGAGTGTGCTGAGCGCCGTCCGCCCAACCCTTGTATCGTTCGTCGGTCAACTTGTACGTGGATGTCATGAAGATGGGGGTTGTGGCAGACCCCTCGACATCTTGCATCCCCGAATGCACGGCCTTTGTTGCAAACCCCTTGTCGGTGTCGTCCCCTTGCATGCCTCTGGGACATGCCATTAGGTCATCAATAATGCGCAAATAGTCTGCCTTATCTTTCCGGAGCTTCAGTTTCTCTGCCTCTGTGCCTCTATGGCTACGGAACTCAAGGGAGCTTGCAAGTTGAACGATGGAACGAATCCCGTCATTGGAATTCTGATTACTTGATCCGACTCCCTCAAGATGCCCTCTGGGATTCCGTGCCTTTCCCCCCCAACTATGATTACGATGTCGCCGGTCAAATCTGACTCCCAGGGGGTGGTGTCACCTGTGTCCTCCAGTGATATTATTCTAAATCCGGCTTTCTTGGCCTCCCTAACGGCTTCTAGCCCGTTTGTCCAATGCACTGGGATGAACCTGTGTGCCTTCATTGATGCGCGCTTGGCCGACTTTCTTTCTTGATTGGTTAGATCTGCATCTATGATTACCGCATCTGCGCCTGAAACCTCTGCGGTACGTATACAGAATCCTATGTTGACAGGGTAAGCTGCTCCGGCTAGGAGCCATATCAATCCCCCCTTCGAAAGAGTCTGCTCCAGTGTGTCGTTTGGTTCCCTTCCCACCAGGCCCAGGGCGTCGGGAGTTCCCGTCCCGTTATCTCTCGACATCCTCCAGAGGTCATTCTCGGATCCTTGAATGACCTTGATTCCCCTTTCCTCGGCGGTCGTGATTATTTGTTGTAACTTGGTCGATTTCGCGCCTCTTTTCACTAGAATCAGTGAGAGTTTTTCCTTGTTTTCAAGGGATTTCAATATCTCTTCCACCCCACATCTCTGCATGTCAATCACCCTTTGCTTCTGTAACTTGTCCGATTCGGCCCGCGATGCCCAAGCATATCGCAACAACTGGTCCTATCGTCAATGCAAAGGCAACGGTTCCAAGGCCCACGGTACCTCCTAAAAACCAGCCAACCAGGACGACGGCTATCTCTATTGCCGCTCTCACTCTGCCAATTGGTATTCCTGTCTTTCTCTGGAGTCCCGTCATCCACCCGTCCCTAGGGCCGGGGCCTAGGTTGCTGGTCAGGTAAAGGCCGCTTCCTATGCCTACGAGAACTATACCGAGTGCCGCCATGAATATGGCCATCATTTGGCTTTCCGGAGAGGGCAGTATTGGAACCATTACATGAATGGTCCATGCAATGATGATGGCGTTCAGTATCGTCCCTATGCCTGGCATCTCCCTGAGAGGTATCCAGAGAATTAGTACGGCGGCGCTGACGAGGAACGTTGCCTCTCCGATTGTGGTCTCAATGGAGTATGATATCCCCTCCGCCAGAACCGTCCATGGGGTGTTGCCTATTCCTGCAGCGATGAGCAATGAGTCCCCCAATCCAAAAATGAACTCGCCAAGGACCAATATCACCAGAGTGGGCAATCGCGGCTTCAGCGACATGGGGTCTTGAGAGCTCCAAGTTGTCGTTGGAACCTTTTTGGCTAGTTTGAACAAATCTCACTCACCCTTTACCCAGTCAGAGTATTCTTTGGTGGATTCAACGGGCCACCATGTAATTTCTGGAACATCATAGGAATGTTCAGACTTGATCTTGGATATTAATTCATTTTTATTGGGTTCTGAGGTCCTAATCTGTATATCCCATTCAGGGACACTGTTGATTTCGCCCTCCCAACGAAAAACTGAGGTCGACCTCTTGATGTCGACGCAGGCAGCTAATTTTGAATCGATTATTGATTGGCACCACATGCCCACCTCTGCTTCATTCAGTTCCCCGGAAATGGTCGTTTGAACTATCCATACCGTGTTGTCCATAATACGGGGAAGGGACATCCTGCCATCAATTCGATGGCATACCTTGAATGAGTGACGTGGCTTCCATGGGAAACGGCGAGCAGCATGGAAGCATGGGAACAGGCCATCGATACTGGGACCGTTCCGGAAAACGACTCCGTGTTTGACGTGATTGTGGTGGGTGGTGGGCCGGCCGGTTCAGCTGCTGCTGCTTACAACGCCATGAATGGTTGCAAAGTGCTGCTAATCGAAAAAGGAGTTTGGCCGAGGGACAAGATATGCGGCGATGCCGTGGGGGGGAAGTCGCTTTCCCATGTCAAGGAGCTAGGGGTCAAGGGAATGATCGAGGGGACCCCTCACTTCACCGTTGACTCGATAATTTTCGGGAGCGGACGGGGAAATACTGTCAGGGTGATGCTCCCTCAGGAAGAGTTCGAGAAAAAGGAGGCCGGGTACTCCCTGCCTCGTTTACAATTTGACTACATGATGTTCAAAAGATGCTCCGAGATTGTGATTGAGAACGGGGGTTCGGCCATTCAGGGGTTCACCGTCAAAGACGTGCGGGTCGAAGAAGGGCGAGTGGTCGGCGTGAGTGGAAAAGTCGGAGGGAAGGGGGCTTCGGAAGAGCTCAACTTCTCTGCCCCGCTGACAATAGGAGCGGGTGGGTACAACTGCCCCGTGGCAAAGACCGTGACCGAAGTAATGCATAACGAGCCAATGAGGGATGACGAACACTACTGTGGTGGTTTCAGGGAGTATTGGGAGGGAGTGTCCGGTTTCAACGGCTCTCAGGGCCCCATTGAAATTCACTTCATTGACGAATTCAATCCTGGCTACTTCTGGCTCTTCCCAGTGAAGGAAGGGGTTGTGAATGTAGGCGTTGGCATGGTTTTCGCAGAGCAGAGGAAGCAGAAGGGGGACAAGAAATCACTCAAGAAAATGCAAGAGTGGGTGATTAACAAACACCCGATGTTCAAGAAGCGATTCGAGAAGGCCAAACTTGTGAAGGGATCTAGCAAAGGATGGCAGCTTCCGTTCGGCTCGCCAAGGAAGGGGGGCCAACCGTACCAACCCAGGAGGTCTGCAACGGCTGGAGCAATGTGCGTGGGGGATTCAGCGAGCTTGGTGGACCCCTTCACGGGAGAAGGGATAGGTAACGCCCTGCTGTCAGCGAAGATGTCCTCCAAGCACTTCGACAAGGACGCTCATGCGGATGGGTTCCCCGAAGAGGCCGCGGATGGCTACATGAGAGAGCTGTGGAGCACACTAGGTCCCGAACTCACCAACTCGTTCAAGCTGCAGAGATGGGCCAAGAAGAAGTGGCTGATGAACTGGGTTATCGGCAAGGCGGGCCGTAGCGAGGAGCTCGCTGACATGATGACAGGGATGATTGCTGACAAGGAGGCCTCTACGCAGCTCTGGAGCAAGTGGTTCCTGTTCAAGACGCTGATTCTATCATGAGGTGAATCGATGAAAGGGCCTCTTGACGATTCATTGGGCGGGATTGAGGCCATATTCCTCGATCTGGACGGAACGATATACCTCGGCGGGGATTTGATAGACGGAGCCGTGGATTTCCTTGGAAGGTTGGAAGCCAGTGGTATTCGCAGGTTCTTCCTCTCCAACAACTCCAGCAAGTCCGTGGGGCAATATCTAGAGAAGCTCCAATCACTGGGCATTCCCTCGACGGAAGAAGATATTCTCCTCTCCACCCACGATTTACTTTCATGGCTCGATGGCGAGGGCGTGACGGAGACCTACCTCGTTGGAACCGAGGGAATGAGGGAGATGTTGGAAGCAGTTGGTGTCAACACCAAGTCAGAGAGCCCTCAATACGTGGTTCTGGGATACGACACTGAGATTACCTACGAAAAACTGAGCAGTGCGTCAATTCACCTGCATAACGGAGTCCCGATGGTGGCCAGTCACCCAGACATCGTATGCCCCTCCCCTGATGGGGGGCTACCTGACACGGGCGCCTACATGGATCTATTCGAGGCTACAACTGGGGTCAGGCCTGTTCATGTCTGTGGGAAGCCGAACGCAGGTATGATCCTCCACAAGGTCGAGGAGTTGGGGCTGAGGCCCGAGCAGTGCGCTATGGTAGGTGACCGCCTGTACACAGACATGGAGATGGCCGAGAGAGCGGGGGTCCATGGGATTCTGGTTCTCAGTGGAGAGGCTACGATGGCCGATTTGGCGGAATCTCCTCAGAATCCTAGCCTAGTGGTCGATTCGGTGTCCTCCTTATTGTAAGGAGTTTATTGTAAGACCGAGTGAGGTCGCTCCTACCGAGCCATAGAAATACCATTCTTCTTCCGGCGGCGCGTGGAAGGTTCTGGGGTGCCTCTTGCGTTGCAAGAAAGAGCATACTACAAGATGGGTCTGTTGGTCTATGACAACGCGAAGGTAGTCCTTGTCCTGACTCTGCTTCTCTGTGCGGGCCTGGGGGGCCTCATGACTCTGGAGCCAAAGTATGCAGAGGGATATGGCGAGGGGGATCTGGAATCTGTACATGGTTGGGAGGCTGTGAGGATTGGATTCAGCTCAGAGAACGAGAGCGAGAAAATGGCTTTCTACGTGCTCTTTCACCACCCCGGAGCCGACTCCAGCGATGAAGATGTGAAGGCAGCAATGCTGTCCACGGTGGAGGTACTGACTGAAAGGGAAGAGGTTCATCTCGAGTATCCCTGGTTGACCAACGAGGCCAATCAAACGAAGCTGATCAGCTCTGTTGACCCGTCTTGGTCACGAATCAGGATAGAGATCAGCCTTGACCGGGACAACTCAAAGGTGCTTCTGAAGGAAGTTATTGACGACCTCCGACTGCCGGACACCGCCCCAGATGGAATGGAGAAGTGGGTGACTGACAACCTCGCTATTGACGTCACCTTCGACTTGACGCTCAAAGAGGAGCTCGTGGAGGCAGAGTTGATTTCCGCGCCCCTCACACTGCTAATCCTGCTCTTCGTATTCGGGAGCGTCGTAGCGGCTGGTCTGCCTGTGCTGACTGGTGTCTACACTGTTGTCGCAGCAGTTGGTATAGTAACTGGGCTGACTTTCGTCTTCGATGATATTACGGTTTACGCCAATAACATCGTCTCCCTGCTCGGAATCGGGTTGAGCGTTGACTACTCCTTATTCATAGTCAACCGATTTAGGGAGGAGTTGGACAACGGTCGTGACCGTAGGACGGCAGTGGCGATGACCAGCGCTACAGCGGGCCGGGCGATTTTCTTCTCTGGGATGACCGTTATTGCCGGACTTCTTGGAATGCTCTTCTTCGACAACACCGGTTTGCCCTCTCTTGGCTGGGGAGGCATATGCGCCACCTTCGTAGCTCTGACTTCGTCAATGGTACTTCTTCCGGCCCTGCTTTCCTTGTTGGGGGAGCGGGTGAATTCGCTGAAGGTGCCATTCTCCGCTGGAACTAGTACCAGTGATTCTGGCTTCTGGTCTCGGATAGCCAATGGGGTCATGGAGCGCCCAATATCCGTTCTAGTGCCCTCTATGATCGTTCTGCTTCTCGCTGGTTCTCCGTTCCTACAGGCAGAATGGGGAATTACGTCATGGAAGTCACTGAGTCCTGATGATGAGTCCCGAAGGGGCATGGAGCTCACGGATGAATACTGGCCCGAGGACGTCGCGAACACCGCTTTGGTGGTATTCGAAATTAATGAGGGGGTGGATTTACTGTCCGAAGAGTATCTGAGGTCCTTACACTCCTTCTGCAAGGAAGTTCTGACCATAGAAAATACTGGTTACGTCTACACTTATGCGCATTTCGACGAGGGGATGAGCGAACAGGACGTTGTCGATTTCTGGGATGATTCCGATGATGGGGAAATGACTGCTCAGCAGGCGCAGATGGCTGCCATAATGCGGGAGTACCACTTGGGGAACACGGTCGGTGACGGTGTTGTCATGGTCGTAGTGGGCATAGAAGGGGAGCAGACCAGTGAGGCGTCAAGGGAAGTGGTCAACACGATCAGGGCCCTTGGAAGCAAGGAGGATCAGTTCGATGGCGGTGGGTCCGTCTACGTCGCGGGCATGGCGGCTTACAACCAGGATGTGCTGGATGCTGTGATAGAGAGTATGCCAATAGCGTTGGCGTTCATTCTGATTTCAAGCTACATCCTGATATTCCTGCAGGTGAGATCTGTGGTTCTTCCACTCAAGGCACTGGTGATGAACGTGCTTTCGGTCGCTGCCTCGTTCGGGGTTCTGGTGTGGATTTTCCAAGAGGGGAATGGGGCTGAATTGTTGAATTTCACACCACAGCCCATTGACCCCACCACTCCTGTGATGGTCTTCGCAATTCTATTCGGTTTGAGCATGGACTACGAGGTCCTAATGCTGTCCAGAATACATGAGGAATGGGAAAGAAGCGGAGATAATCGGCAGGCAGTCGCAATTGGGCTGCAGAAGAGCGGTCGCATCATCACATCGGCAGCGCTCGTAATGGTGACTGTTTTCTCTGCTTTCGGCCTATCTTCGGTCTCTCTGATGAAGCAGTTCGGACTGATGCTCGCCCTCGGTGTTGCGGTTGATGCAACCATCGTCAGGGCCCTTGTCGTACCATCTACTATGCGATTGATGGGCTCACTGAATTGGTGGGCCCCCAGTTGGCTTTCATCAGAGGCTGAAGGTGACAGAGAATAGGCGCTAAGTCAAAGCGGGGCTGCCGGTTCGGTTGAATATGGCAGATGGCACAGTCGTAGTCACTGGGGCTAGTGGGTACATCGGTAGCCATGTGGTCGCTAACCTACTCTCCCGCGGTCGATTGGTAAGAGCGACGGTCAGGGATGCGAACGATCCTGTTCGTGTGGACCATCTGAAAGCCCTGCCAATTTCAGGAGAGGGTGGCCTGGAGATAGTCGAAATGGACTTACTAGACCCTGATTCTGTGTGTGATGCTATAGCTGGGTGTACGGATTTGATTCACACCGCCGCCGCCGTTAGGATAAGTGCCAAGGACCCACAGCGGCAGATTGTCGACCCCAGTGTGATAGGGACCCGTAATGTGGTTGCAGCGATTGATGCCGCGGGAACCATAGAGAGGTTTGTTCACACTTCCTCTACCGCGGCGATCAGGCCGATGACATGGAAAGACGGGGAGACTCTGACAACGGACACTTGGGCGGACGATGCCACTCTAGAGGACAATCCGTATGGGCTCGCCAAGGTGTTGGCAGAGAGGGTAGTCAGGGAGTGGCATTCAGAGGGGCCGAGTGAGAAGAAGCCGCGTATGGTGACGATTCACCCGAGCGTTGTTTTCGGGCCACCAATGAGCAGTGTCCACCTTCGTGGTTCTCTCTCATTCCTCAACGCACTGGTTCAGAGGAAGATTCCGATGTTGATCCCTATTCAAATCAACATTGTCGATGTGAGAGACGTGGCTGAGGCCCATGTGAGGGCCCTGACAATGGGACGGGACGCTGGGAGGTATCTCACGGTTAGTGGAGACATGCAGTTTTCCGATATTTCTCGAGCCCTGAGAGAGGAGTTCCCCGAGTTGAAGAGTCCGAGATTCACTGTTCCATACCTGATTGCCTTGGTTTTCGGGTCCCTCTTCGACAGACGGATCACGCGATCATGGGCAAGGCAGCATCTGAAGAGGAAGCTCTACTGGGATGCAACGCCCGCCCAGCGGGAACTGCAGATGTCGTGGAAGAGCCCGAAGGAGTCGGTTCTCGAATCCGTCCCCGGCCTGCTTGAGAAGGGGGACGCACAGGAGGGAGGGGGTTGAGAGTCGGGGCGCAATTGCTCGTGTTGCTCCTCCTGGGCTCCAGCCTTTCTGGCTGCTTCTTCTGGAAAGACGACGGGGGGATGGAAGGGGTGGAAGTCGGTCCATTCACCTTCAGTGAGTCGGTTCCTGGCACCACCTGGTACCACTATCCCGGTACGGTCTCAGAGCCTTGGGCAGTAGACGCAACCGACCCGGTAGTCGTCGCAACAGCAAACATCACCGTGAACCTCACTGGTTCGAACGCCCCCTTCTTCGCGAACGCAACCTACTACGGAACGGGATGGGACACGTTCGAGCCGACAATAGGGGTCACTTCTTCTGGCGCTATTTTCTTCACCAACTACAATGGTCTAGGGGACGGTACGCACATAATCAGATCCAGGGATCAGGGGCAAACGTGGGAGGACGTCGGTCCATTCGGGATGTCCGACGACCAAGGGCAAACCCCGAACTCGAACGACCCCTACCTCTATGTTGACAAGTTCAATGACAAGTTAGTCAAGTTCGACATGCATGCCCTAACGGCTATGTTCGTTGAGTACTCTGATAACGATGGTGAGACTTGGAGCGCTCCTTTCCCAGTCGAGGGGTACTACGCTCCTCAAGACCACCAGAGCATAGCGTCCGTCCCTCATGGGAATGCGATAGTGGGTGATGTGGTCTATGTCTACTGCATCAACACAGGGTCACCAGCACTTGGCGCGCAGTGTTCCAGATCTTTGGATGGGGGGCATACGTGGGACGCTCAGCAGATCGGTTACCCGTCTGAGAGTTTCGGAAACCAGTGCTCCGGACTTCACGGGCACGTAGCCGGAGGGTCTGATGGTTCGATATACAGGGGAAACCCCTCATGCGAGGGGCCTGCGGTGTACGCGTCTCACGATGGGGGGTACACTTGGAGCGAACACACAATAACCACGGAAGTGGGTATGCAGCAGGGATGGCATTCGCACGAGGTCGCTGTGGCGGTTGACGAAGGTGGGAACGTGCACGCGACTTGGATTTCGACAGACATGATGCCGTGGTACGCATACTCCAGGGATCAGGGGGTGTCTTGGAGCGAGCCCGTGATGGTCGCAGCCCCGGGGGTCAATGAAACCGGTTTCCCGACTATCTTCGCTGGGGACGAGGGGCGTGTGGTAATCGGGTACATCGGTGAGGTGAATGATGTCGCCGATGAAAACGCGACTGGTGGGGTTGGTTGGGGGGGCTATATGGCGATAATGACCAATGCCTTCGAAGAGCGCCCCCTGATCACCAGTGTTGTGGTCAACTCACCGGATGACCCATTGGATATAACCTCAGATTGCGGGAATGTCAGGTGTGGTGGTTTCGGCGATTTCATCGATGTTGAGTTGGATGACGCGGGGCGTCCGTGGATTGCACTGGCGCACAACGCGGCCGGTTTCGAGGAGGCTATCATTGGGACTCTGACTGAGGGACCGGCGCTCTACGGGGATATCGTTGCGCTTGAATCGCTCCCTAGTGGGGGGAACTCAACGCTCAAAATGGGGTGATGTCACCGGATGTCATGCGTTCAGTCGCGGTTGCAGTAGTGCTGCTGATGGTTTCGGCTCCACTAAGCGGCTGTTTCGGGGACGAAGATGAGGTGCCGGAGGAGGTCGGTGGCTTCGATTTCGCTTATTTGTGCCCAGGGGGGATTGCCAACAACACCTGGTATCACTACTCCAATGCCACGGACGCCACGAAGGTCTCCAGCGAGCTTAACGGGACTTCGGTTCTGGTTGGCAACAACGCCCCCTCCTGCGCCATAGGCACTTACTATGGGGTTGGCATGACTACCTTTGAGCCAACGATAGGAGTGACTTCTTCTGATAACCTGTATATGTCTAGTTACGGAAATGGGGTTGGTGGCTCGACAGCGATAATCCGTTGTTCTGGTTTGATTGGGATGACCAACATTAGCGACTATGATTGTGTTGATGTCTACGCGCCGCCCCTAATTCCAGTAGTAAATTCCAATGACCCGTATGTCTACGTAGACCCGTGGACTGATCGTATCATGAAATTCGACATGCATGCTTTGGCAGCGATGACGGTTGAAACATCGGATAATGAAGGAGAGACGTGGTCACTCCTGCCAACCCCTGCTACAGGCACTTCTCTTCAGGACCATCAGACAATAGCCTCCTCGCCTTATCCGACGCCGTTTCACCCAACAACATGGGTATTCTGCATCAATGGCAATTGGGAGTCGCCTCTTTGTTCCTCGAGTTTTGATGGGGGTGTAACTTGGACGCAGCAGGTCCCAGGGGCGCCTCTCAACTGTGGCAGTGGGGGGCTGACGGGTCACATCATGGGTTCCGAGAATGGTAATTTCTACAGG
>Ga0066849_10000006_pt1 | contig 77253 bp, 73 predicted proteins | sample ETNtaG_9_FD_65492 | JGI IMG/M metagenome (GOLD analysis project Ga0066849, IMG submission 65492) | Marine microbial and viral communities from oxygen minimum zone, Eastern Pacific Ocean - ETNP201406SV69 | ecosystem: Environmental > Aquatic > Marine > Oceanic | place: Pacific Ocean: Eastern... | reverse complement strand
CTTCATCAAAGTCCCTATTCGGAACAAAGAATTCTAGAAATGAGGCCGCTGAATTGGAAGAACCAGCTCTTCCCCCTATTGACCCATTGCGGATGTCAGCAAATGCAGAGTCTGTCATATATTTTCTAAACTGTTTGTTCAAGGGCATCCTCCAAACTTCTTCGCCACAACTCTTCGCGGCTTCAGTCAGGCTATTCGCGAGTCCATCATCGTTCGACCACATACCTGAAATCTGGTTTCCCAAGGCAACAACAATTGCCCCAGTCAATGTCGCCAGGTCAATGATGTATTCCGGATCGAACTCTCCTGCCTTCCATAGGCCATCGGCAAGAACGTTCCTTCCTTCAGCATCAGTGCTGAACACCTCTACAGTCTTTCCAGAGTAAGTTGTGAATACATCACCTGGTCGGTACGCCCCAGAACCTGGCATATTTTCTGCAAGACAGGCAATTCCATTTACCCTATTTTCATATCCAGAAGAATGCAAGGCCTCCATGAGTCCAAAGACCGTCGCAGCTCCGCACATGTCGTATTTCATGTCCCACATACCATTTGATGGCTTAATTGAAATTCCACCAGTGTCGAACGTGATTCCCTTACCCACTATGCAAGGCCTCCTCACTCCCTCATCGGAATCGGGATTTATAGTGAATAGAACCATGCAAGGTTTTCTTTCGCTACCCTTTCCTACATTTACTAGCCCGCCCATTCCTAGCTCAAGCAACCTTTCCCAGTCATAAACTTCAACATGAACATTTGATCTATTTTCAGCCCATTCAATCGCCCTACGAGCAAACTCCATTGGGTATAGCACATTTGCTGGCTCATTTCCTAGGTTTCTCGCAATATGAACTCCCCCAACAATAGAATTTACCCTCTTTAGTCCCATTTCCAAGTGTCCTTGATGTCGGGGACTGGCTTGGAAACAAACCTTCCATGAATCGGTGACATGATTGTCTTTGATCTCTTGGTGCTCTAGGAATTCATAATCCCTTAGCATCATGCCTTCAGCAAAATCCACCATCCTCTTACTAGTCCAACCAGAAGTGAATCGAACAGTAATTTCCAACCCCTTCTCTTTCTTCATTGACGCAATCACCTTGGCCCCCGTATTGCGGGCCTTCTTGTGGCCAAGGTCATCCCTTCCCCCCATTCCAACTAGAATAATGTTGCAACTGGGGGTCCAAACTGTCATCACCTTGCCGATTTTCCCATCGAAGTCGTCTGACAACAAAGCTTCCCTAACTAGACTTCTTTGAACTCTACCTAGTCCGTTAAGTGAATTATTTGGCGCTCTTTCTGTTCCTTCGAAAATTGGAAGAACCAGTTGCCGGCCTATTTCTTCAAATACACTATTGTCATATTCCATTTATATCACTAAAATGTCGAAAAAGTCATTCTATAGAAACAATTCCTATGAAAAAATACCATTTCAGAGTATAATCTAACAGATTCTCTAATGTTTCTCATTTTTTCTTCCTTTGAAAGCCGCTAGGAAAACACAGATCATGCTGAGGAAAACCGAGGGTGAAGAAAGAGCACCCATCGAAGAGAAAACATACTCTATGCTTGACTCGTTTACTGGCTCCGAAACCCAAGTAGAAGAATCAATTACCCGTTTCTGGTAAATTAGATGGAACTTGCCCTCTTTGCTTGAGATTGGCGCATCGTTGAAATCAAGGACAACCTCAGTATTGTTTGTTGCATTCACTCCGAAACCACATCCGGAGGTTGAGAAGTTGTAACCCTCACTCCCATCTATTATAATGAACTCATCTAGGGATGCCACTCCATCTCCACAAGGTGAGCTATCTGAATCAGACCCCCAAGGAAGCCATACTTCTTCTTCTGTGATGTATGCCAGAGTCGCATTGACCGTACTGGCCCTACCCAGATTGGACACTTTGAGACGAATCTCGTTATCATCTACAACAAGGGAATCGATAGAAAGTCGAGCTCTCCAGTACCATACATTCTCTATGAGATACTTCATCACGTTCATCTCTTCTCCAAGTCGTTCCGATAATGGCTCCACAGTCCCAAGCAACCATTGTTCGTCATCAGTCTCGAAAGTAAAGGTTGGATAACCCATCACCCCATATCCGTAATCTCGACTCGTCCCACAGTTAGGATAAAGTCCCTGATTTGCATTTTGAATTGGTATATCAGAAATGTTTGAATTAACTTCTTCTCTTATGGAATGAAACAACTCCCAATCAGAAGGTTGTTCGGGCCATTTACCCCAAGGGTAGAGCATGATCCAAACTCCTGTATGCATAGTGACATACAGATCAGCATGAGGGACAACATCATTCATGTAAATAGAATTTGCAAGAGTTTCGGATTCGCTGAATGCACTACTGCCAGGCTGAGTAGTCGGGCATGTATTCCAGTAATGATCATAATTCCTATTCAGATCTACTTGATTAATGTTCCATCTGGTGTCAATGTCGTTTCCGTCAGCATTGAGCATAATCAGGATGTGCAATTCTGTGGTAGTTAGTACATCTATCGCGCTCTGGTCGCCATCTGACCAGCCCTCTATGTAGAATTCCGCCGTTAGGAAAGCAAGCTCCGTTCCAAGATGCTCATTACCATGGTGCCCCCCATCAATGTAAACTACATCTTTGGGGGTGCCATCGGTTTTATTCTCCCGACTCCAATCTGATATCTGCAACATCCATAGATTCCTACCAAGTTCAGTATTGCCAACTATGAGAAGCTTCACAATTTCTGGATACTCATCGGCCCATGCATTCACATCGAGGGTCAGAGTTGCATAAGAGTGGTACCAATGCTCCTGGACTACATCAGGTTGCTGCACCTGAGCATTGACAATCGGTGACGCCGATGAAATAACCAAGAAAGCCAGAATCAAGGCCACCAGTGAGCGAAGCATATCCCCTCTGTGTAGATTACTCTACAACAATCCTCCTTCCATCTTCAATAATTCGGAGATGCGGCAGGAGATGATTTTTGTTGCTATCAAGGCAGCGCTGAATTCGGTGAGATTGCCTTCCGAATCAGGGACAATCTCATTGACATCCGCACCGATCACTTCACTTTTATTTGAATAAAACAACCTCTCTATTGCCTCCATTGCACCCCAGTGGCTAATTCCTCCGGGTACGGGGGTTCCTGTTGAAGGAACCAATGCTCCATCGAGGCCATCCACATCGAAGGTTAGCCACACCGGGCCCGCTATCCCCTCTAGGTCAGCAATCATTTCATTCCATTCGGAGGAACCGCCATTCACAGCGAAAAGATCCCTAGCGAACCAAGTCTTGATCCTATCGTCCTCGTTGATCAGTTTCTCCTCTTCTGCACTATGTGCCCTTACGCCAATCTGCATCACTCCCCCCACTCCGACTTCCAAAGCTCTTCTGATTACGGTTCCATGTGAATAACTCTCTCCGTTCAGTTCATCTCTTAGATCGGCATGTGCATCAATCTGTACAATCGTAAGCTCTGAAAGGTCATTGCCGGAGCTTTCTTTCATCGCCTCCATGATTGGGAGTAGTATGCCATGCTCCCCCCCCAGTACCAATGGGAAAGACTTCCCTTTTATCCAAGGTAACATGTAATCTCTAATCGAATCTAGTTGCGACCTTAAATCAGGAGCATCAGAACTCCATGGCGTTGCCGTATGGATTTTTGCACCGCAAGGCAGGTCATTGGGGAGCATAGGATCAAACAACTCGACCTGACAACTAGCCTCAATGCACGATCGAGGGCCATCAGACGTCCCTTCACCGTAACTTGTGGTCATCTCGAGAGGAATTTGGAGTATAGCTACATCCCAAGGGCCCTCATCCTTCTCTTCCAAGCCTAGGAATCGAAGACTACCCGAACCCTCCATCAGCCACTTCAAGATGGAACTGATTAATCAACCCGTCATAATGTAATTAACAAATAGTGCGATGATTGAAATAAAGCACCCCTTCCTCTCTAGATGGGGATGGGAGACTGGGTCTGACACTTGAGCAGCTTACACATGCCATCAAGGGCAAGGTGGACATTGACATGGAAACTACTGTAGCCGAGTCAATTGCAGAACATGCATTGGGATTTTTCGGTTTCTCGAACAGAATTATCGATAATGCTTTGGAACCCACCGATCGCAACCTGTTCTATCAGCTACAGGATTACGACCTACTGACCACAGAGTCAGAGGAAACCACGCTGTGGGATGGGCGGGAATGGAGAATCCATTACTGGAAATTCAAGTCCAATGCGGAGAATTTTGCCAAGGAGGCCGCTGCTTCCCGATCCAACAAATCTAATGATGATCCCTATGCGGAGATTTATGATGTAATGCCAGCCGATCTTTGGCGCGAGCGCTCCGGGGTAGATGATGACTACGAAGAACCACTCTTCTAGATCGACTCATCTCCAATCATTCCGTGCATTAATTCAAATGTATCGTAACTATACCATAATTCATGCCAAAGCGACCCATGTCCATTTTCATTTGCTCTGTCATACTCATTAGCATGCTCAACCTTGCTACTGCTGATGAAAACAATCGGTCATGCAGGATAATGGTGGACTGGGACGAAGAAATTTCTTTAGGAGAAGATGGCGAGTATTCTTCGACAATATTGCACAGGTACAGAACAGTATTTGAACCACCATTCTCCAATGGTTCCTCACCGATTGTTACGGAGATCATTGCTAATCACAATCGCAATGGGGAGGATATCCTATCGCCAATGGATGTAAGTTCAATTAGTGCTGGTGGAGAAGTTGACGTGACAATCTCCTCAGATCCAGAATTTGGCGATACAATTTCAATTTCAGTAGCCACCACTGATTCATCTTGCAATAGGGCTTTCCAAATTACAAATTGGAATCAACCAATTTCGGACCATGAGATCACCAGGGAAACAGATTGGTCCATGTCAGGAATTGAAAGCTCACAGGGAATTTCGTTCGATGGCAGAGGATGGCAGAAACGAACAGGCGAAATTCTGGAATCGAACGAGCTGGGCAACGGATCAATTTTCCTAGATCTCTCAAACGGGACAGAGGGCGCAATACTTAGCCTCGATCTCGACTCAATTTGGCTTAATGAGACATATTCCTCCACCGATCTAATTCAGCAGGATTTTGAAATGATTGGATCAGGGTGGATATCGCTGTTAGCCAATCCAGAATCTGACTCAAATGCACAAATAGAAGCTGAGATTGACGATGCCAGAGTTCTGAGGTCATTTTCAGATGGCAAGGTCACTGAAAGAATGAGTTTAGGGGGGACTGGCTGGATTTCTCTAGATGGGGGTTCGAATGATAGCGAACAGGGAGCCTTCGGCGAGATAGACTTGTTTCAATATGAAATATGGGACGAGGATGGCTTCAGGAGACTCTATGACGTTCAAATTGAGGCAAATGCTTCAGTTCGATTGTTCGGAGCAGGTGAAGGCTTCTCATTCGAGCTAGACGATTTAATTTTTCGAGAGAAGTGGGAAGAGGGGGTGAGGATTGACCAATTCACTAGGTTATACGGCTCCGGAGACTTCGACTTTGTTGCTTCGGATGAATACCCGTACATAGAGGTCAACGGCACAATTCCAATTTTTCACTTGCAATCAGAAGGGGGCGAGACGGTTACTGATACCATCATTGTGGATGGGACATATGATGGCGATGCATCTGGAAGCTTCGGCCAAGTGAGGCAAATTGTAGAATCTGGGATATTTTCCAATTCATCCGGTACCCTACTGGAAGCCGATAAGATAAGAAACGAATTTTGGTTAAATGTCTCTACTACTCCTTTGGGCCCAATTCGACAAGAAATTGAGGCCGAGCATAACTTAACTTACGAGTATGTTGTCCCACAGGAAGACTGGGAGAATCGCACGATACGACTAACTTACGTGGAGGAAAATGGAACAAAAGAGGAATTTCCAGAGAATTCTCCAGTAATTCTACAGGAAGATGCACCAGAGGCACAATCAATTTTCTCCAACCACATCTCAAGAGAAACCGGTGTATGCCCCAATATCTTGGATGTAGGTGATCAATTAAAGCTAATCGGCAATCAAAATCTGAAGCTGCATATCCATGTTAACGAGATAGGAGAAGGAATTGTAGATGGTCACACTGTCGAGATAGCAACATGGAATGGGACATATGCAGATTCAAGCTCAGCTAATGGCAGTATAATCAACGAAGGAGTACTTTCCGGCCTCTTGGATAGCGTAACTAGGCAGATTTCATTAGAAATCGGCGAAATTGGAAATCAGCAGGGGATTTCATTCGTTGAGAATCAATTCATCGATAGGGTGTTGTTCCCTGCGGTGATTTCTTCCGATGAGAACACCCCTCTGGCTCTAGCAGATGGTCCGAAAGCATTTATTTTCCGAGAAGGAATTCTTACTACTGAAGGAGGGGTGGCACATCTGGAAGTTGACATATTTGATTTCGATACTGATGCCATTTCGGTTTCAGTAGATCTATCGAATATCGGCCTTGGAGTTGTTTCGCTGTCAGATTCTGGCCTGAATGGGGATCGAGTAATCCATGACAGTGTATGGACTGCAGAAATAATCCATTCCGGCCTAGAATTTGGCGAGTTGGAATTTCCATTAATCATGCAAGACTTTTGGGGCTCTGTAGAGGATAGTGCCACAATTGCAGTGGTAAATGCACCTCCAAGGTTGATGTCAGCAGTATTCAATCCAACTAGTACATTCAGGGGCTCCGAAGTTGCAATAAGCGTAAATGTGGTAGATGGTCACGGAGTTTCTTCTGTGGCAGTCGACCTCACTGGTTTGGGTGGGGCTTTGTCCCCTCTTGACTTTAGAGAGATGGTTTCTGGGGAGTGGGGGGACGCCTTTAGCGAGCAAACCTATTCCGCTGAACTATGGAGCGGTTCATTCATTCTTCCAAATTCAATGGCACCGGGCAATCAAAACATCCCCTTGTTTTTGGTCGACAATCAGGGCTCTTCAATCTCGACAACAGAAATTGGAGGGCCACCTACTACGGAGTCATCTAGACAAGCTGGCAAGCTTTCAATAGTCAACCAATCACCGAAAATTTCCAATTTAACTTTCCGAGTCGGGCAATCAGAAACCCCTTCAATCATTCTTCCAGAGGCGGGAGAGCCAATCGAACATACCTTGGAGGTAGAGGTCAATGATCCAGATGGAGTAGTTTCAGTACAGGCCAAGATCGGAAGACTTGCACCCATTGGTAAATCCGAAATTTGGATGCTTTTGCTCGATGATGGCAACGATTCTGATAGGGTGGCTGGCGATGGTATCTACTCGCTTTCTTTCAGCACTAGGTCAACTCTGGCAGATGGTGAGATGGAAATTATGATCAGGGCAATGGATACCTACCAGTCAATGACTATTCCTGAAGAACAGGTTCACAAAATCCAGCTCATTAGGGATGGGCAGGCAAACAACGGACAGTCTTGGATAACCAAAAACTCCACTGAAATACTGGTGGGATCTATTTTACTGTCATTAGCTCTGGGTTTGGGTGCATTTGTGTATATTCTGAGAAACTCAGAGTTGGACTAAACATAACTGGTGCGAGTGCCGGGATTTGAACCCGGGTTCCCACGTTGGCAACGTGGGGTGATAACCACTACACTACACTCGCGTAGGATGTCGCAACACTGGTCGGCTTTTCTAAGCGTCGGTACCATCATTCAAATTCAATATATTGCGCTCTATTTCATCATAAACTTTCCTGAAAAAGTCCAACTCCATGCCATGGGGGTCTTCCAGGCCCCAGTCATCATCTATTGGTAAACTAGGACATTCCACACCACAACCCATACTAATTATCTTGTCAAACCCATTATCTTCAATGGAATCAATCGATTTTGGAATTAGCCCAGAAGAATCCAATCCCATCTCATCAAGAACTAGGATTGCATTTTCTGAGACATTTTCTTCAGGGGCAGTACCTGCAGATGACGCATAATGCCCTAAATTCCTTGCAATGGCTTCTGCAATCTGACTTCGACAAGAGTTGCCCACGCAAACAAATAGCAATCTCATAAAACTTCCACCACTGCTCAGTAAATAACTTCTCCAGATTATAAATTTAGACGGAGAAACACGAGTAATAGGTTTGAAATATTCTTCTCTCTGCCAATTTTCAATGGCAGGTCCACCCGTGTCACATCATCCGGGAGGGCCTACTACAGATGAACCCAAACCGGATACCTCCGACGAGCAACGAGCTCAGATGGAGCAGGCATATCAGCAGATGCAGAGAAAAATGCGGATTAGCCAAATGGACTCGCAAATCAAACACAAAGTGATGGTCTTATCGGGAAAGGGCGGCGTTGGAAAGTCGACAGTCGCCACAGGACTCGCAATTTCTCTTGCACGTCAGGGAAAGAAGGTTGGTTTGATGGATATAGATATCACCGGTCCAAACGTCCCAAAGATGCTAGGAATCGAAGACGCAGAGTTGAACGTCGAGGAAGGGCAGATTTTTCCTGCTCTTGGTCCAAGCGGACTCAAGGTCATTTCAATGGCCTTCCTGATAGAAGATCCGGACAAACCAGTGATCTGGAGGGGGCCGATTAAGCTAGGCGCAATACAGCAATTCATTGGAGATGTGGCATGGGGTGAACTAGATGCCTTGGTTATCGATTTCCCACCCGGGACTAGTGATGAGCCACTGACAGTTAGCCAGAATCTTCCTGGTATCGATGGGGTGGTAATTGTTACTACCCCCCAAGAGGTAGCCTTGCTGGATAGCAGGAAGTCGATAAATTTCGCAAAGACGATTTCGGTTCCCGTCTTAGGGGTGGTAGAGAACATGAGTGGTTACAAGATCAGGGGCACCGCAGAACCAGGCGCCTCATTTTCCATTTTGGGCCCCGGGGGGGTTCCAATGAATTGCAAGGCCGACTCAGAAGGAAATTGGGAATTGACCTTGGATTTATTCAAAACTGGAGGCGGCGAGGCTGCTTCTATAGAGCTAGGCGTACCATTCCTCGGCTCATTACCATTCGATCCTGGTATCGTCCGGGGGGGTGATGATGGGGTCCATCGCATAATTTCCGATCCAGAAGGAGAATCCGCTTCTGCATTCGAGGAAATCGTCTCGAGAATATTGGCAGAGCTAGATTCCGGAATTGGGGATTCACTCAAAATCACATGATTAGATGCATTTAACATGCGTTTATTTCATTGCATAGTGGCATGCCGATAAACCACAAATGGCTGTCGGGACCGGGATTTACGTCACTTGGGTGACGGGTGCTATTTTAATCAGCATCGCATTAATTCCAGTATTCAAGCCCCCATATGCGAAACTAAGCTTGGATGGCTTCATCGACATGTTCAGGAGATATTGGGCCCATATGATAGTGGTATTCTCAGTTTATCTTTGGAAGGATTTACTAGACGGATTAGACAGGGTTCTTATGGCTAATACGCAGCTAGACATGACATTCCTTGTTTATGCAATCGAGGGAGATATATCTCTTTGGATACAGGAATCTTTCAGATCAGATTTCCTTGATACGGCCCTCACTCATTTCTACGTCATGGGTTTCATGATCGCTACGTTTTCGTCATTCGTTTATCCAATATACTTCGATGATAGGCACATGGCCGATAGAGTCTCCCTCTCCATGTTCTGGGTATATTTGATTGCAGTTCCATTCTATCTTTTCATGAATGTCAGAGTAACGGGTGACTATATTCAGGGGATGGAAACAATTGCTTACGATTTGACTCCTGAGATACACAATTGGTTCAACCGAATAGACCCATTCACAAATGGGATGCCAAGCCTTCACATCGGCTTGCCATTCGCCATATGGCTCTCGATGCATCGTTGGGATCAAGATGGAAGGTGGGCAAAATACAGGATATTTCTAATTTCATTTATCGCTCTGACAGCATTTTCGATTGTCTACCTTGGAATTCACTGGGTAGTAGACATCATTGGAGGAATAGCCGTAGCTATCCTAGCAGTAAATATCACAGACAAAACTCATGGGCCCATATGGCGAATCGCTGATGAGAGGCTCTTCACCAGAAGACTCGCTAGATTCATTCAGAAACCAGTCTTTACACTCAAGAAGTCGATTAAGTCAGTATCATCGACATTTGACCCCATTAGGGAGCCAGGATCGAGCCAGACTGGAGCATTCATTTTGGCTATGTTATTTGTCACGGGGTCAGTCCTTCTTTGGGACGCAACCCATCAAAATTTCACACTTGACGATGCCGACTCCGCGTCTTCCGCTTCAGGCTCAGGAGAGTGGTTGATAAGCGTAGAAAACTCCACAGAAATGGGTGTTTCAATAAATGCTTGGAACGTTTCTTCGCAGTTTAATAGGTCAGTGGGTGGGAAACCTTGGGACAAACCACCCGAGGTTTTCGCTCAGGAAAATTGCTTTGTTCTTTACGGAGGGAACAGGTTCGACTACTTCGAACATGACGGGAATGAGGGAGTAATACACCCACTAATTAGAAGAAATACCATTCACAACATTGCTGATTTAGCAATTGCAAAGAACTCAGATGGCGGTGTTGAGATAGCTTTGCTGACCGTATTCAATAATTCACATACTCTACTTCTATATGATATTTCGACAAATTCTTCCACTCAGGTTCCCGAAGCAGCCAACTCTACTGTAATTTCCTCATCAGGCCCACTGGTCACATGGGCAGCACCCTCAAACGAAGGACCAATAGCCAACATAACATCAGTAGAAACTGGTTTGACCATTTCCATAGTATTGGATCCAAGATCAGAATATTCAGTAGAGAAATCACTGGAGGAATCGGGATATTCGTTTGATTACAACAATTCCTCAGTAGTTGACATGGCCATGTCGTCCAAATGGCTAGTCGCTACGGTCGATATTGGCCCCTTTAATCGAACGCTCCTTGTCGATACACAGACTGGAAATCAGACCTTGCTTTCAAATCCTCGGTGGGACTCCTCTTCGCCAAGTATAGCAAATGATGTAGTTGCCTTCCTTCAGGTAACACGTGACGATCCAACAGGTCGTTTACTCCAATCACAGAGAAATAACGATGTATACTATTACAATACCACAGAAGGAACATTAATTCAGCTAACTCTAGACGAAAATATCGATCAATCCGAGCCACAGGTCCTTGACGGGGGAATCGCTTGGGTCGCAAATAATGGGGACGGCTCAACGCAATTCGTGGTCCATTCCTTCGGAGAACCAATAGAGACTTACTCTAGGACCTTGCTACAGGCCTCAGTTCTTGCACTATTGCCACTACTCTTCGTTTATGCCTACCAGTCAGCTATTGAGAAGGACTAATCATTCTGATAATCGGAACATCTCGTCCAGACTCCTCTTAGCCCTGACAATTGTCTCATTGTCCAATTCGATAATTTGCTCAGGAGTTGGGTCTGATAGAGCCTGCAAAATGTCACTAAGCTGAGTCTTCTTCATGTGTTTACACATTACACAAGATCCAATTATATTCAACTCATCTTCTGTCTCAGCCAGAACTCTGTCAGCAGTACCGCATTCCGTAATCAACATGATATCCTGTCTGCCTTCTGATGCTAATCTAATTGCCTCATCCTTCAGAATCTCACTACTACCAATCACGTCACTCTCATCTAGGACATCAGCATCACATTCTGGGTGACTCATTACTACCAAGTCAATTCCACTATCGGACATTTTATTTCTCCATCCTCTAATGTTATCGCCTGTGAATTTTGCATGCACCTCACACTCCCCATCAAAAAGAACGACCTCTTTCTTTCCTCGTAGGGATTTTTGTAGATGCTTCCCCATAAAACGGTCTGGAACGAAAATTATCCTCTCACCCGGAAGTCGTTCACAAATCTTCAGATAATTGCTACTTGTTACACAGACATCACATTCGGCCTTCACCGCTGCACTAGTATTGATATAGCACACAACAGGAACCCCTGGGTTCATTCTCCTCAGCTCCTTTACATCATCCGCCGTGATACTGTCACTCAGTGAACAACCTGCATCAGGGGATGGGTGCAAGACGGTTTTATGCGGACTAACTATCTTTGCAGTCTCGGCCATAAATCTCACACTAGAGAACAAGATAGTTTTCTGCGAGGCGTCTCTCGCGGATTTGGACAAAGAGTAACTATCGGCTACCTCATCAGCGACCCCATAGACGATATCGGGAGTTTGATAGGAATGAGCAATAAGGAATACATCTTTTTCTTTTTTTAGTCTATTAATCTCAAGAGTAAGTGGAGCAATAGTTTTGCACACGTCCAAGTCCCAGCGGAAAGGCTGGCGAATCACATTACTGAGCCTTTCTGCCTCAGCTTCAATCTCCGATTCCGACTGTATGAAATCGTATCCGGGAACACTCGGAACAGGGGCCGGCGGCATATCTATGACCATATGACCAACCTCTGCACTACTGCAACCGCTTTCAAGTCATCTAGTCTCCGCAGTGCATGGTGGAGGGGTCGACTCCTGCTTGGCAACCCCGTCGAGTGATTCATCATGGCGCCGAAGCAATCGTTTCTGAGGGGAATTGGCTCGGTCAGAACTCGATTCTAAAGGTTAGAAGGCCACGAAGCTACCGCCATCCTGATTTGGATAGATCACTCACTAGGCAAAGGATAACTGTTGAAGCTAGGGTTTTGGACAAACTTTCGGCGATCTCCTTTTCTTCTCCAAGACTTCTTGATTTGGATATTGAAGAAGGCTGGATAGTGATGTCGAAGATTAATGGAGAGCCGTTGCATGATCAATTAAAGTCCAAATCTCCAGATCTTGATTCTCTGACTAAACTGGGACGCATAATATACAGGTTGCATTCTATTGGCATTTCTCATGGAGATTTGACTACTCACAATGTTCTCTATTCCGAGGAAGGGGTGCTAAATCTCATAGATTTTGGACTATCCCGGCAAACTCCAGAGTTGGAGCATTTGGGGCTTGACCTTCAGATTCTCAATGAGTGCCTTACTGCAACTCATTCTAGGTTAGAAGGTGCTATGGAATTAGTTCTGGAGTCTTACCTTGTAGGGGGGGGACATAAAGGACACCCCCATAATCCAAAAGAGGTAGTAGAAAGATTCCGCAAGATAGCTTCTAGGGTTAGGTACCATGGTTAGGGATGACATGCAGATTTTCTTCGCTACCAGCAACAAGGGAAAAATTTCAGAGGCAGAGGAAATCTTTGGACTGGCCGGTCACGCATTATCTCCACTAATTATTGACGGTGAGCCGCCAAAATTTATTGAACCGCAGTCAGAAAATTTAGAAGAAGTTGCCTTAGAAAAGCTCAGTCAGGCAAGGAAAATGGTCATTGGCTCTGAATTGGAAGATTGCGCAATACTAGTCGAAGATTCTGGTATATTCATAGACTGCCTATCAGGATTTCCTGGTGTATTTTCTTCATTTGTCGAGAGCAAGATCGGCTTGACTGGAATACTCAGCATCCTCTCAGAAGAGGGGGATCGTTCAGCAGAGTATCGTGCAACATGCTTCTTAGAAACCAATGAAGGAGTTTTCAAATCCAAGGGAATTTGTAGAGGTAAAATCTCCAGAGAAATCTCAGGCAATCTTGGTTTTGGATACGATCCAATTTTTATCCCTGAAGAGGGAGATGGACGTACTTTCGGCCAGATGTCACCAGAAGAAAAATCACAATTCTCGCACAGGGGAAGGGCTCTAAAGGAACTGTCTGAGATGACCATTCTCCCGTCAAAGTGATTATACTGGGTCCTACTCGGGCGACCATTGACATGGCATCGAGACCACGACTCCCCCTTTTCGTTGCCATTGGACTCTTCATCCCGATATACCTAGTCTTCCTTGTAAATCAGGGAATACTAATCCAGATCGCTGGGGCTGTAGTGTTGCTGCTTCTTGTAGCTCTGCTCATATTTACAGGTTCAAAGGACCATCCAAATTCCATGGAGTCACCAGACTCCAAATTGATTGATTCCATAGACGATGTCGAACTCCCTCCCCCAATACTTTCTGCAGAAGAATCCCAGGAGGGAGGAAGTCGGAATATCACCAGGAGTAGAGGTAGGTCAACCAACCTCCCTGAAATGTCAATGCCAGAGCCCGTTCAACAAACTCCAATTGTCGATGATGATGAACCAGAGCTGATAGAAGCCACATCTGGGGTAGCCGAGCGTTACGTTGCAGGATCCGACCCAGAATCAATCGTGGAGATGGAGATCGAAAATTTCCTATCTGCTAAGAGGCAACAGAAGATAGAGATTACTGAGAGGATTAGAAGGAATAAGCGAATCGAGCTATCCAAGAGAGCAGCAGCTGAAGCTGCTAAATGGACAGAATTAGAAGATGGTGAGGACATCGGATCGCTTCTGAAGGAATCGGACCATGGTCAGAAAATTCTAATTGAGCCGGAGAATCCAAGCTCTTCTGCACCGCAGGGAATTTCCTATGTCAGAATCGATGAAAGCAGGGTTATGAAAGTAAGAGTTCCATTGGACGTACCCCGTGGGGAATCTAGTGAGAAGGTCGAAGACTCGGTTTTGCAAGAATTATCCCTGCCACCTCCGATGCAGGACTTTCCTCAGCCACCCGGACAGGGCCCTTCAGGAATTCCCCCTCCAGTAGATTCCAATGACTGATCAAGTGATACGTTGAAGCGATAGTAGTATTTCGAGAGTACATGGATGAGAGTGTGCTTTTGGTCGATGACGTACGATTTGAAAATTCCAACCCTGAAAATGGGCTGATTTCTGTTTGGACTCTTAATAGGCCAGACAAGCTCAATGCATTGAATTCCCAATCCCACAAGGAAATAAAGAAACAATGTGTCAGGGCTGAAGCCGATGATAATGTTCGATGCATCGTTATCCGTGGTGCCAATCCACCTGTGCCGAAAGAAGGAATGAAAGCAAAGCCACCTGCCTTTGCAGCTGGAGCAGACATCTCCGAGTTCTCAGGCAAGAACTCCGATGATGTCCGCCCCTTCTTCGAGGACAATGCTTGGGAGGCAGTATGGAACCTTTCCAAGCCAACTATTGCTATGATCGATGGTTTTGCCCTTGGTGGGGGGACGGAGTTGGCACTCTCCTGTGATATCAGAATCTCCTCAGATAGGTCTACATTCGGGCAACCTGAGATAAATCTAGGTTTGATTCCCGGTGGCGGGGGGACTCAGAGGCTATGTCGATTGGTTGGATATGGCAGGGCAATGGAAATCGTCCTATCTGGGTCAATGTTTTCAGCCCAAGAGGCGTTTGACATGGGGGTCATCAACAAAATCCTCCCTCATCAAGATCTTGAAGATGAAACTATGGCCCTAGCAGAGGAGATAGCTCGCAAATCCCCATACACTGCAAAGGTGGCAAAGCGTGCGGTCAGAGCTGCCTTGGACCTCCCATTCTCGGAAGGAATCTTAATGGAAAGATCCGAATTCGTTGCGCTTTTCGACACTGAAGATAAGGAGATCGGCGTCCAGTCGTTTTTGAACCGCACTGAACCAAAATGGGTCGGACGCTAGCAAGGATTCGGTTAATTCGTACTCCTGCCGCTGGGGAATAAGTAACTGAACTACTCTAGCAATCTGCCGATCAAGTCAATATCGACTGCTTGAGAATTAATGTCCATCGCAATCCATCCGGAATTTTTTGCGTTCGCAAGCATCTCCATCTGAATCTCCCTTATTCGATCAAAGCTGTCAAGATAGTGCTCGACTAACTTTCCATTATGCTTCTCCCTGCCGACAATCATCTGTTTATGCAAATTTTCATCGGACACGTAGAGGACAATTCCACAAGCGGGAAAACCTCCGGACCTCCAATTCTCTAACATCCCCTCACCGGGAATGAGATGAACCCCCTCAATCAATAGGTCAGAACCCTCCACGTAGGATCTCTGGATGGCCGCTGCCAACTCTTCTGAAATTGCCACAATGGTCTCCTTCCAGTCAGGCACCGCACCCCCTCCTGCAGGCTCGAAAGAAGATCTATGGAGGGCCGGGTAGTCTCTTCGACTATGCCGGGTTCGCTTGACTTCTCTTATCATATCCGTAGATGTAACTCTACCAATATTCAGAGAAGGAGCTAGCTTCGCAGCTATCGTCGTCTTCCCAACCCCACTAGTTCCAGTGATGACCAGGAGTCGGGGGGGCATCGATAATCCTCAGCGTTGAATTGACTTTACCTCTAGGAATTCTTCAAGCCCGTGCACACCAAGCTCTCGACCTATCCCTGAGCGTTTATAGCCACCAAAGGGTGCAGTTACGTTGAATGCACCTCCATTGATGCTGACTTGACCCGTCCTCATCATCCTAGCTACTCTGATGGCCTTTTCCTGGTCATTAGACCAGACCCCTCCTGAAAGTCCGTATTCAGAATCATTCGCTAGATCAATCGCTTCTTCTTCACTGGAGAATGTTGTAATTGACAGAACCGGACCAAAAATCTCCTCCCTGAAGATAGTCATTTCAGGAGTCACATCCGCAAAGACAGTGGGCTTGACATAGAATCCACATTCCAGGCCATCCGGCATGCCCTCCCCACCTGCAACAAGGGTAGCCCCCTCTTCGATGCCTTTGGAGATGTACTCTGCCACACTCCTTTGCTGGGATTCCGACACCAGCGGGCCACATTTCATTTTTTCATCCAGAGGGTCGCCGACGGAGAAGCTGGATATTTTCTTAGAGATAATATCGATTATCTCATCTTTCTTTTCCTCTGGAATCAATAGTCTAGTCAGCGCAGAGCATTCCTGACCAGAATTTCCGAAACACGAGTAGATGGCCGAGGAAGCCGCCTTACCCATATCAGCGTCTTCTAGTATTATATTCGCGCTTTTTCCCCCTAATTCAAGAGCCACCCTCTTGACGGTAGGTGCTGCTAGTTCAGCGACCCTCACACCTGCATTAGTCGAACCTGTGAAGCTGACCATATCAACTTCCGGATGCGAAGCCATTGACTCTCCGATCTCCCTACCATGGCCTGAAATAAGATTGAAAACCCCCGGAGGTAGTCCAATCTCATGTATTATTTCAGCCAGGATGAAGGAGTTAAGTGGGGCCTCCTTCGATGGTTTGAGAACCATTGTGCATCCAGCAGCAAGAGCTGGGGCGACCTTCCCAATAATCTGGTGAAGGGGGAAGTTCCAGGGGGTTATCATTGCTACAACTCCTATCGGCTCCTTGACGATAAGTGAGTTCCTAGCCTCCTGCTCCCACTCGTAACTCTCTAGCATCTTTGCATAAGAGCGAGAAACCACCCTTGGAGTTCCAACCATTGCCATCCTAGAGTAACCTATCGGAGTCCCAACTTCTGCCGTGATAAGTTGTGCAAGCTCCTCCTCTCTAGACCTAATTCCTTCTGAAATTAGATTGAGGAACTCCGCTCTTTCTTCAGCGGTAGTTTCCGACCAATTGCGAAAAGAGGCTCTAGCTGACTCAATAGCAGCATCCACATCCCCCTCATTCCCAACTGGAACTGAGCCTATGATTTCCTCGGTCGCGGGATTGCAAACCTCTATCGATCCATGGCCATTGGCCTCTTTCCAAGTTCCATTGATGTAAATCATATCGCGTTCGTGCACGTTGCACCCAATCAGCACAGTCTTATGATATTCATGCAATTCAAGAGTCAATGCCGCATCCGCCATCCATGCCCGTATCCACTGAGTCGCACAAAGAAGGAGTCACAGTCGTACAAATGTCTCCCGAAGCATCCTCCAATACATTTTCAGTCGAAAATTTTCAACCCCTCATCTACACCCTCGGCCAATTGATGGAAGATCCAAATTGTAAATCAATAGTCCTAACAGGTACTGGAAAATTTTTCTCAGTAGGTGGCAACATAGGTGATTTCTCTGATGCAATAGAACGTGGAGAAATCGCTCAGATGGTAGAAGGTATGACCAATCAACTACATCCACTATTGCTTAAGATCAGGTCCTCTGAAACAGTTTTTGTCTGCGCCATAAATGGCGATGCAGCAGGAGGTGGCCTAGGGCTCGCTCTCTCTGCGGACTACAGGATTTGCGCCAAAGAAGCCAAGCTCGCATCAGCTTTCTTCCGCCTGGGCCTACCTCCCGATGGAGGGACGACCTGGCTCCTTCCTAGACTCGTTGGATTCCAGACTGCCAAGAAATTCTTCTTCAATTCCGAGATTTGGACTTCAAGCGAGGCATTAGAAAATGGGGCTGTGGATGAGGTTTCAGACGCCGACTCACTTCTACAAAGGGCCCTAGAGGTCGCCAGTCATTGGGGCAACTGGTCGACAAATAGTCGTAGGAGCACCAAACAGCTTCTTGATGCATCGACGTCGACATTCTTTGAAACACAATTACAATTCGAGCAGTCCCTGATGGTCGCAGCTTCCCAGACTGCTGATTTCTCAGAGGGCGTCAGGGCATTCATAGAGAAAAGGAAACCAATTTTTGAGGATAGAGAGGGGAGTGCATGATTCGTAGATTGATAATAATGCGTCACGCAAAGAGCAGTTGGGACGACTCCTCCCTAGCTGACCATGACAGGCCATTGAATCCCAGAGGGTTGAGGGATGCGCCAAAAATAGCAGAAGCTATTGACAGGTTTGGATGGGCCCCTCAACTGATCTTAGTCAGTAGCTCAATGCGAACAAGACAGACCTTGGATGGAATGGCGCAAGTATTATCCGACATTGAGACCGAGATTAGGGGGGGTATCTATCATGCAGGATTGAACGAGCTTCTACACGAGCTGCAGGACATTCTTGACGAAGGAACGACCATGATAATCGGACACAACCCCGGTTCTGAGCTCTTGATTAATCACCTCTCGGGGGAATGGCACTCGATGCCAACCGCAGCAGCAGCATTGCTCTCCGAGTCGAATGGGGTGTGGAAAGTAGAGAAAGTTTTGAGGCCCAAGGAAATATAATCCGTTTTTTTCAAACTGCAATCACATTAACCCTTCATGATGACTGGGTACGAAGGTCTGCTCTGACATCGGCGGTCTTACGTAACCTCTTGCCTTCTCCCTCTTGGGCAATTTGATCGGATCAGGAGTAAGATCGTCATACTCAATTAGGGATAAGAAGTGATTGATGCAGTTGAGATGGGCATGCCTCTTTATCTCGGAGTTGACCACATACCAAGGCGCTTGCTTAGTGTCGGTGTGCGCGAACATAACGTCCTTTGCCTCAGAGTAATCCTCCCATCTGGTTAGAGACTCTAGATCCATTGGACTCAGCTTCCATCGCTTGTGTGGTTCATCCAGTCGTGCTTTGAAACGCTTCAGCTGCTCGTCATCAGAGACCGAGAACCAGTACTTGATCAGAATCGTGCCGGACCTGATCAGCATCCTTTCAAACATAGGGCACGATCTCATGAACTCGTCATATTCCTCTTCATCACAGAAACCCATTACACGCTCAACACCCGCTCTATTGTACCAACTTCTGTCGAAAAGAACAATCTCACCTGCAGCAGGTAGATGGTTTACGTACCTCTGGAAGTACCACTCCGACTTTTGACGCTCGGTAGGCGCAGGTAGAGCTGCAACTCTGACAACACGAGGGTTGAGGTACTGGGTTATTCGTTTTATGACACCGCCTTTTCCTGCCGCATCCCTACCTTCGAAGATAACAACGACCTTGAGGCCCTGGGCTTTTACCCACTCCTGAAGCTTGATTAACTCCAATTGAAGGCGAAAAAGCTCCTTCTGGTAGTCCTTTTTGCCGATTCTTTCAATCCCTCCGCCTTTCTTGTCGCCCATAGTAACCACTCCTCGGATTGCAGACTTCACCAAAAGCACTGTGGTCAAAATCTGATTCCATTTTCTGGGAAACGTTCATTGTTTTTGACATCTTGAACGCTGCTATGTCAGAGCAGAACCTACTTTCGATAGGTGCGATTCTGGCAGCTTTCCTAGGTACTATTTCACTGTACCTAGTGTCAAAAAACAGCCAATTGAGGTGGAATGAGAAGATTGCTGGCTTTTTGATATCATGGATATTCATTGGCAAAGCAATTTCTAACTCCAACTTCTCAATTCTTCGTAGTATCTTCGACAACCTACAGGGACCCCTACTAGAAAGTGAATCTATGTGGCAGTTCTGGTGGGCATACGGCCATATGTCCGACTACGTCTTTACTGCGGGTCAGACATTACTTTGCCTAGTTTTTCCTGTTGCAGTTCTTAGAACAAAACGTCAGCTGAAGTTTGCGATTTCGGCAATTTTACTGCTCATGATGTACTGGCCAATCGTGTATTCCTCACTTGGGCCACATTGGTTAGAGTTCGCGGGCTTGGTCTATCTTTTCCCGTGCCTGATCTGGACTTCGACTTATGTCAGATTCAGGCTTTTCAGCATCAACGAAGATGATTCTGATGCAGGAAAGGTAGCTGATATTTGTGTCCTACTTCTATTGATACTAAATGGGCACATATGGTTTTACTGGGTCGGAATGTTCGCCCAGCAGGATTACTTCTATTTCGTAGACATTGCTGGATCTTGGTCTGAAGCAGGATCTATTCATGAATACATTTGGCAAATGTTCTACACGCTTGTAATCTCTACAGGACTATTTATTGCAGGGATGGAAATTTATGTCCTGCAGAGGACAGGGTCAATCAGCACCGTTGGCATCATAGTTTGCATTTACATGACAATCGGAATTGTTGGATTCTTCGTACTTTCGATTGGTGATGCAGGCGAGGCCTTCGCCCTGCAAGCATCTACAAACTTCAAGGACATGTGGCAGATATTCACTAATCAGACCCATTTCACCATTGCACGACCTCTAATTGCAAGCTATATCCTGATTAGCCTAGGATTGGCCGATCTTTCATCAGAGAGGAGCATGAGGATCGCCAAGGGGATGGCGGTGATTCTGATCGTCGTTGCCACTGCAGCACTGCTGGAGATGGTTCAGTTCGTCATTCCAGTTAGCCAGGTCCTATCGGCCGGACTACTGGGGATAGTGGTCGCAGTTGGAATTGGATGGGAAGAGAGGGCATTTGTGAAAATCGTCGACTCTAGAGTCTCAATCGACGAACTCCTGGAGGGGACTGGCTGGGGGGCCCCGGAGATAGAGATAGGGGACAGAGCATTCAAATCTGCAAATATCACTATGATCGTTTATTTCTTAATTCTCATGCTCTTGTCCTACATAATCCATATTTCGGACAATTTCATCAACACGTTGTGATCAAATGGAAGAAGAGACCAATTTCATCTACCTCATTACCGAGGATTCTGAGACCAACAGACTCCTCACAATCATGCTCGGGATAATGGTGACATCGATTGCATACCACGCAGTTGTCTTCTTCCACTTCAAATCCGATGACATTAGGCTAAAGAATACAGTTCCGGATTGGAATGTATCATTCAATAGTTCGACATTCGAGTCTGAGGAGACTCAGATAATTGCTGATTCACAGAAGTCTTCCTTTTTCCTGGAAGTAGACCAAGATTTCACAGGAGAGGACAATTTTGTCGGATTCCTGCTCATCGATGTGAGCTACGAAGAAACTTCAGGAAACATCGGAGATCCATGCGATTTCGTCAGTGTTAACTTACGCCCCGAGGGAGTAATAGCTCAATGGGAAAATGAGACAAATATATTGTCAGGAAGTAGCGATAGCTGCGACACAATCTCACTATTCCTGCAGATCTATCCCGATTTCGATGGGGCCAATAAAACCGAGAGCGGTAATGGTGAGGAAATAGCAATGGAACCTTGGACAAATTCGTCTTTCGGTTTCGGAGAATACAACTTGGAGGTAGAGGTAAACACCCAGGAGTTAGTCTCAGGCTTTCCAACCCAATCTGATGATAACGAGGAAGTTACCGTGACATGGTCATTGGTGGCCTTTTCTCCTCAGGCAATTAACCTATAGCGTACTCACAAGACCTTCTAGTGAAGTCCGGGGGTCTATTGATTTGGTCACTCCGCTTGCGAGCAGCACTCCCGATGAACCAAGACTAATTGCAGCCGATACATCGTCCCCTGTTTTCACCCCCGCTCCACAGAGGATGCCGACTTTGCCTGAAACAGACTTTACCGCCTCAGCAGTGCCTGTGATTATCTCCGGATCAGCACTCGTCACTGAGACTTCGCCGCCAATTAGTTCTGGTGGTTCGACCGCAACAAATGTCGGCCCGAGTGCAGCTAGCTTCCTCGCCTCGTCGATGTCAGCAGCACATGCACAAACTGCAAATCCTTCTGGCAACTGCTCCAGTAGCATCGCGACATGCTCCAGACTCACTTTGTGTTCAGCATGATTGACCAATGTTCCTTTCGCACCTCTTTCAATGGCCGTCTCAGGATTTAGCCAACCGGTATTCGAGCCGAATCCTATTGGGTCTAGATGCTGACACCAAATCTCCAATTCCGGAGCCGATTGGGAAACTGCTAGCAGGTCAAATGGAGATACTGCGGCCACCATCCTCGCCTCTGAATCTAATTCGGCCATTATCTTTGCCAAGTCTTCAGCAGAAGCGCCTTGAGCATTCTGATAAGTCTTGAAGTTGACAACCACTATGGGGGCGCTCATAGTAATGGGAGACGCTTGACCCCTTTGACCGTGACGGGGACGACAATCCCTCAATGCCCCTTTCATAACAATTCGAGAGGTGATAAGATACCAACCCCTGTTTCAGGCGTGGTCAATGATCTCGTTAGAGATTTCACTGCCATCTGGTATTTCAGCACCAATGCCGATCAAGCTTCCTGAAATTTTACAATCAGAACCAATTTTAGCTCCTTGCAGGATTACGGAGTTCAGAATCTCAGAGCCAATCCCTACGCTAGAACAGGCTCCAAATGCGCAACCAGATACCAATCCAGAGATTTCAGCCCCTTCATCAAACCAAGACTCCCCCCTTACCTCGCCTCTTGAGAAATCACCGGAAGAGATGCAGGCTTGTGCCGCTTCGATGAAGGACTGTGGGGTGCCAGCATCAACAAACCAACCCTCGTATGGGAAGCCATTCAACCCCCCTGTGCTAGCTAGGTTTTGGTACACGTCCCTTTCAATGCTATGCGCGCCATCCGGCATAAGCTTGAAAATCTCCGGTTCAAGTATGTAAGTGCCAGCGTTGATAAGGTTTGAATAGGCTTCCTCAATTTTGGGCTTCTCCTGGAATCTCAATATTTTTCCGGAGTCATTACTGTAGTCAGCAACACCAAATCTGGAAGGATCTTCAACTTCCCACAGCGCAATCGTCGCAATGCCGCCATTATTATTGTGGAAATCAAGCATTTCTTCTACACGAAGGCTTGTTATCAGATCGCCATTAATCACACAGAAGGTCCCATTCGATAACTGACTCCTACAATTTGCAATGGCGCCCCCTGTTCCCAGTGGCTCAGTTTCTTCTTCAATTATTATCTCGTATGGCAAATCAATTTCAGCGAAGTGGTCACGCATATTCTGAATCCCATAACCAGCAGCAATAATCACCTTATCAACCAATTTTTCAGGAAGAACGGAAACAACATGCTCGATCATCGTCCTGTCCAGTATCGGCAGTAATGGCTTTGGGATTTTTTCCGTCCATGGCCTCAGTCTTGTTCCAAAACCACCTGCTAGGACTATCACATCCATGATATGCCCGGCACGCTAGACACTTTCATCGCTTCGCAAGTCTTGAAACTTACATGCCGCATCTTTCAAGGGCCCATCACGATTGGCCATGACATGAACATTCATGAGTTTCAAGCTAAGGGCATGTTTAGGCGCTCCGGTATTCGAGTCCAAGACGGAGTCCATTGTACTAGTGTAGGGCAAGCTGTCTCCGCATATGACAGTCTTGAGTCTGAAATAGTCGCCGTAAAAAGTCAGATTCATGCTGGTGGTCGGGGCAAGGGGGAGCTGTTTTCCGTAGAATCCGGGGATTTGGTTATGAAAGGGGGGGTGAAGATAGCAGTTTCCAGAGAAGAAGTTGAATTATTTTCTTCCAGTATCCTTGGTCACAGATTAGTGACCAAGCAGACTGGAGAACCGGGAAAGATAGTGAATAATCTGTATTTGGAGGCTGGATGCGAAATAGAGCACGAATACTACCTGGCACTCCTGGTGGACAGGGAGAGGGGCTCCTTACTAGTCATGGCCTCGACAGAGGGTGGAGTTGACATTGAAGAGGTGGCCGAAAAAAATCCCGAATCAATCCATAAAATATGGGTTAATCCAACTAATGGACTCGGAGTGGGGGATGCAAATGAATTAGGGGAATCTCTCGGTCTTAAGGGAGAAACACTCCCATTATTCTGCGACATGTTGTCCAGACTTGTCGAGCTCTTCATCGAGAAGGATTGTTCGATGATCGAGATAAACCCACTTGTTCGGACGTCTCAAGGCGATATGGTCGCTCTGGACGCAAAGTTGAGCTTTGATGAGAATGCTAGCTTCAGACACCCATGGAGGGAAGAACTCAGGGACTTGTCCGAGGAATCAGAAGTTGAAGTCAGGGCGAATGAGCATGGACTTTCCTATGTTGACTTGGATGGGAATATTGGGTGCCTGGTGAATGGGGCAGGACTTGCAATGGCAACAATGGATGCAATCAAGCTCTATGGGGGTGAACCAGCAAATTTCCTAGACATAGGCGGCGGGGCGGATAGCGAATCAATTACTGCTGCATTCGGGATCATTCTTGAAGACCCAAGATTGGAAGGGATATTGGTGAATATCTTTGGCGGAATTATCAGATGTGATATGGTGGCGAATAGCATTATATCTGCTTCTAAGGAGACTGGCCTCCAAGTGCCACTTGTCGTTAGGTTCTCCGGCACCAATCACAAGGAGGGCAGGGAAATCCTCGAGTCTAGTGAATTGAATGTAGTAACTGTAAGTACATTGGCAGAAGCAGGAGAAGCAATTGTCAGAGTGATCGGGGGTGCCTAATCAATGAGCATCTGGGTTGATGAGAATACCAAGGTCCTCGTACAGGGAATCACTGGTAGCCAGGGGACATTCCATGCAACAAGAATGGTAGAGTATGGGACCGATATAGTCGGCGGAGTCACCCCTGGGAAGGGGGGGCAGATAGTCAGCTTACCCAGTAAGGATGTTCCAGTTTTTGATACAATGGCCGAGGCCGTCTTATCCACTGGGGCAGAAGCCAGCGTAATCTACGTTCCAGCCAGATTTGCTGCTGCTGCCATCATCGAGGCAGCAGATGCCTTCAATACACAAAATGGACACGGGCTCGTGATTTGTATCACTGAGGGAATTCCAATATTGGACATGGTCCGTGTCAATTCGCATATCGAGAAAATGTCTGGAGTCAGGCTTATTGGGCCAAATTGTCCAGGGATAATTAGTCCGGGGAATGGAGGGGGATGCAAGATAGGAATAATGCCCGGCCATATTCATTCGAAGGGACGCATAGGCATCATTTCCAAGTCCGGCACTTTGACCTATGAGGCAGTCGCTCAGACAATGAGCGTCGGCGAGGGCCAGACAACTTGCGTCGGGATCGGAGGCGACCCTGTAAGTGGAACTGGTTTCATTGACTGTCTTTCAGCATTTCAGGATGACCCGGATACCGCTGCAGTTGTAATGATTGGTGAAATTGGAGGTAATGCAGAGGAGGAAGCAGCCTCTTGGGCGAAAGACAATTTCACAAAGCCATTGGTTGGATTTGTTGCAGGAGCTACCGCGCCACCAGGGAAGAGAATGGGTCATGCGGGGGCAATTATTTCAGGAGGCAAGGGAACAGCCGAAGAGAAATTCAGCGCTTTCGAGGAAGCTGGGATATACATTGCCCGTGACCCATCAAAGATCGGCGACGCCCTTCTGCGTGCACTTGTGGATGCGAATCTTCGTGAGCCTTAGGTGTAAAGTACCCCCTTCATAGTGGGGACGAGTAGATGGCAGAGGTACTAACCCGAGAACTTGACGAGGTCCTCATGGGGACCTCTAGGTCATTTTTCCTCTCTCTGAAAAATCTACCAACAAAAATCCGCTCACAAATCAGCCTACTATATTTGCTAGCAAGGGCATCAGATACTATTGCGGATTCCAATCATGGGGATCCAAAACAATGCCTAGAACTTTTGAATTCATACAATGATTATGTTCAAGGGAGTTTGGCAGTGATTCCCGATTTTTCTATTATTGCAAATTTACAGGAGAATCAATACGAAAAGAACCTTCTTCTGAAAGTAAATGAAATTACATCTCTCATTGAGATTTTTAGCGAAAATGATCAGTTTCACATTCGTAGATGCCTAGGCATAATAATTAGTGGCCAATCTTCTGATTTGGAGAGGTTTTCTTTGGATGGCGCTAATGGAATCACTGCATTGCAAAGCAATGATCAGCTTGATGACTATGCATATAGGGTAGCAGGCAGCGTTGGCGAATTCTGGACACAAATCTCCCTTGAGCACATATTAAGAATTGAGGATAAAGATCGTATTCCACTGTTGGAGAAATCCGTGAGATTTGGCAAAGCCCTACAATTGATTAACATCCTAAGGGATATTCCTGCAGATCTGAAGATTGGCCGAAGCTACATTCCTTCAGAATCACTCTCATCTCATGGACTATCCCCTTCTGACTTGCTTGACTCCAGCAGCATGGAAAGATTCAGGCCACTTTACGATCAATACTTGGATATGACTTCCGAATATCTCGATGCGGCAGCCGATTATGTCTCCATGTTGCCCTTCGGGGAGTTTCGTCTAAGGGCTTCTTGTATGCTGCCAATTGTCATTGGACGTAGAACCATATCATTGCTGAGAACACACAATACCCTGGATGAATCCGATAGGATAAAGGTCCCAAGAGGAGAAATTAGAGGAATAATTATGAAAATATTCGCATCATTGCCCTTCAGGGGCAGAAGTCGAGCTATCCTTTCCTGAATGAATACCGGCTCCCCCTTAGATGAGTCGCTGTAAAATCGTAACTTAGTGACATTCAATAGTGCGATGTCCACCCTGAGTTTGAAAACTGTGACCAATGAGCAGAGAAACCTGGTGGACGGATTACCCACCGAAGTGGAACAAAAGAACCTCTTTCAAATAGAAGAAAGTGGCGATCAGCCCATCGAAATCGTCAGAGCAACAGTCGATATTACTAAGGAGGCAGCCCATGCAATCAGCATCACTGCACTAGAAGCAGTCCGGGAAGGGGCCCTGTTCATGGGGGTAATTGGATCCCGGGGGCAGTTAGTCAATCCCTTTGAGCACGTCGAGGCTTCGATCTGGACGGAAACCGAGGTACCAAAGCATATGATTGAAGCTTCATACAACTTTTGTGAGGAACTAACCCGTAGGGAAGCGGGAAATTTCTACCACTCTTTCAAGTACTTGCCAGAAGAAAAAAGGAGGGCAATAATGGCTTATTACGCATTCTGTAGAAGGGCTGATGATATAGCTGATGGAGATTATGTAGACAGTTTCCCAGGCGGATCTTCTGACTCCCCCGAGTCAAAACAATATAGGGACAGAATAGAGAGACTTAGCCCCGGCGAACCAGTTCTTGAAAGATCAACATATAACGATAAAATGTCCCAATTATTCTACTATAGGAAGAAACTCTCAACCGCATACGGCAATGTCACTTCTACAGATCCCATATTCATAGCATTGAAGGATACAGTCAGGCAGTTCGGTATTAATCGGCAGCTGCTTGATGATATGATCAGCGGGATGGAGAATGACTTCCACAAGAACCGTTATGAAACCTTTGAGGACCTGTATTCTTACTGCTACAAAGTAGCATCCACGGTAGGTCTGGTATGCATAGAGATCTATGGGTATTCTGATCCTAGAGCAAGGGAATATGCCGAGTCATGGGGGGTTTTTATGCAACTCATCAATATTATTCGTGATGTCGCTGAAGATGCCCAAAGGGACAGAATCTATCTGCCTCTCGACGATCTAAAACGTTGGGGAATAACAGAAGAAGACATCAAGGAAGGCAAAGAGATCCTGAAACATCCAGGTTGGGCACCGTTTGTTCAAGAATACTTAGAAAAAGCCGAGCTTTACAGAGAAAGGGCATTCAAACTCCTTCCTTTCTTGGATAAGTCATCTCGGTATTCTCCCGCAGCAATGGCTTCATTTTACCAATCAATTATGAGGAAGATTATCAAGAATGATGGGGATGTTTTTTCCAATCGAATTCAACTATCAAAGACTGAGAAGATGTTCCTTGCAGCATACGTTTACGTGAGGTTCCGATTTATTGGCCTTTGATAAAAATGCGGGCCATTGCCCTCTAGAAGAAAAGATGTATTGAGATTTAATCATAGGAGGCAGGAATATGAGGGTCGCAGTGTTACTCGAAGAAAGATGCAAACCAAATAGCAATGCATTTGCCTATCTGAAGAAATATGCTGAAATGTGCGATCGTGAGTGCATTCAAATCGATGGAAATAAATGTAAAATCCTTGAGTCTGCATGCCCCGTTTGCCTTACAAGGGCCAGACATTGTCCAGATGATGCAGTCAAAATCATCAATCTGCCAGAGGAATTGGATCATGACATGACTCATTGCTACGGTGAAAACGGATTCAGACTATTTCGACTTCCTTCTCCAAGGGAGGAGCAGGTAGTGGGTATACTTGGGCCAAACGGAATTGGCAAGTCCACAGCAATCAACATTCTGTCGGGCAGTGTTAGGCCCAATTTGGGAGACTGGCAAAATTCAGTACCGGATTGGCAGGAGATTATACCAACATTCCCCCGTGGCGAACTTCGAGACTATCTTTCACTGCTGTCCGAAGAGGGGGTCAGCGTCGCAGTTAAGCCCCAATATGTCGACAAGCTTCCAAAGATTTTCGATGGGAAGGCAGTTGATCTCCTATCTAGGGTGGATGACAGGGACGAACTTGAGAAATTTTCTGAAATGCTCGGAATTGGACACATTTTGGACAGGAGGCTCGGAGAACTCTCTGGCGGCGAATTGCAAAGAGTTGCACTCTGCGCAACAATTCTGAAAGAGGCCGATGTTTATTTCTTCGATGAACCATCGTCCTATCTGGATATTTTTGAGCGTATGAGGATGGTCGGAATCGTGCAGGAACTAGCATCCAAGGGAAAAAGGGTGCTCGTAGTGGAGCATGATTTAGCCATTCTTGACGTTCTATGCGATCTTATTCATGTAATCTATGGGGATAGAGCTGCATATGGAATTTTCACGCCACCTCGTTCAACAAGGTCGGCCATAAACGCCTATCTTGAGGGATTTCTTCCAGAAGAGAACGTTAGAATCAGGGAAAAACCAATCCAATTTTTGAGGGGAAGGGAACGAAGAGAAGAGATCGGACTTCCAGTTCTGAAATGGGGGGATATGGAAAAAGAAATGGGGGAGTTTCAGTTATCTACCGGAGAAGGGCAAGTTAGGAGTGCCGAGGTAGTTGGAATAGTTGGCCCGAACTCCACCGGGAAGACCACAATGGTTCGGATAATTGCAGGTGAGATGGAACCGGATCAAGGATGGTGTACTACGGATTCAAAAGTTTCATACAAACCTCAACACGTTGGTACAGAATTTAACGGGACAGTAATGAATTGGTTGGACAACGAATTAGATATTGCTTGGAGATCGGGAGAGTTCCATACCCAAGTTATTCGGCCACTTCAAGTGGATCAGCTACTCGAATTACAGGCTAGCAGACTATCAGGAGGGGAGCTGCAAGCCGTTTGTATCGCTATCTGCCTGGGGAAGGAAGCAGACCTGTATCTTTTTGATGAGCCAAGTGCTCACTTGGACGCAAATGCTAGAATGGAGGCGGCCAAGGCCATTAGAAGAACTATGGAAAGCAATGAGAAAGCAGCAATGGTGATCGATCACGACACATACTTCATCGATATAGTAAGTGACTCTCTGTTGGTATTTCAGGGAGAAGGTGGGAAGCATGGCCATGCCGTCGGCCCACTTAGCCTTAGAAAGGGCATGAATCTATTTTTGTCAGATGTGGAGGTTACCTTCCGCAGAGACATCGAATCACATAGGCCAAGAATAAACAAGCCATCCAGTAGAAAGGACCGCGAGCAAAGATCTTCCGGAGAATACTTCTACTCGGATTAAGTTAACCATTGGATTCATGAGGGACCATTGAAGCCCATAAGTGTGGCAGAGCAAGACAAGGAACCAGATCCGGGCGATTCTCCTGATCAAGTTACTGAGCTAAAAGGCAGAATAGAGGCCTTGGAAAAGGAAGTTCAGTATGCAAAAGCCGAGATTGCAAACGTTCAACAGCGAGCCTCAAAGGATCGTTCGGAGGCAATGAAGTTTGGTGGATCATCTCTTGTCAGAAGATTGTTACCCTTTCTAGATGGTCTGGACAAGGCGCTGGAGAACCTCGTTCCTGACGAAGATAATGAATCGGTAATAGAGGGAATTAGGATGACAATAGAAGGGATTTTTTCAGCTTTGGAGATGGAGGGGGTAGTTCCAATTAATGCCAATGGTGAGTCATTCGATCCAACAAAAATGGAGGCTATCGCCACGGCGCCCTGCCCCGAAGGAATCGATCCTGGAACAGTCGTCGATGTAATAGAACAAGGTTTTAGGATTCACGATAGGGTACTTAGACCCGCAAGGGTAGTAGTTTCCGAAGGTGAGTCATGAAGATTAGGGATAAGGAATACAATATCGCAACAAAGTCCTCTTTTGTGGTTATTTCCTATTTGGTCACCGTCCTCTCGATTCAATTAGTTGCCCCTGACGTGGAAATTTCACCAGGGGAGTTTCCTGATAGCTGCCCAAAAGACTCAGGCAATTGTGCAATGATTGGCCCCCATACCTACAGGGCGAACAACCTCACTGAATTGAGATTCGACTCGAAGTTGAGTGTGGTGATGCATGAAGCCAACAAATGGATAGAATCCAAACCCAGGTCCGAGATAATTGGCAAATGGGATAACCAGACCCATGCAGTCTTCCAAACAATGGTCATGCGTTTTCCAGATGATCTAGTAATCTCCGGTAGTTGTAACAATGGGGATGCTGTGATCTTCGTATATTCTAAATCAAGGGTGGGCATCTCAGATTTAGGAGTAAACTCCGATAGGTTGAGTGACTTTTCAGAATATATGTCAAGTATCGAAATGCCTACATCGGATTGCTCTTAGCCTTCATTGGCGTTGCCTTTGGATTTTGAAATAGACTCGGACATAAAGAAGGCCCACACGATGCCATCTTTTTGCTATACTGACTCAGATGTCTTCACAAGGATCAAATCAGGATTTTCTAGAAAGTGGCACTTTGCAGCCCATTCTAGTCAAATTGAAAACTTTTCTGCAATTCCAATTTATCACACCGCCGATATGGTCGGGCAACCAATGCTGCTTACCAATGATGAGAAATTTCACTGCATCTCTAATGTTTGCACCCACAGGGGAATGATAATCAATAACGCTCCTTGCAATAATAAAAACCTCCTCTGTCCATACCATGGCAGGACCTTCAACCTGAGTGGCAATCTCCTCAATATGCCGGAATTCACAGATGTTGAAGGTTTTCCTGATTCATCAGATGACCTTGTAGAATTTCCTCTTTTTGATTGGAAAGGACTTGTCTTTACAGGTCTGCAACCATCCGGAATTTCTGGTTTTGTTGAGGAACTGGAGAGGTTTGTTGGATGGTTGCCAATTGGGGAATTTACCTATGACGAGTCTCGCTTCAGGGAGTATGAGATTGACGCAAATTGGGCGCTCTACGTAGATAATTACCTAGAAGGATTCCATATTCCATTTGTGCATAAGGGATTACATGCAACTTTGGATTATGACGAATATAGAACTGAACTTTTCGAGGGGGGAGTTCTTCAAGTTGGAATTGCTAAGGATGATGAGCAATCATTTGATTTGCCCGCAACATCACCTGACTATGGGAAAAGAATTGCTGCGTATTATTTCTGGTTTTATCCTGGTTTGATGCTAAATTTCTATCCCTGGGGCCTTTCGATAAACATCATCTTACCCATCGAAGTTGATAGAACCCGAATCATTTACTATGGTTTTATTGGGGATCCAAGTTTGCTTGGCAAGGGGGCTGGGGGCCAGCTCGACAAGGTAGAATCTGAGGACCAGTTCGTAGTTGAATCTACTCAAATTGGTGTTAGAGCCAGTTCTTACGATCGAGGCCGCTATTCACCAACCAAAGAAACAGGGGTCCACCACTTCCACAGAATCATCAGCTCCGAACTAAGGCGTAAGAAATGAATTTCAAAATAGTGGATATGAAATATAGGCCAAATTATAACCGGTTTCTTCACCCCAACAAACATGAAAAATAGTCCAAGCCAGAAAATCATCGTTATTGCATTGATGATCTTGATTCAGATTTCAAACCCTCTTGTGATCGCGCAAGATGCCCAAGTCGACACCAACGATTCTACCGGGAAGAATTACACTTTCCATACAATAGCTTCTTTGGGCGACAGTACTCTAGGTTCTGACCCAACTGGCTACAGAGGGCCATTTGCCAGCAAGCATGCTGCTGATTTGATGGGGGTAGAATACTATGAGGGAGCAGTTGGCGGAGATAGGTCAACTACACTTATTGAGGCTGGGAGGCACACTCAAATTGCAGAAAATTATGGCGAAGGAACTCTAGTTACGATTATGGTGGGTGCGTGGGATTTCATAGACTCTGGCGGCGAGTTAGTAAGGGCCGACTACTCATTCATGGATGGTTTGGAGGAGAACATTACAATCATTCTGGATACCTTAGTGGCTTCAGAGGTGGATGTTCTGATATGGAATCTTCCAAACATGTCATTCTTGCCATTCCTGCAGAATCTATACCACCCAGGGGCTTGGCCCTACTTCACCGAAGCAAGCTTCCTTTGGGCGGAAAGATTGGACATAATTGCGGACAGGTATGGTGATAGCGTACAAGTTTTTGATCTACTAGCTGTTTCGAATGACCTTCTAAACAATCAGTCAGCAAGGATGGTCGGGGACTTCGAAGCTGCCGCCCCTCCAGAGATGTGCAATAAAGCTTGCATAATGATCGATGAACTGCATCCTACATCACTAGGCCAGGGGTTAATTGCCAATGAACTTGTTAGCACCATTAATGAGAAGTTTCCATCCCCCTCTGGACCATATCCACTGCTAACCGATGAGGATTTGTTGGCCCTAACAGTCAGTGCAGATCCAGAAACAGATGAGGGTGGTGGCCCCATTACAATAGAGGGAGAGATTTCCAAAGCCTGTTTTGATTGGACCCAGTTTAACTATCATCAGATGTACCTTACAATATCCAAAGATGGCGAATCCATCACAATACCCAGTTACATTGGGTACAACACCCCTGTTTGTAAGCAGTCAACTCATGTAATGTACTCGGGAAATAATGCAATTCACATAGTTTCCGATATTACAAACAATCTGACTCTCAACCTCTTCTTCGAAATATGGGGGCAGGATTTCTCCGATACCAGAGTAATCGATATGGAAGTCGGCAATGGATCCAGCCTTGCAATATATTTGGATGGCACAGAGTTTGAAGGGGACAGGTCATCGATTCCAATAAATGATGTCATTTCAGTCGAGATCAAGATTACTTCAGCAGAAGTCTCAGAAAATATTGAAGATTCGGCAGACGAGACAAAACGAACTCCGGGATTCAATGCTATCTTTGGGATAATTTCATTTTTATCTGCTGTTATTTTTACCAAGAGAAACTCTCGCAGTGATTGAGGTTCTGATATGCCAATACAAGTATTTCAGCCAGAAAAATTAGCTAGCATTTTGATAGTAATCTCAATGATTTTATCGGGATGTACCGGTCAATCAGAAGGTGAAAATGACACCTCTTCCGATGAGGAACAAACCGAAGAATCAGCAATCCAGCCCAGTAACCTCACAGAAGAGATTTCCATCCAGCAGTCTGAATTTTGCGACGATACTAACCCACATCATTGCCTTATGCCCTTTCCTTCAGCCTCGTTTCTTGAAGTCACAAATGATCCGTCCAGCTTTACTGGGTACAAACTGAACATCTCTGGCCAGGCCATTCCAGATACCCAACTTTCCATCTCAGAATCTTTTCATATCTTGGACAGATTAGATGGCTTCAGCCCCTCAACTCAGATTTTCACTGCGTTCGACAAGGAGCCAGATATTTCCAGAATGGCCAGTCAATACGATATTGCAAAGTCCCTAGAGGGGGGCCATCAGAGCATTCTGCTAAATTTGAATACTGGCCTACCTGTTTATCATTGGGTAGAGAATGACGCAAGGGCGCAAAGCGACGAGAAGAAAATCACATTCTTGCGAACTTTGCAGGGACTGGAGCACAATTCAAAATATGCCGTAGCGTTTCGTAACATGAATGACTCCACTGGTAGTGAAATTACTCCAAGTGATGCATTCGCAGCGCTAAGGGATGGCGTTTTGACCGACTCACCTCGTCTGGAATCCCAGAGGCAGTCTTACGAAGAAATGTTTTCGGAATTGAGCATTGCTGGATTTGATAGAGAATCCCTCCAAGCAGCATGGTGGTTCCATACTGCCTCAACTGAGTCAATCCTGCGGGACGTTATTCTGATGAAGTCCGATGCGGAATCGAGACTTGGGGACAACGGAATTGGCTGTACAATAGAAAATGTCGAAGAGAATTTTGGCAACGACAACAACTCACTCAGGAGACTGACTGGAACATTCACGTCTCCTCACTATATGATTTCTCAGTCTGCTACAATGGAATCTTCTGATGGTTCAGTCACTTTGACTCCAATGTCTAGAGATTCCAACTTCGACCCACTTTTCGTAGAGAATAGAGAAATAGAATTCACAATGCTAATCCCCTCCTCTCTAGCCGAAAAAAATGAATCAGGCCCAATTACAATAGTTGGACATGGATTGTTCGGAAGTGGACGGTCATATGTCAGCGATGGGGCTGAATTGGCAAATAAGTATGGAACCGTTACCCTGGCTACTGATTTCAAGGGATGGAGCTCAGATGGCGACCAAGAAGCTATGGCGCTCGCATTGGTAGATTTTGAGCAATTTCAGTTCCAACAGGAGAGGCAGATTCAGGCTTTGATAAATCACATTTCTATGATTAGGACGTTCGCGGGAGTGTGTTCCGATCTCACTCAGTTCTATCACAACGGCACAAATCTGGTAGACTCAGAGAATTTCAATTATCTTGGCATCTCATTGGGGGGACTTCGAGGCCCATCACTTATGGCGATGATTCCCGAAATAGGATGGGGAACTCTTTGGGTGGGGGGGACTTCATTTACTCACCAGGTCGAACGTTCCACTCACTACGGATCATCGACCAATTCCAGTATCTTCTTTCAGATCCTTTCTAGTACAGCCTCACTTCCAAGTAGGAATGATAGGGCCGTAGCAATTGCACTATTGCAATCAGTTTGGGACTCTACTGATGGCGAAACATATTTGCCCTTCAGGTCACAAGGTTTGGAGGGAATTATTGATCCATTCGATATGTTCTATTTGTCCTCGATGATGGATGCCCAAGTCACAACCCTTAGTGCAGATAGGGCAGCAAGAACGGGACAAGTTCCAATTATTTCTGGTTCAGCATATGTCCCATTCGGTATGGAAACTACCGATGGACCAATATCTGGGTCTGCAGCAGTATATTTTGACGGGGACTTCCCACCCCTACCATCCGGCAATGAGAATGGCCCTATGTGGCATCATTCTCTTGCTCATAATCTAGTTTTGGAGGTTCCAGCTGCAGAGAAAATGGCTTATGGGTACTTGATTAATGGAATCTTGGTCAATCATTGTAACCCAACTTGCGTCTTTGCAGGGGATTGGTAGGTTTACAATCTACCAACGAATTACCTAGTTAGAGGTGCTCTCTCTCAGTTTTCTCTCCATCCGTCCAGTCATAAATTCCCAAACCACTCTTCTTCCCCAGATTTCCCGAAGAAACCAGTTTTTCTAGTAGCGGTCGAGGCTTGTATGAGTCATCTCCAAAAGCCTCAACCAAATTATCAAGAATATCCTTTCGAACATCCAAACCTACCAAATCTGACAGTTCAAGCGGCCCCATTGGATGGCCATAGCCTAGGCGCATAGCAGCATCAATATCACTGGCTGAGGCAACTCCCTCCTCTAGCATTCTGATTGCCTCATTTCCAAGAACAACCCCCAATCGACTGGTCGCGAATCCGGGAACGTCTTTTACTACAATCGAAGTCTTGCCCATGGATTCGGCGACATCCTTAGCAATGTCAAGCGTTTTTTCCGAGACTCCATCGTGGCATACAATCTCTAGAAGCGGCATCAAAGGAACCGGGTTGAAGAAGTGCATTCCTATGACTCTTTCAGGGCATATAGTCGCAGCAGCAATCTCTGAAATCTTTAGTCCGGAGGTGTTTGTGGCCAGAATTGAATGAGGTGGTACTAATTTTTGAAGATCTTTGAAGACTGAAATCTTCAACTCCTTCCTTTCCGGAACTGCCTCAACTACCAAATCAACATCATTAACGGTTTCAGATAAATTGACTGAATAGGACAGATTCTTTGACCATGCAACCTTCTGTTCATGGGTAGTTTTCCCCTTTGAAATTCCCCTTCCCCAAAAATCTTCAATTCGATTTTTACCGTCATCCAAGGCGCTTGACATCGTATCAAATAGACGAGTTTCCCACCCTGTCTGCGCACTCACTTGGGCAATTCCTGAACCCATTGTTCCGGCACCTATCACTGCAACCTTGCTAATCGGCATATGCCGTCGTAGAAGGCTATGGCAATAAGAAGTCCTCAAATCTCGCGCCCAAATGAAGCAAGGGCGGCCTGGAAAAGCCTCTGCCTCGGAACATCATGCTCAAGGAAACAAGTGAATGGCGCCACATCCTTCAGTAGCTCGATAGATGTAACATATGCACCATAAGTAAATGGGTCTGCGACCTCAATTGGGGGGATTTCAATACCTAGTCTGGATAGTCCAACCCTGGAATCCTCATCCCATATTGAGTATGTGTGATGGGTAAAATGCAGGTATGCCGATAATCTTCTGATATCGGACCTGGCCTTTTCTGTTAGACTTTCAATTAACAAGGTATCTGGGTATCTGATAGCATATAGAGAAAGCAAAACTTCCCTTTGAGTCTCTTCCCTCCAATCTCTTCTCTCGAGTCCCATCCAATCATCAATCATGTCCAGCATCTCAGGAGTATATGGCCTCCTAACCTTGTAGAGTAGCCCCTCATATCCATCAGGATCCTGATCTCCTGAGTGGTGATGCCGATGGAAGTGTTCGGTTAACTCTTCAAAGAAGGCACTACATCTGGATTTATCGAAAGAAGATAAAGCTACATGTTGCACCTAAACACCTCAGAGATTAATTTCCCTTCCATTCACGGTATTGTATCCATTCTTGTTTCATGTATTCGTTAACCAGCATTTCCTCGTCTTTCTCCGTTGGGAGGACACTGTCGAGGTAATCACTCCATTCTTTGTCACTGCCATCAAATGAATCACCCTCTACAGTAAATCTCCTACCTGCGTATTTGCCAATACTCCTCCTAAATCTATCCGAGGGAATATATAGCTCAGGCTCCCCCTCTTTTCTGGCTTTACTAATCCTGCTCATTTCGTCACGCAGCTCTTGGAAGTAGAGGTCCCTGCTCGCTTCATTGAGGTGACCTCTATCAGCATCATTGGGGCTCTCTCTTTCATCATAACGTCCTTTGATTCCATATACATATGCCCATTGAGCACTGGTCGAGTCATCAGTACCAAATAGGTCTAATCCGGTACTAACCCACTTGTTCACGTATTTCTGCACCAATGAGCATGGTATTACCCCCTGTTTCACAATCCTGCGAAGTCCATTTGCACCAGTTCCAAGGTGAAAAGACTCCTCTTTCAGCATCGGGCCCATACTTGCAGCAAGTGGCCTGAAAGATGAGGTGCTTAACATCTTCAGCTGATACTTTCCATCTCTGTCAATGAAGTGGGTGAACATGAAGAAATCAAGCCAGTGGTCTATCGGTTCATTAAATGAACCAAGAATTCTTGTACCTTCTTGGGCATTTCTTTCAAGTAGTTTTGCTGCTTCTCTAACGCCTTGCTCGCCGAAGAAAGTGCACAAAAGATAAGCCATCTGCCAACCATGCCTCTGCTCTTCGCACATTATCCTCATGGCTGACTTCTTGTCATACTCGGTTGGTGCGGTTGCCAGTAGGTGATTCTGTTGTTCGACACTTGCGAATTCAGTATCTCCCTGGACACTGACCATGCTAATTATGGCATCTCGAATATTTTGCTGAGGAATCTGCATCCTCCTTTCCCACTTTGGCATTCCTTCGAAATCCCCAAATTCGATTGAGCTACCGGCTGTATCCCAGTCAAACTTGATATCAAATCGATAATCGCCTAACCAAGATGGATCAAATCCTATTCTAGTCTGCCATTCATTAAATTCCTCGATCCACACTTCAAAGTTAGTTGGATAATTTTCCACTACTTCCGTCTCTGCCATCATACCGTCCAAGAGTAACCGGTATTTCAGAGATTGTATGGACGCGTCAAGATTTAGAATGACGGCCTATCTTCCCTCAAAGCGAGGCGTCTTCTTTTCCACATAAGCCGCAATACCCTCTTTGGCATCAGAGCTTTGGAATAAATCAGACTGTAACTCCCTCTCTAGGGCAAGGTGATACTCCAAGGGTATTTCCATTCCGCTCTGCACACTTCTCTTTATGTTTCCAATAGCTTTGCTAGCCGCCATAGGAAGCGTAAACTGCCCTGCATAGTCAAGCAAGTCCTGTTTGAAATCATTCAAGTTACCATCCCAAATGTCGTGAACTAGAGACATCTCCCTAGCTTCCTCAAATGAGAACTTCCTCCCAGTTACCATAATTTCCATTGCCTTTGCCTTACCAACCAATCTCGACAGACGCGCAGTCCCCCCAGTTCCAGCTAGCACGCCAAGAGAGACTTCCGGGAGACCAACTTGCCCCGAGTCCTTTCTAGCAATCCTGATATCAGCAGCCATCGCAATCTCCAGGCCCCCACCAACGGCATGACCATTCAGTGCAGCAATCACAAGCTTGGGTGTTTGCTCTAGTCTGCTCAGAGTCTCATTTGCATGCAAACAAAAGAAATATTTGAATCCGGGCGTAACCGAGTCGAGCATGCTAATGCTCGCCCCTGCAGAGAAGAACTTCTCCCCGTGCCCAGTTAGGATGATCACTGTAACATCGTCATCAAATCTCGCTCGAAGTACGGCTTCATCTATATCCCTCATCATTTCATGAGTGTACGTATTTACCGATGTCTTACCTTCTTCCCATGGGTTGCCGGAGGAATCAGATGTAAGCTCAATTATCGCAATTCCGTTATCTGTTACTCCGTAATTCACTAGATTGTTATGCATGGGTTCTAGTTCGGGCCATGATGTCATGGAGATACGACTGAGTGGCGCCATATCAATCAAACGGCGCAAGATTCAATCTATACTTCAGATTCCCCAAAAGATTCACCGCCGCCACTTCTTTGTGTCAATCTCCACTGCTCAGCAATTTGGCTCGCCTCTGGGCTTGGCTCCCATGAGTCCCTCCTCAAAGACTTCCTGAAAGGCATCCTAAAAACGAACCTCCCATCTGGCAGAGACTTCTTTCTCAGCATACCAATTTTGACCAAAGGCCAAAGGGCCCTTCTGACTAATCCGGGCTTATACAGCCATTGCATGAATCTCAAACCGTCCCCTGTCTTTCTTTGATTCCTCATCCAGTATTTTGCAACAATTTTGAATCCACGATCACCGACACGATTCATTAGAAATCTATTAATCGCACTAGCTTTGACTAGGGGCACCAGCCCCTTCCTAATTTCTTCCTCATAATCGCACTCTCCCAGCATCGATTTTGCCGCCAAGACTCCACTGGTCACTGCATAACGCATCCCAAATCCCCACATAAAATCCTGCAAACCTCCAGCTTCACCGACAAAAATCCGCCCTTCATGAACATACTTGGAGGGAAGTCCAAAGTCCCCTTTACCGCCAACTCTCTTTATTGGATCCCTGTTTAGGTCGTAGTGGCTTTCATACCAAGCAATTGTCTCGTTTAGGTATCTGCCACTTTTCTTCTGTTTCCGCCAAAGACAAGTACAAATCAAACCTATACCATCAATGATGATCATATACGAATAGGCTCCCGGGGCAAGTTTGTCGTTCAGTTGAAAAGTTACGATGTTCCGGTGATCCGTGCTAAAGATTTCACCAAATGCTACGGCACTGGATTCTTTTGGCCCAGCTGCAACTATTTCGCAATTCATTGGGTCTCTCCTAGATTTATAGTGAATCTTGACTCCAGAATCAAGGGCCATCCGTTTGAAGCCCTGGTCTATAGTGTGGTCCGCTGTGCCCCTTTCAACAACTCTGAAAGCGACCCCATCTGTTTTCGGTTGAGAAATCTTGTCATCCGGATGAACTAAGTCAATTACTCCAAAATCTACTGATTTGAACTCACTAACATCAAAACCCCATTCTTCCATTTCGTCAAAGAAATCAACTTCACTAGTCCAATTCTCAATTCCTTGAAAATCCCCATCAAAGCGAGCCCCACTATCCTCTCTAATTTCATGAACGTTGACGATCTTCCCGGCCCTTGCAAGAATAGTAGCCGCTGCCAGACCTGACAGACCAGCCCCAAGTATGTGCACCTCCTCGTTCATAATTTACCGACCCGGCACATCCGCTTGAACGGTTGGGTCGTCCGTCGCTTTCAAGCGAGCGACAGCAATGGCATGCCATGGCAGTGTATGTTCGAGTCGAAGAGGAGAGCCTCAATCCTTCATCTTTAAGGGATTTGATAGACAAAACCAATTGTGGCAGTGTAGTAAGTTTCGTTGGATTAACCCGGGAAATCGAGGAAGGTTCAAAGGTGCAGAGACTAGAGTTTGACGCTTGGGAGGAATCACTTCCAGTAGTGCTGGAGGACTTGGCCAAGGATGCGATTTCAAAATTCTCCGTGAATTCAGTTTTAATTGCCCACAGGATAGGTTCAGTCAGACCAAGCGAACCAATAGTTTGCATCCATGTCGCATCAATGCATAGGGAAGAGGGATTTTCAGCTTGCTCTTGGTTGATTTCTGAGCTCAAAGGGCAGGCCCCTCTTTGGAAGAAAGAAATCAGAGAAGATGGAGAGTTCTGGAAAGGTGGACTAGGTTAGTTTTCATTCCAATGATTATATGCGAGCCTATCATATAGTGACCTCCCTACTGGAATTTAGAGGGCGGCACAATGGAATTTACTAGGGAAGGCATTATTGATGTAGGATCAAAACCCACTGTCTTCCGGGAGGCTACTGCTACTGGTAGGCTAGTGTTATCCGAAGCAAGCTTGGAAGTTGCATTGAAGGGCCAAGCCATCAAAGGCGACGTCCGCGAGGCATCATCAATAGCGGCAATACAAGCAGTCAAGGAAACCCCTAGAACTTTACCGCATTGCCACCCCATTCCAATCGAAGCTTGCATTGTCGATTGGGAGGGGGAAGGAAATGCACTTCGATGCACAGTCACCGTACGCACCCATTGGTCAACAGGGGTTGAGATGGAGGCTCTTTGTGGGGTTAGTGCTGGACTTCTTTGCGCCTGGGATATGCTGAAATCATATGAAAAAGACAATTATGGCCAGTATCCAGATTCAAAAATTGAGGATGTCAGGGTCATTCGTAAGAAGAAAGACAATCCGCAGGATTGAATTCTGAAACTCCTTCGCGTGACCATGAACACCGCAGATATGACTCCGTATTTTCTCAAGGCAACAGGTGAAGCTGCAATTGCAGCTGCAGCATGGAAAGGTAAAGGAGATCGAAAGGCTGCCGATGGAGCTGCCGTTAAGGCAATGAGGGCAGTCTTCGATACAGTTCCCTTTGATGGCCGGGTGGCCATCGGCGAAGGGGAACGCGACGATGCGCCAATGCTGTGGATCGGTGAGCCGCTTGGCTCGATGCAAGGAAAAACATCGGCCCCCTCGATTGACATTGCAGTAGATCCACTGGAATGTACAAATCACGTAGCAATGGACCTTCCCAATGCAATGGCAGTGCTTGCAGCAGGCCCCAGGGGCTCGCTACTCCACGCTCCAGATTGTTATATGGACAAGATCGCCGCTCCTCCCGAGATGATAGGTGAGATTAGCTTAGAGGCCGATACTCAATATAACATAGAGGCAGCTTCATCAGTACTAGGGAAAAGTCCCTCGGAGCTTAATGTAGTAGTCATGGATCGGCCACGTCACGAGGAATTAATCAGGGATCTGAAATCACTCCAGGTTCAAATTAAATTAATTGGCGATGGCGATATTTCAGCCTCCCTCGATGCCGCCGATCCAAATTCAGAGATTGACATGCTTATGGGGGTGGGGGCTGCCCCAGAAGGTGTAATCTCCGCTACTGCTCTCAGGGGTTTGGGGGCGGCATTCGAAGGCAGATTGGTATTCAAAAACGAGGGCCATAGGGAAAGGGCAATGAGCATGATAGATGACGATATAGAGCGAATATGGGGTCGTGATGACCTTTGCCGTTCCGCAGACTCTGTATTTATTGCAACAGGCGTCTGCGACGGAAGAACACCGGGTGTGGAGAATTTGGGGCAGGGGAGATTCAGAGTCCATTCGGAAATAATTGATGTGGCATCTGGTTCACATGATTTTAAAACTTCAGAATTTTGACAAACCCCCTCTCTAGATTGTCGATGGTTTCATTTCTATGTGCCGACCCCGTTGTTCAGTGGTCAATGTGAACAAAGAGCTACTTGAGAGAACTGCCTTGGAGTTAGTTTCACCTGGAAAGGGGATTCTAGCAGCGGATGAAAGCATTGGGACCATGTCAAAAAGACTCGAAGCGGTAGGCGTTGAACCATCAGCGGAATCCCGACGTTCTTATCGAGCAAATCTCTTTTCCACCAAGGGGTATGAATCAGCAATCAGCGGCGTAATTCTATTCGATGAAACGATCCGACAATCAATGGATGATGGAACTCCCATCCCCGAAGCTTTGGCAAATCGAGGAATTCATCCTGGAATCAAAGTAGACACTGGTGCCAAGGACTTGGCTAATTGCCCCGGGGAGAAAATAACCGAAGGCTTGGACTCTCTACGAGAACGATGCGAAGAGTACTTTTCAATGGGGGCAAGATTTGCAAAATGGCGTGCAGTTATTCGAATTAATGACGACATACCAAGCGATACCTGCATCAGAACAAATGCACATGCTCTGGCTAGATATGCAACTATTTGCCAAGAACAAGGACTAGTGCCTATAATTGAGCCAGAGGTGTTGATGGATGGGTCCCATAGCGCCCAGAGGTGTTACGAAGTTACTGCTGAAGCTCTGGACGCAACATTCTCCGAGTGCTCCTTACAGGGGGTGTATTTTCCGGGATTGTTGCTCAAGCCAAACATGATTTTCTCTGGAAATGATTGCGAGGACCCACTATCAAGGGAAGATGTTGCTAGTTTGACCGTGAAATGCCTAACAAGCCATGTCCCACATGAATTGCCCGGTATAGTGTTTTTATCGGGGGGCCAAACAGATGAGGACGCAACAGCCCATCTAAATCTGATGAACTCAATGGATTCCCAGCACCCCTGGGAACTCTCATACTCTTATGGCAGGGCATTGCAAGCTAAAGCGTTGGAAATCTGGGCCGGTCCCGATGCCAGCGCATCCTCACTAAGTCAAATTGCATTTTCCCATAGATCAAAGATGAATGGCCTTGCAAGGAGTGGCGATTGGGATCATTCACTAGAGATGTCGGACTAATCTTCGTTGTTGACCGCTCTCACTTGCCAAACACAAATTTCGTATCTTCCAGATAGCGCACCGCCTCTTTTTGTTGTTGATACTTTCATGATGTCCTTGTCCTTGGAGAGGACATTCCCCAGTTGCTGAGGGGTAGTACCATGTCGCATAGTGGAGTTCACATGCTCCAGAATTTCAGTAGTATTCGCCTCTCCTCTTTCACCTAGAAACTTCTTGATTTTTTGCCTTAGTCTTGTTGTCCTCATATTACCAGCTGGTCCTGCTTGGCTCCGGTTTGAAACCAATGCTCACAGGATGGCGGGGGGTAATATAACCGTTCTGTATGATTTTTCTCTTACTTGTTACAACTAGTGACAAATTTAACTTGATTTGCTGCTATATTTCTTGAGAAAGATCATGCAGATTAATAATTTCCACTGGAAATATGTAATTAAATGTAATAAAAACGTATAATTTATTACTATCTTCATTATCAACATCAATTATAGGTGATATTTCCTGTCAATTTATTCCTCCGATACACAAGAAATTTCCAATATCTCAGTTCCCAAGAGAATTAGAAGTAAGCACCGATTTCGCCTGATTTCTAGATTATCCGAAGGCGAAGAAACAGTTTCAAAGCTTGCATTCAGCACTGGTCTGAGGATGCCACATGCTTCTGCAGAAATTAGGAGGATGAGGGAGGACGGACTCGTTACCAGCAACCTTCCAATGGGCTCCAGAGGATCCAAAATACGGCTGACTGAGGGTGGATGGATGACTCTCCAGGATGATGAGAGATTCAAGGCATCACAAATCCAAAAACCACCTTCGGATAGCGATTCTTGCTGCATCGCATTTAGAGATAAGGACAATATTTTACTCTGTTTCCTTTCCCCGCCAAGTGAATCAATCGTCCCCATCCCCTGTGGGCCATGGCAATTGTCAGGGGAGGGCAAAATCTCCACTAGAAATACTGGGGTCTCTTGGAATTGGGCAGTATTAATGGAGAGGTCCGCTAGGTGGTTCGACCCAGAGGACATGTCTCGCTTGGCAGAACCTCCCGAATTAGCCGCTCCAGATCGTATTGATGCATATTTAGATACGCCACCAGCAATTGGCCTAATAAGGGCCAAACTATTGGTCAATAACTCAAACCAGCCTATTGTAACCGGTCAATGGTTTTCGACCGATGATTTTCAACCTAATACTCCATTGAATGAACCAAACTATCACAGAGGGCCATGGACTTTGGGTTCGTCCCATTCGATGTTACCAGACGTTCGACCAAAACAACCAATAGTAGCAGTAACCAAAGAAAGGATCGCCAAGTCAATATTGCTTAGATCGGCTAAATCGGGTGCCTTGGTGGTTGCAGATCTCGGGGGCATTGATGATAGTGGGGACTTATTTCCAATCGGTGCCCTAGGACATTGGATAAAATTGGCACATCCCAGACTATCCGAAAATGAAAGGAAAAAAAGACTAAGCTCCTTGAAGTTGCGATTTTCCAGGACTAGAAAATCCAAGATTGATGCCTCTACATGGAGGAGATTCAGAAAGGATTGGGGGGCCGCTGAGTTTACAGAAGATGATTCAGATGTTAGGTTGATTGACATCAGGGGGTTGGGGGGTACGGCTGTTGAGTCACTTGTCAGATGGTCCCTAGTGGGCAACGGTCTACCCCTGGTTCTGGAATTGAGTCCACAAATGCCCTCAGAACTGTATATCGAGATTGCCACAGAGCAAAGAGTTCGTCTAATAATGCTCGACTCCCCCATGGAGGCTCTTTCAGATTTTGATCGATTGGTCAATGATGGAATTCGTCCAGTTCCATGGATGAATCTTGTAACCAATTCAGGTCAGAAGTTCCCTGTCAGACTCCTTGAAAAATTCGGAATCGAATCATCTACAATCGCCGAAGAATTGCCAATTTCGCCATGGAAATTACTGGGTATCGAAGGAGATTTTCATTCCAAGAAATTGGATCCAGAGTCTCTTTCCATGGTACGTTCCGCCATCTCTCAATTTCCAGATGGTAATGAGGAGTGGGCAAATCAGATTGAGTCAAGGTACCCTCTGGCATCATGGATAGCCACTCCAAATTGGGCAAGATGGCCAAGATGGCAACGAATTTCCGAGAAAGTTGAACAAGAGTGGATGGCCCTACTCGACACAGACCACCTACCAATTGACAAAATTTCATCTTTGGCTCAAACCGCAACTGATCCGGTCTTGAGCCTATTTGGGGAAAAAATTACCTCAAAACTCCAGCAAGACCCAGACAATTTGATTAGATCTTGGCCAGCAATAGATCCTTCCGAATCCAACAGGGGCTCCTCTTGGCTCGCCTCTAAGTTTATCGAGAACTCTCCTTGGTTGCCCGAAGAATCCCACGAAGATCTACTTGGATGGGCTGTCGAGGCATGGCTCTCCGACCCCCCTAGTGACTCAATACCAGCTTTAAGGGGCTTATTCTGGCTTCTTTCATTCAATGCTAAAGGATATGAATTCCAAGATTCGATAATCAATCGAATTCTTCTATCTGCAAGAAAATTGCCAGAAGGGCACAAACTTAGCACATGGGCGAAGTTATTCGACCATACAAAGGGAAACCATAGGGCTAATCTAGAAACTTTTCAATTATTCAGAACAAACCTGCCATACAATTGGTGGGCACCCATATCTTCTGAGATGCTAAATTTACTCCTACAAGAGGAGAATCTAGGCAAACTTCTGAGCCATAACTCGCCCTGGCCCGCGGTAATACTACGTCCTGCCGGGGAGAATTGCCAAGCTCCAGGGCTATCTGGCATCAAACATCCCGGTTGTGATGTAAGCATCCTGCCTCTACTGGAAGCAGCCTTGCGAAGTATTGAATCACGAGGCGATGAAAACGAGTCCATTGATTCTTTACTCGACTTGTACGAGTCATTCGAGGCCACTAGAACTGGCACTACCCCCTTGTTGGGTCGAACACATCCCCTCGTCGGCTGGCTGGCCCAACCTATTGAGAAGTGGCCCTCATTCACCATTGAGAAGATCATGGAGGGGGCGCATCCAGTCTCAGAAAGGCTAATTCTCCAAAAATCCGGCTTCTTTGAGGGAATGTTCTGACAAATGTGCTCATCTCGAGCATCCGTTGGGTTCTTGAGTGGATCACATTGCCGAGGATTGCCCATTCGGCAACACCGTGCGGACAAAACCCCCTCGCCGGAGGTGGAGGATGAAACACGGTACCACGATTTGGGTGACCACCTGTCGAAGACCAATGGGACCAATATTGGGATGATCTTTGGTGCAAAACAGGTGGCCGGACAGCGTTTGGTCCCCTGAGGACGATAGAATGAATCAAGGGACTACCCCGCTGTCCGACAGACGTCCCGGGGTGGGTCAGGAGCCCGAGCCATGCAGTGAAGGCCACCGTTACTCCCCGGGGCACACTTTCCCGTAGCACTCAAATGATGCTCCAATGGTGGCCAACTGATGCACGACGTCGGACTCATTGGTGGGACTTTCGATCATTTTCACGATGGCCATGCATTGCTCATTCAAAGAATGCTAGATAGATGCAACAGGATTGAAGTTTGGCTACTATCGGAAAGTAGAGCAAAATCCAAGGATCGGGGGTTACTTAGCTGGGAGGATAGGAAAAAACAGTTGCTAGAAAGGTTTGCAGATATTAGCACCTCCCGTATCGAAGTTCTCACATTAGAAGATGAGTTAGGTCCAGCACCATATCATAAAACTGCAGGGGCAATTGCATGTACAAAAGAAACAAAGGCCAGGTGTTCTCAAATCAACTCACTCAGGAAAGAAAATGGCCTCGAACCTTTGGAAATCATAGAAATTCCACACTCCTTAGCATGGGATAATTTGCCCATTTCTAGTACTAGGATAAGAAATGGGGAAATAGATAGGGCAGGTCAGCCATGGATTCCGCCCTCAATTCGTTCAAGCGATGCTTCAATGACTCCCGAGGTTGAGAAAGAGCTAAAGAAACCATTTGGAGAACTTTTCAAGGGCCCGGAGTCAGACACATCAGTGGCCATTCAAGGTGTCTTTGAAGCCATTGACCCCTCAATCGGCCCAATCATCGCAGTGGGAGACGTTACTGTACTAGCAATTCAGGATTTTGGCCGAATGGCAGATATCGCATTAATTGACGGGCAAACAAAAAGATCACCTTGGCAGGGGGCCAATGAGATTAGGAAACATCATTTCGACTCAATTATTCATTCAATAAATCCAGCTGGGATGCTCACGACCTCTCTGCTAACTTCCTGTGAGAAAGCAATCCAATCGTGGCGTTCCCAAGGTTCTAGCACTCTTATTGTGGTGGAAGGGGAAGAGGATCTAGCCCCACTTCTAATCCATCCTTTATCTCCAATGGGCGCGACCGTACTCTATGGTCAGCCAAACGAAGGAGTGGTTGTAAGATTATGCACCGAAGAATCCAAGTCGCGTTGCCGTAACTTGCTATCATTATTTGGAACGCCTAGTGTGTAGATTCAGAATCTTGAAGAACATGCAGTGCGAATCCAACGGAAACCATACCAATCATGATCGAATAAACACCTGGGTCGACCCAAGTGTTATTCATCGAGCTCCATGATATGTAGAAAGACAAGCCGATTAATACGGACCAACTAGCCAATGTTCTCGTTAAACCGCCATCAGATGAAATCAAGCTAGTAAATAGGGGACTATTGCCGAGTCCCTTAATCCAAGGAATTACCCCGTCGTCGGTGGCCCTAACTAGCATCAAATAACCAGCCGCTACCAAAGTAAAACCAATTACTGCAAAGATGATATCATCAACTACAATGCCGAATTCCCAATCAACACTCGTATTCGATCCATTAGTTAGAAAATCAATCCACATCACTTTCTTATCTTCAGAATAAGCCCCAATCGCTATGTTAACTGTAGTCAGCAAAAGCAACCAAGACCCTATTGCCAAGGCACCAATTGAAACCACCTTACTCGGGCGAAGTAGGGCTTCCATCCATTCCGAACTCTCTTCAGGCATCGAGCTGCCGAACTTGGCCCTTGGTTTAATCGTTGTCTGACTAATTCATCACAGGCGCTTCTGCAAATTGTATTTCCCGGTAGACGCATCCTCAATTAGGGGTTCATTGTCCCCCATCAGGGAAATAGCATCAATCGCTTTCGGAATTGAGGAGTTTATCTGCTTGCTTCTCCCCCCTCTTCCCTTACTTACATTTCTTGCCATAATGAGCCCCATTGTGTCAAGCTCATTCAAGAGTGAAGACACCCTTCTTGGAGTAAGGCCTTCTAGGTTTACCTTAGAACATGCTTCGATATAGGTCCTATATACTTCACCAGTGGAAATGTTTCTAAGGCCATTTTCCTCATTAATACAAATTGCAAATAGCACTATCTTTTGATGAAGTGGCAGGGTCTTGATGACGGGAGTTACCTGGTCATGTTCTAGTTGACTTTGTGCCAGCTTTACATGATTGGTCGAAACTTTGGCCTGCGCTCTCTGTTCCGCCTTCTGGACAGAAATTCTCAGCAAGTCCAGTGCCCTTCTGGCATCTCCATGCTCTTGAGCAGCCAAAGCTGCACACATCCTAACGACACCCTCCTCTAGGACATCTTCCTTTATTCCGGTTCGAGCCCTTTCATTGAGGATGTTACTGATTTCTGTAGCAACATATGGGTGGAAGACCAAGTCTTCTTGACTTAGACGTGAGCTTACACGGCCATCCAAGTGATGAGTAAAGTTCAGATCATTGCTAATGCCAATTATTGAACACCTACCGTCATCGAGAACAGTATTCAAAGTGGTCAGTGAGTAAAGCAAGTCATCTCCAGCCTTACTAACCAGGCCATCAATCTCATCCAATACGATAATATGGACGCCTCCAATCCTATTCATCCTAAAAATGAGTGTTTCCAGAACCCTGTCAGTTGGCCATCCAGTAAAGGGAACGGGGGCATCCCCTCTCTGGGCCAATTGGCTCGCAATGCTCTGCACGACCCTATATTTCGTGTCTACGTTCCTGCAATTTATCTCATAGGTCCTAACAACTTGTCCCATCTCCCCGCCCTTTTCTTCCAGATGCCCAAGGACGTAACGAGTTACGGCGGTCTTTCCAGATCCGGGGACTCCATACAGCAACATATTGGACGGGATGTGCCCATTCAGGGCGTCCACTAGATTTCTAACTAAGGACTCAATCTCTCTTTCCCTGTGAGGTAGTTTGTTCGGTGCAAATGAGTGATCGAAAGCCTTCCTATCTGCAAAAAGACTATCCTGGCCAAGAATTTTTTCGAAAATATTTCCATCCATTTATTTTCAACTCGTAATAATGCCATACTATGGTCCCTGACCCAACCCCACTTGGTTTCAGAACTCTAAGCGACTAAGGTAAAGCGAGTGTTTTTATTGTTATAAGATTGTCCTGCGTTTTGAACATGACATTCATTGTTCAATGATCTAGTTAGGAAACATATTACACAATAGATTGGAATGCCGATTAACTATCTCTTACTCTCAATAAGCCATTTTAAATTTCTAATACTGGTAATATTTTTACATCTGTTTTAATTATATAACTAACTTCTTGTTCATTATCATCTATTATCAATATGATGTCTATGAAACTAATTAATTTCTGCCAATCCATTACTATTTTTCATCTAATTTTTACTCAAGAAAACACACTCATTATTAATGATGATAATTTAATCCATTTTTTATTTCCAAAAAATATTCACCATCATCGTCGTAAATCAGCTTGTCCCCATCACTTAACTGCACTACTCCATCGGGTAATTCGGGTAGATCAAAACCATGATGTTCTCCAGGGGATTTTGCATAGTTGTGAGTGACTAAAATAGTTGCATGCTGATTCCTTCTGGCCAATTCAACAACATTCGACGGATTGTGGTGATTGGGGCTATTAACAAAATCTGGAACCCCCATCTCCACTATGATTACTTGCGATTCAGAGGCCCTTCTATCTATCTCATCACACGGCCCTGAATCTCCACAATGCAATAATCTCAGACCAGACTCATGAATCAACCAATAGCCATGTGGATCAGTCTCTGGAGTATGGATCACAGGAAACCTCTCGAAGCTCCAACTAGTCTCTGAAATCTTCCCCCTTTCTTCAAAACTCCAGCTTATTTCTTTCAAAGCCTCCCCCAATGCCCCTGGAAAGCCAATTTCGCATAGCCCTTCTAGAATATCCTTTCCTCCGGGCCGGCAATAAATTTCCAATGGCTCCTTTGTTTCTGATTTTGGGGTCATCCATTCCCTTTCTAGGATTACGAAAGGGAAACCAAACATGTGATCTGCATGCCAATGGGTGAATAGCAGGTCCCGTATTGAGTGGGCACCAACGCCTGATCTCCTAAGTTGGGGGAGGGCAGTTGGGGGGCAGTCAATTAGTATCGAACCATCAATCAGCGTAAGCGCGTGCATTCGGCCATTCGGCGAAAAAGCATTCCCAGTCCCCAAGAACTCCACCTCTCCCATGCCCTTCCATTAGTGGCTTGGGACTTGATGGTTCGCCCACATTGTCCTCTGCTCCAGCATTTGTTCATATATGGCCGCCATCTCGCTCGGCCAAGGTGAGGCAATGTCTGATTGGAGTGCCAAAAATCCATTCATGACTACGATGTCGGAGAATTTCATTCTAAATGGAAAGGGCTCGAAAAAGGAAACGAGGCATATTGTATTCAATCTCGGAGACTCAGGTTTGGAATACAAGGCAGGCGATGCACTTGGCGTCGTTGCCTGCTGCCCCCCTGAACTGGTCGATGACCTACTTGCTGCGACTAATTTCTCCGGTGAAGAAGAGGTAGAAACCCATCTGGGTATTTGCACCCTTCGAGAGGCCCTCACAAATAGGTATGAAATCCATAGACTTTCAAAGAAATGGATCGAAGGCCTTGGACAGAGGATATCTCATGAAGATGGTCAGATGGAAATAAAAATTGTCAGAAGGAACCGGGTCTCCACTACTGATGGATCACTTCTAATGGACTGGAAATTCAACGAATCAAATGGAGATTTTCCGGAAGATTACGAAGAGATTGGGGGACTAGTTAATCATGCTACTGATCTTTGGACAAGATTGACTTCTGATTCGGAATCCATGGAAGAATACATCTGGTCAAGGGATTATGTCGATGCCATTTCTTCTGATTTCGGAGAAATTGGTTTTACCCCACAACAACTCATCGAAGGTATGAATAGACTAAAACCAAGACTTTACTCAATTGCCAGTAGTCCTGACTTTGAGAAGGGCGCAGTCCACTTGACGGTAGCAATAGTAAGATACAACCATTTTGACAGAGATAGAACAGGACTTTGTACGGGATTCATGGCAGATAGGTGTTCAACCAATTCAACTGAGATCGGTGTCTTCATGTCACCAACTCGTTCATTTGTTCCGCCAAATGACGGCTCCAAAGACATAATCATGATTGGCCCAGGAACCGGAATCGCACCATTCAGGGCATTCCTTCAGCAAAGGGAAATAGATGGCTCAACAGGTAGGAATTGGTTATTTTTTGGCGATTGGACGGAAGAAGGGGAGTATCTTTACAGGGATGAGATGGAAGAAATGAAAGATCGCGGAGTCCTCACAAAGCATGAGCTAGCATGGTCTAGGTCGGGGCCCGAAAAAGTATACGTCCAACACTTGATGGAGAAAAATGGAGAAGAAATCTGGCAGTGGATCGATGGCGGCGCTTACTTCTATGTCTGCGGCGATAAAAATTACATGGCAAAAGACGTGCACAGTACGCTGATTGGAATCTGCTCCAAGTTTGGAGAAATGAACCCAGATGAAGCAAAGGATTTCGTCGAATCAACACTGATGAAATCCGAAAAGAGATATCTCAGAGATGTGTATTGAGTTTCCCGATTACCTCATACAATCAACCACTATGCGAGTGATGTGTTCCGACGTGTCTTGATAGCCAATCGGGGCGAAATAGCCCTGAGAGTACTACGATCTTTGCGTTCCTTAGGGGTCGAATCAGTTGTAATTCATGGTCGCGAGGACCGACTTTCCCTACCAGTTAGATTGGCCGATGAAGGATATTACATCCCGAGAGAAGATCCTCTTGCCTCATATTTGGACATAGAGGCAATTGTTTCCGCGGCCAAAGAGGTTGGCGCTGATGCGGTTCACCCGGGCTATGGGTTCTTGTCAGAAAATGCAACCTTTGCAAAAAGACTGAGCGAAGAGGGCATAGGATTCATCGGGCCTTCTTATGAATCATTAATGCTATTTGGGGATAAAATAGCCGCCAGAAAGGCCATGTCAGAAGCAGGAATTCCTGTTGCTATGGGCACTGAAGAGCCAATTTCAGATGTATCCAAAGCTACGACTATCGCCGAAGAAATCGGATTTCCGTTGATGATTAAAGCCGCTTCAGGGGGCGGTGGAATAGGGATGCAGATTGTCACAGATCCCACAGAGTTTGAACATTCTTTGGGCATATGTCAGAGTCGCGCAGCTTCAGCATTTGGGGATGATAGGGTTTTCATTGAGAAATTCATTGGAAATGCCGAACACATCGAGTTTCAAGTCATAGCCGATGGAAATAGGGCGATTCACGTGGGAGAGAGATTCTGCTCCATTCAAAGGAGGCATCAGAAGATCGTTGAAGAAGGCCCTTGGCTTTCCGACGCACAGAGAAAAGAGATTGGTGATTTGGTAGTTTCGGGCGCCGAAGCAATCGGTTACAAGGGTCTTGCAACCTTTGAATTCCTTCGCGACTCCGAGGGGGAGTTTTACTTTATGGAGGTCAATCCTAGGGTTCAAGTAGAGCATACGGTAACTGAAATGATTTCTGGAATTGACCTAGTTTCCCTTGGAATCAGGATCGCTTCAGGAGAGGAACTAACTCTCAAACAGGATGAAGTCATATTGAACGGGCATGCCATACAAGTAAGGATTAACGCTGAAAATCCATTAACAATGCAACCATCTCCTGGAAAGATTTGGGAATGCCATTGGCCAGGTGGGCCGGGAATTAGGGTCGATTCTCACGCCAATACTGGTTATGAGATTCCCGAGTGCTTCGACTCACTTCTGGCAAAGATTATCTCTTGGGCACCTACAAGAGATGAGGCGATAGACCGCCTTTATTCTGCTTTGGACGAAACTATTTTACTAGGGATAGATACTTTGATTCCATTGCATAGGGCAATATTAATGGAGTCAAATTTCAGGGAAAGAAACATCAATACCGACTATCTACAACTACATAATGGCGGACTTTTAGGGGGAATATGATTGGATTTGGTAATTGTTGGTAGCATTGGATATGATGATATTGAGACGGTCTCGGCCAGTGGGTCTGATATCCTTGGGGGCTCGGCGGTTCATGCCGGTGTTTCCGCTTCTTTTCACTTGCCTAGATTACCTTCAGAAGAACCCAGAGTGGCATTGATCGCCCCCATAGGGGAGGATTTTTCAGATAATGATAGCAAATCTCTAGAGCGAACTGGTTTGAATTTTTCAGGCGTTAGTAAACTTCCAGGCAAAACATTTCGCTGGTCTGGTAAGTATGAGGGTGACATGGACATTGTGACAACTATTTCGACCGAACTCAATGTTCTTGCGGACTTCAAACCAGTTATACCGTCTCAATGGAGTTCTCCAAAAGTCCTCTTCTGCGCTAACACTCACCCTGGTTCGCAGATTTCAGTTCTCGACCAGTGCCCAAATGCTGGTCTGTCAGCAATTGATACCTTCATGTTATGGATAGAAACTGAGTTTGAGCTTCTTTCTGCTGCTATCCGTAAAGCGGACATTGCAATACTAAACGAGGAGGAAGCTTGCGCCATCTCGGGAGAAGGCCTATTCACCCACTCCTTTGATCCAATTATGTCGGGTTCGTCCCTTCATGGGGGCGAAATCTCTGGAAGAGGGCCTCGAGGAATGATTGTAAAAAGAGGCTCTTCGGGAGTAATGGCTAAATTTCCCTGTGGAACAATCGTTCTACCAGCATATCCCACTGATGATATCATAGATCCTACGGGATGCGGCGACTCCTTTGCAGGGGCTTTCCTTTCCAACATGACCTCCGTACCAACTACGATCAATGATCTCGAGGCAACCAGGCTAGCCATGATCAATGCAATAGTCACTTCGTCTTTTACAATCGGCGGCCTTGGCTCTTCAAAGTTGCAAAGTTTAGAGCGTGGCACATATCATGCTCGGATGGATAAATATCGAAGAATGGTCGGATTATAGTTAACCCAATCTTCGTAATCCAGGTATTGGATGCGGGTCCTCTACCGAGGAAGTAGCCTTCAATTGACCGAATCTCAGAGTATCCGTCGGTGAAGTCAGAATTTGGGGTTTTGACTCCTCCCCTTTGGACATCCTTTCAACAATCAGATCCAGGGTATCCTTCGCAGAACCGCCGGAGGAAATCTTTCTCATGCTTCCGACTGAACTGACCTCTGATTGATGGCTATGGTCGCTCCTGAGCCTCATTAGTTGAGCTGTTTGGAATGTGGGCCTAGGTGCGTCCTTGCCATGGTTTTGTGAATGTGGCTGCTTTGCAGAATCCTTACTCGGTTTTAGTAATCTACTGAGCCAGCTACCTGTTTGCTTGCCCTTGGAAACTCCTCCCATGCTGACTCTATTGGACCCCATTGTCGTCGCAACTAATCTGTTAAGTGCCGGATAATCTTCCAGATTACTGGGATTTGAATAATTTCCTTGCATCTTCGCCCTTAGCTCCTGCTTTGCTCTAGCTTGCTTGACTATTCCCGCCTTGCATTCTTCACGAACGGCCTCTTCTGTAGGGGGTGGTAGCATCGCACCCGTAAATGGCCGATCAGGCGCTCCAAATTTATCATGGGCCATTTTTATCATCTGGGAGCTGGAACGTCTCAGTGAATCGAAATCTCCATCATTCCTTTCTTCAAAACCCCCCTCCCAGCTTTTAATAGCATCATTCTTTGGTCTTTGATCCGAATATTCAACATCAAATAGTCCACCATTGGCAAACAAATCCAAGCCTTGCGCAGCATCTGATAGTGCTGAATCCATGCGCCCCTCACTCTCCGGCTCCAAGCTTTTCTCCGAGTACCAAGGCGGTGCTTCCCTGCCGCCCCAGGCTCTTTCATAGGCATTCATTTTAGGTGTGACATTCTCATCTCTTGGCGCAAAACCTACTTCGCTTGGATTTGGAATATTCCTTTCCACTCCGTCTTCAATATTTTCAAAGAAATCCATTAGATTTTGTTGTGAATTTTGCTCAGCAGCAGTATCAGCTTTTGGTGGAAGAGGGAGAAAACCAATATCGGTATTTGTAAAAGCCAGGTTCACATCTTTCTCCATGACGCCTTTAGCATCGCTAAGGGCAGGGAAGAAAGGCAACTCAGTCTCCAGATTTTCCAATCCAACTGTAGCCTCCTCGATACTGCTGCCATGTCTCACCCTATCAACCATCAAGCACAGCTTAAGCAAGCTACCTTCATTTCCAGAGATTAGATGCCTATCCCCATTACTCGTTTCAATTGCTAGAATTGAGTATCTAGAAATTGCATTGGCGATCAAGCAAGACAGTCCAATTGCAATGGTTGCCCACTTCCATGGGTGGACGATGGTCGTAACTCCGAGATAAATTGCTAAAATGCCCAGTAGAATTGTTCCTGACGGTAGAATAGGCGCCTTTAGGTGCCTCATCCGGTCTATTGCCCCAAGCCCAAGTCTCACTCCTTTTCCATCAAATCTCTCAATCGTCAACTGACGATCAGTTAGAACCGCGCAACACTTTCCGCGAGTCCCAACCAGAAAGAGATCGCCGATCAGCTCGGCGCTCTTCTTTCCAGTTGGGCCCATAGGCCCAGCTGAGTACATCCAAACCCTGAGCTGCCCTTTGACGGTATAAGTGCATGGGCTCATGTCACGCACGAATGCATAAATTTTCAGTCAGTGCTAATTACCGAAGTACGCTATCAGTCTCTCTTCATTGCTTCCCTAGCCGCTTCGGCGCGTCCCCACATTACTTTTTCATCTTCGGTCTCTGGAATCAATTGTGGAATCTCAACCGGCTTCATTTCCTCATTTATGGCTACCATGAAGAAAAATCCCGAGCAAATTTCTTCTCCTTCCCACTCAGACCTTGACAGCCTCGATGAAGAAACATGGACCCCTGTGGTTCTTGGTGAAGTCCAAACAACTCTAGCAGTGGTCCTGATGACATCACCTTGGAAAGCCGGCCTCTTGAATTTCAAAGCATCTATTGAAACTGTTACAAATTCTTTGTGAGCAAATTTCGAAGAAACCATTCCCGCTGCAGTATCCATGATTGCCATCAATTTACCGCCGAAGAGCGTGTCAAGGGCATTCGTATCTCCTGGAAAAACCTCGTTTAATAGAACCACAGGCTCCCTAGAGAAAGGAGTGGCCCCTGCCATAGTTAGCCTCAACAACCCATCATCCTTGAATGCTACACTAATTATGCTCTATTTTCCTACAATTAACCGCTGTATTCAATCGTCGGCCTCGGTTCGGCAACATGTGGCCATTCCTGAATTGACATGGGAACCTACTATCGTTGATGATCCAGATGGGGGGAGAATTGTACTTTGGCCGTATTTGCCATGCGTCAGGATGCCTGCTAAATTACGTCCAAGAAAGTGGGATGCTGTGGCTCTTATTTCTTCTTTGGACGAGATTGAAATCCTCAGGGAGGAGGATATTCAGGATAAGCAAAGTCCAGGCGTACACGTCGAATCAGCGAATCATTCGGGAACCAGTCTTGGAATGTTGGTCAGAGACCTAAGGACTCTCGAAATAGATGGCCCCTATATCCCAGATCCGGAAATATTACGACTGATTAGGCATGCAGAAAATGCAAGAAATGGACTTCCTATTTACCCAGTAATTCCTTCATTAGAAGACGAAAGATGGGCAGATTGGCTATCAAGCTCGGCGGATGAACAAGTTACTCTAAGGAATCTTTTATCCACGCTTAGGAGATCAAAAAGATGGAGAAAGAGAAGGGAGGATGCAATCAAACAAGTAAAGATTAACCCCCAAGTTGATCCAAACCTGGGGGCGGCCTCAACTGTTTGCGCAGCATGGTGGCTCGAAGAGAGGGCTGGTTTGAGTCAGCGATTGATAGACGAAAGGACAAGGAGGATGTGTTCCAGAATCAGAGGGGCATTGAGCAATCTAAGAAACCTACATCAGCACGCAAGTAACACCGAAGGGCCATCTATTCTGGTACCCGTACAACAAGCACAAGTTCCTTCACTGGCCGCTGAACTGCATCTGACTGTGGAAGTTGAGCCAATCGTGGCAGAGGGGCACTAGAGTTTAGATTTGAGGTGACAATATGGTCGAGCAAGAAGACATTTCATTCAAGGTTGAAACCCAATCATTCCGATTCATCGCCAAGTCACCCATCTCATTGGATGATGCAGTAAATTTTGGAGGGGCTAGTAGTAATGGCCAATTTGCTGTGTTCAAGCATTCCGGCCCGAGAGCGATGGTAATTGTCGAGCCAACCGGTTCACTAGTTGTTCATGGAATTTCCAGCATCGATGCAGCTACAGCAATTGCAAAGGAAATACTTCTGAAGAATGGCAAAAATGATGTTATCATAGGCGTCGATAAAGGACAATCACTCTCTACTTTTTCACTTGGTAGATCCGTCTTGATGGAATTAGCAGCATCTCGATTTTCAGACATCGAGGTTGATAATAGGTTGAATGCAATTAGAATTGATGCCAAGAGGCACCGGTGCACAATACTATTATTCAATAATGGAAAAGGGGTTATTCTTGGTCAAACCTCTCGATCGGCTTCCCATATGGCGGCCCATTATTGGCACTCTAGGTTAGAGGAAGAAGGCGCGCTGGCGTGATAAAATGCTGCAAAATGGAATTTGGCGCGGTCCAATAATGGATCAACACCTGCATTTGGATAGGGGCAATAGATTTCTTGAAGCTATTTCGGACTTTACCCGAGTGGGGGGAACTGCCGTTATGTTGGTGCATAAGCCAAGATTCACGAATTCTCTGCCAGTTGATTTGGATGGATACCGTTCTGCATATTTAGAAACTATTGATATTGCAAATGATGTAAGAGCAAAATTTGAGATTGATGTTGGTGTAATCATCGGACCACATCCCGTGGCTTGGGAGAAGCAAATAGAAGAACTTGGCTTGGAGGGGTCATCTGAATTGCATATTGAGGCAGTTGGTCTGGCTTTGGATTTGATTGAAGCGGGCGAAGCAAACTGTCTCGGAGAGGTCGGAAGGCCTCACTACCCAGTTAGCTCGGAGATTTGGGATTCCGCAAATGAAATACTAACCGAAGTAATGTCAATGACATCTTCTACCGGGCATTCATTGCAACTCCACGTCGAGGAAAACGGTTCAAAAACCAATGAGGAACTGAAATCACTTTGTACGAAATCAGGACTTCCCGTTGAACGTGCTGTTCGACATTTCGCCCCAGCTAATGTCAGTGATGGATTCACATCGGGCCTACCTGCAACAGTCAATGTCGGCACGGGAAGCATCGATGGCTTGGTTGCTAGTGTTGATGATGCAATTGCACCATGGGGGATGGAGACCGACTACCTGGATGACCCCAATAGGCCGGGGGCGGTATTGGGGCCTAAAACAGTCCCAAAAAGGACCCAAGAGCTATGCTCTGCATTGCTATCAAATGGTTGGGAAGCGGACAATGTTGAGGAATTAATGTTCAATATTCACGAAGAGTGGCCAAACAAGCTCTATCTATTCTGAGAAATCTACTGATTTGAAGACAGTGCCATTACCGCTCCGATTACAAATAGAAGAATTGAGGACACGAAGAAATAAAATTCGCTTAGGGGTATTGGATAGCCTACAACTTCCCCCATCATTCTCCACATCGGCCCGTTGATGGGGAGAAATAGTATCATCAGGATAAAGCCGATCCTCCTCCTTAGCATCATAGCCGATCCTAACGTTACTCATATTGAAATTCTTCTCCAACCGAATCGATTTAGAGATGGCATGCGCCCGCTATGTTCAGCGCCTGTAGTGAAGGGGTTATCACAAGAGGTTTCCAACCTCTTGTCCCGGGTTCGAATCCCGGCGGGCGCACCAAACCCACCAACAATGCCCTAGTGAAGCATTGAAACGCAAATCACAGTTCGCAACCTTGTGCCAAACACCCAATCGAGTGAATCAATAGATGGCACTTCTATTAGCAAGGATGCATCAGACTTAATCGATGAGAAGCAGATCGTCGGACGGAAAATCTGGCGTGTCGTTCCTTATATCAAGAAGTATTGGAGGAGGGCAGTAGGTGGCGTGGCCGCGAATGCCACTGCCCGTGCCTTCGATTTGATCCCATTCATCGCTATAGGGATGGCCGCAGATTATTATCGTGACGAGGTATTCACCAGCGACTCTGTGAGAAATTTCGTCACATCAGAGGCAATACCCAGCATTGGGCCAATTTCTCCCATAGAACTTGGCTTTGGACTGCTTATACTCACTTCTTTTACAATGTTAGCAATTTTCCAAGGGCTCAGCGAGTATCTCTGGCAATCAACCGCATACAAGGTTCAACATGACATCAGGATGGATGCGACCAATTCATTGATGTCAATGGAGGCCTCATATTTCGAGACACGGCAAACTGGAAATTTGATGGCGGTGCTTTCGGCCGACGTCGCACTATTGGAAGACATAGTATCCGACGCCAGCACTAGCATCATTCGAATCGCAATTACCTTCGCCACTGCCTTCGGAATTATGTTTTGGATGTCCTCTACCTTGGCGTTGATTTTGTTCATCCCCCTGACTTTGATCATCCCCATGGTGATTTGGTTTTCCACTAGAGTTCAGAGGAGATACCGCAAACAGAGAGAGAGCACAGGCGGAATAGTAGCAATTTTGGAAAACGTACTTTCTGGAATTACCGTTGTTCAGGCGTATAATGCCACTAGGTTCGAAGGATCACGAATAGATCGGGAGAGTGAAAATTATAGGGATCAAGCAATTCATGCTGCAAATCTTCGGAATCGGTTCATTCCTGGGATTTATGTGGTAGCTGGAATTTCATTTGCATTGTTGGTTTCAGCCGGAGGCTGGCTGATGTCGAAAGATGAAATCACAGTAGGACAATTTGTGACATTCTTATTGGTCTCAACCCGGATGACTATGCCGATGTTCATCCTCGGGATGCTTCTAAACCAACTACAGAGGGGGGAGGCTGCATCAAAGAGGGTCTTTGCTCTAATTGATCTCGAACCATCGATATTTGACAAGGAAGACTCAATTCCACTTGACGGGCCAATAACTTCAATTGCCTTTGAGAATGTTTCGTTTGCCTACCCCTCTTCGGATGTAAACGTCCTCACAAATATCACATTTTCAGGCTCTTCCGGACACTTCATCGGTGTTATGGGCCATACCGGTGCAGGAAAGAGCACCATACTGAAGCTAATTGAGAGATTTTACGAACCTCAAAATGGTAGGGTCCTAATCAATGGCCAGACCATAAATACATTCCAAATCGAGTCTATTCGGGACCGAGTTGGTTTTGTGTCCCAAGATCCGTTTTTATTCTTTGGAACAGTTCGTGAGAATGTTGCATATGCCCGAAATTCTACTGACTTGGAAATCAGAAATGCGTTGGAAGCAGCAGGAGCTTGGGAATTTGTATCCGAAATGCCGAATGGAATCGATACTAAAGTTGGTGACAGGGGGGTAATGCTTTCAGGTGGGCAACGTGCTAGAATAAGCTTGGCTAGGGCCCTGCTCAATGAGCCAGACCTTCTGATATTAGACGAGGCCAGCGCAGCTTTAGATGCAGAGACAGAAAAACGCATCCAAGAGTCACTCTTCGGTGGATCAGATGGCGGAAAAAATAGAATCACCATTGCTGTCGCCCATCGACTAGCAACCATCAGGAATGCCGATGAGATACTAGCCATGGTGGATGGGGCAATAGTGGAAAGGGGAACTCACCATGAATTAATCTCTAACGAAAACGTGTACGCTTCGCAGTGGTCAATTCAGACTGGGGAGTTGAACTCCAAGGAGGATTGAACTTGAGTCAGGAAACCCCACGATGGAGGGGTGTAAAACCGGGTTCGGTTATGATGGGGTCCCCAAATAGGTCAGTACTGTTTGGTGGGATGGGCCCTCGCCATGAGGTTAAGATAGAATACGATTTCCAGATTTCCGAATACCCCGTTCCTCTTCATCAGGCAAAATACCTCCAAGAAGAGATGGGGGCCGAATTAGCATCCGAGTCAGAATGGGAATTGGCCCATTTCCAGGGCCTATTGTCAGCGAAGGATGGCGTGGTAGAAATATTTCCTGATACTGCAAATAATTACTGGGGGAAAATATGTGACGGTAGCCCATTCATGAAGGGCAGTCAACATCCTCAACTATCTAGGAAGTGGGAAGGCGGGAGACCAAACAAGTCACGATCATTTTACCAAAAAGATCCCTTCTCAGAGACTCCCGAGAAATTAGAAGGCTATAAGCTGAGGATGGTAATCAGAAACCGTAAAGAGTGGCCAGATTCATCTTCAATAATCCCTGACAACGGTGATAATTTCCGATTGTTCAAAGAGGAGGCCATCATTTCATTGATTATCGGAATAATCCCCTCATTCGTTTGGGCTTTCTTCAATGCTAGCCCCTCATATATTGCAGAGGGCTGGCTCAATCTAATTATCGGAGGTCTTTTTGTTGGCTTATTCTCTGGATTATTTTGGCGCCCAAGACAGCCAACTTGGCGCATCAGTGAGGGAAAAATGACCTCTTCAAACAAAGATTAGCTTATCTCTCCCTGTCATCGATCTGTAATCCATCAGAACCACTCGCTATTCTGATTCTTCCCTGTAAAATACCGATTGCATAATTCCAATGCAATATGTAGGAGACCGCAGATGAGAGAAATATCGTCAACGGACTTCTACTAGGGGAGCTACCTGAAATTCCGCCACACCATGCAATGGCGTTGTAGAGGATTACTAGGGTTGGGAATTGATGAACAGCCAACCTCTCGGGCCCCATTGGAACTGTCGCAAGCGAAATATCCCAGAAATCTGGCCACGCAATTCCACCGTTAGCTAAACCCCACAGAAAGGCCGCAGAGCAAAGTATGACAATAAATGGGAAAGTGGAGACAAGAGAGTGACTCCAATTCCATAATTCGGGGTATTTCTTGCTCGAAAGGACTCTTACCATCCCATAGTTCCGTATCTGCTTCTTCACTCTGTTTAATCCCCTTCTCCTGTGCCAGATTATCGCTTCTCCATCTGACCAAAGCCTGTATCCGGCTAGTCTGATTCTGTGGTCCAGCATCACATCTTCAGCACCAATCGCCCCTTCATCGAATCCACCAATCTCTTCCAGTACGTCTCTTCTATAGGCAGAATTGACGCCAGGTAGTTGGCTGACTTCTTCCAGTTCGCCGGCTGCTTTCCTGCCATAATTTGTCCCTATCGTAAAGAATTTGTTACAGAATGAAACATCTATCGCCCTCTGCCAGATTCCAGACTCATCAACTGGGGCAAAGTTCGGACCACCAACTCCTGCCACTTCCCTTCTCTCAAACCACTTTACCAGCCTAGCCACCCAGTCTTCTGGAACAATTACATCATCATCCGTGAAAAAAACCAGATCTGACTTGGTAGAAGATATTGCCACATTGCATGCATCAGCCCTAGTTCTGGACCCCTCGTCATCGATGAATCGTACTCCCATTCCATCAGCGACAGATCTCCCTTTGTCGCTACTCGGGCCAACGACCACAATTTCAGAATTCGAATATGTTTGATTAATCAAACCGCTAAGCGCAACAGACAGCTCTTCGTGATTATTTACCGTCGGTACAATGATGCATACTCTCGGAGTCATCTAGTAACTCCTAATGGGGGCTCATTGATGAGTTCACGGGTCATTGACAACACGTGGGGCGAGGAAGTAGATCCACCGAGCGCCTCCATCATTGCTTAGCCAAGTTAGTCTTAGGGGGTATTTTTCCTCAAATTCAATTGAGATTTCACTAGTCAACCCTCCGGCTAGCTTTCTTGTTAGGGGCTCCAAGAATTGTAGCGAGTACGTGGAGTGTGTAGGGGAATCACAGGACAAATCAGTCAATTCTCCCGATTCAAATTTCACATTGACGCCTTCTCCAGCTTCCACAAGTACCGAAACCGTCATTTGATTTTGATCCATGCTTAGATCAACTAGTTCACCAACAAACTTCGCCGCCCTAAGTGCTCGTGAAAGCTTCTCGGAATCAATTGAAGCCCTAGATTTGAATTCCAACTTCGGTTGGTTCGGATTGTCCATTGTGCTTGTATCAATCCCTCTCAGTATCCTATGGACTTCACCCACTCTTACATTAATTGCCCCAACAGAGTCATCATAGTCCAACTCAACAAGATCACTTGGCCCCGCCAAGGAAAGAAGGTCCCGCATTTTACCCAGTTCGAGACCAATCTCAACATCCTCAACTTCGTAAGTCTCAAAGCACTCATCTGCAATCGTAGCAGAAAGCAGTGCTACGTGCGAACCATCTACAACGCTCACCGTGAGGCCCTTCTCCCCCCATACCAGTTTGGCCTCATCAGTGAGTACTGAAAGGACATCGACAATTTCCCTCATTAGTTGTTGTTTTGCAGTTATTCTCAGCACCTCATCACCCTCTGCACGCCATCTTTCATCATAGGAGGCTCTTGATGCTTGTTGAAGGGCACCCCTCCAAATTTACTGGTACTCTCTCCACCTGTTGCCGCAAGATTCGCACGTACAAATCTTTGTTTCCGGCTCATCCGACGCCCTGGTCTGGCGCAGCTCAACAAAAACCCTGTCTGTATCACATTTGGGGCAAAGATAGTCCCCAACTCTAAGGGTCCCCCTTGGGCCTTCTTCCGGAACTACTTCATTGAGGTGCTTCAGTGATTTCGAGTCCGTGGTGGCCCTTGTGTTAGCAAGGTCGATTATCTCGCCAGTCATCGGATCCTTGAATTGTGAGCTAGTTCCATCAGTTCCCGAAAGTGGCCCTTCGTATCCGCATTTGTAATCGGGACATTTAATCCAACCCCTTGAGTCTGGGTAAGAAAGGCTTCCACATTCCGGACAGAAAATACTCACACCACCATTTACGGGTTAACCGAACCATACCCTCCTGATTTTGGTGCCTATTCAACTATTCGTTCCAATGACCAATGTTTCCGCACCGTTCAAGCGGTATGGCCGCTTGGGCCAAACGTGCGAATTCATTTTGATTGGAGGCTTGCACGAGTGATTGATACCAAAGAAAATGTACTGGATGAGCTTTATTGGGATGCCCGCCCAAAACCTTCGTCACTAGCTCGGAGACTTCATGGGATGCAGTCTAGAAAATATACATCTGAGGCCAGAACACTATTGGGCAGATTCCCGGATGCTACAATCCAGCCTCACGGAGTAATTTCAGATAATAATTGGCCACCACTTTCCAAAGAAGAGGAATTATTGCTTCACGAAGCGACATTGGAATTAGCCAAATTAGGTGTCGCTGCTTCCGCCGGAGATAAGGATAGGCGCCTCGATATGTTAGTTTCCTCAGCTAACGAGGCCCTATCTACTCGGGGTTTACTGGAATCAAGATGCATAGAATGGGCCGGGTTGTTTCTTCCAGAACTAGATCTTGATTCAAAAAGGGGCGAAATCCCCTCCTGCATCGAAGATTCGCAAAGCTTCGTCGAGCTTTCCGAAAAATTCGGATTCAGTGAAATCGACCACACTCCTTCTGATCTTGAATGGTCCGCAATCAAGTCCCAAGCCACTTCTTTGCTTCATATCTCTCAAACAGTTTCTGAGCATGAGGATGCAATCAGAGAACTTGCAGAGTCATATTTCCCCTGCCTCAGTTCATTGATGGGTCCTTTGTCCGCTTCAAAACTGATCGTTCTAGCAGGCAGTAGGGAGCGTTTAGCTCGTATGCCGTCCGGCTCCTTGCAGGTTCTGGGTGCCAGTGCAGCAATGTCCGCACATAGGAGGGGCGCCCCCCCTCCAAAACATGGCTCGATATTGTTCTCAATGCCCCAAGTTAGCAGATCACCAAGGTGGGTAAGGGGCAAAATCGCCAGATTCTTAGCGGGCAAGGCCAGCATTGCAACCCGGATAGATCATTTCGGCGGCGACCCATGGGACAAGGAAGAAATAGAGAAAATAAATGGGCAAATAGAGAAAATCAAATTGAAGTTCCCAAATCCGCCAAAGAGGAGGTGATTGAATGCCTCCGAGAATCACTCCCCTTGGATGGGGAACTAGATTGGAGGGAAGATCAGTTTGGACGCGGAATGCTGTTAGAGGGTCCTCTGTGAGGGGTGAAAGGAGAAAGAAAGATGGTAGGATTGAGTGGAGAAAGTGGGATGCACACAGGTCTAAGGTCGCTGCGGCAATATTGAGGACTCGGGGCGATCCAGTAGAATTACTCCCAAAAATAGGATCAAGATGCCTGTATCTGGGCGCATCGAGCGGAGGCACCGTGAGTCATATTCATGATATTGTGTGCGGTTCCGGAAATCATCATTCGGGGCAAGTGGTCGCAGTAGAGATTTCGCCAAGAATGGTAAGAGACCTAGTTTCCGTTTCGTCGGAGAGAGTCGGTTTAGTCCCAGTACTGGGGGATGCCAAAATTTTCTCTCAAATCTCTCCCTTTCTTTCAGGCAAAGTCGATTGGATTCACCAGGACCTAAGCATGACCGATCAAGCAGAAAATTTTGTCAAAGCCTCTGAGTTTTTCCTCCGTTCAGGTGGCACCGGATTGCTGAGCTTAAAGGCAGCCAGCGAGAGAGCATCAGATGGTGATGATTCTTCAATGTTCGACAAAGCACAAGATATTCTAAATTCGTCAAAACTAAAGCTAATTGAGAGAATTGATCTTTCAGGATTAGAAGAGCAGCACGTCGTCTTCTACTGTAGAATATGACCGTACCTCCCCATTTATGCAAACCCAAACCCAAACCCTTGTACAACAAGAATTCCTAGGAGTAATAGTGCCATGATTAGTAGCACAATAAAGGCGAATAGTGCTATTGTCACCAAGGAAATAATCTGTGCCGCCCTAGCGATGCCATGCTCGGGGTGGTTTGGGAATTGATTGGTAGTGGCAAGGGCACCATTGGCGATCAATAGTCCAGGTATCGCAGTGCAAATAGAGAATAGCATCAATCCAGAAATTGAGAGCACTAGGGCGATTTCGGCTTTCGTACGAGGAACCATTCCCGCTGGGACCAGTAACACATGTTCTTCCGTTTCTTTCACATTGATTCCTAACTTTATAATTTCATTAAACCTATCCGAATTTACCAACAGTAATGACCCCCATCACACCCCACGGGTTGTGCCAGAGTTACCAGAGGTGGAGACCGTGCGCAGGGGACTGCATCTTCATCTGTCAGGGGGAAAGATCACTGAGGTAGAAATCCGCAGATCCGATTTGCGATTCCCCTTCCCCGTTGATTTCGTGGATAATCTACTAAACAGGACCATTGAGTGCGTGGAAAGGCGAGCAAAATACCTCCTAATACGATTGGATCAGGGAGGAACATGGCTTTGCCATCTGGGCATGAGCGGAAGATGGACAATTTTGGGTGATGGAATTGAATCAGCTCCCGGACGATTCGCAAATGGGGCAGTGGTCGGAAATGGCGATGGGCCTCACGACTGGGTCGTGGTTTCATTGGATGATGGAACCAAGGCCGTATATTCTGATCATCGGCGCTTCGGATTTATGGATTACTTCCAGACTTCGATGCAAGACGAACACAGACTACTGTCTCACATCGGTCCAGAACCCACTCCCGAACAATTAACGCCAGAAATTCTTGCAAATGCACTTAGGTCCCGAAAGACTCCAATCAAGTCAGCACTTCTGGATCAGAGGATAGTCGCAGGTCTTGGGAACATCTACGTTTGTGAGATATTACACAGAGCTGGAGTTTCACCAAAGAAAAGCGCATCGACCATAGCCGGAAAGCGTGGAATACCCTCGAAAATAGAGAAAATCACAGGATCAACACATGATGTGATAGTTGAGGCAATCGATGCCGGGGGATCTACTTTACAGGATTTCCGGGGAGTCAGGGGCGAAGAAGCAATGGGATATTTTTCTCATAATTTCCTAGTATATGGGAGGGAAGGCGAAAGATGCTTAAAAGACAATTGCAATGGAGAAATCCTCAGGATTACCCAGTCAAACCGTTCAACTTTCTTTTGTCCAAAATGCCAACAATAATGGCCGTCTAGTCATAATTAACGGAATCTTCGATTCCTTTGATTAGGGCGAGGAGCATCTGATTCATTGGCGTGGGAATTCCAAATTCCTCACCCCTTTGTACTACTGCACCGCATAATACTTCAATTTCAGTCTTCTTTCCTGCCATGATGTCCTGTAACATCGATACCCTATTCTCTGATGTGTTGGAAACCACCTCCCTTAGGCATTGCTCAATATCTAGGTCCTCCAAATCTACTCCACTTGACTTGGCCACAAGCTCCGCTTCCTTCATGGTCTGTATCGCCTGCTCCCAAAGCAGCGGTTCCCTTGCTAACGTCCCGTTTCTTACACCGACAATTGCGCAGATTGGATTTATTGCAACGTTAATTAGCAGTTTCCTCCATAGGACTCCCCTGATTTTGTTTGACCACTGGGGATTAAGTCCAGCATTTCCAAGATATCCAACCAATTCCAAAGATTTGCCATTCGCATCTGAACCATTCAAGTTACCTAATTCAATAGATCCTCTTCCGGACCAGTTCACTACGCCCTCATCCGATCTCCAGGCGGAATGGGTTGTTGATCCAGCTAGAGACCTCTCGACGCCAAATCTGTTTGCGAGCAATTCTACATTTCCCAAGCCATTCTGGATGCTGACCACCAAACCGTCCTCGTCCAATAGTTTCTTCGAAATAGTGGCCAACTCATTGGTTGAATGAGACTTTCCAGAAATTATCGCTACGTCAACAGGCTCGATTTGGCCAATTTCATTTTCATCCCAGTGACTATCAAAAACATCGTAACGTCCTGATGGGATGGCCTCCATAGCACCCTCCGGAGTTTTCATTATCAGGCCCTCCTTGAGAATTGAAGTCGTTTGCCCCCTTGATACGCATAGTATTCTAGCATCAGTGTCCGAAAGGCAGCCAAGAAGAACGCCCCCAATCGAGCCAACACCGATTATGGCAATTCTCATTATGTGCACCCCATAGAAGGGCATCTTGCAGCCAAATGAAACTCAATACCGCTTGTGCTAGCTGTCACCCAGACCGCCCTCTTCATTTGATCAAGCTCTCCCCCTGGAATTGCCCTGATTTCAAAACTAGCAATTTCCCCCGGTCCGATATTTTTTGTATGATTCTGCCCATCGTCCAAATTCCAAATGCCACCTTCTTGAAAGTCCCCATATAATTCCACAGAAACAGGAAGTGAGAAGTTCTCCCTATTGTGAATAATGATGTTGGCCCCATCTATCCTCTCGCCCAATTGGCCCGAATTTATCAATAAGTCAATACCATCAGAAATTGTGTAGTAATCCATCCTCCCATCATCGTGACAAACAGATAACCACCCCTCTCTTCCTAGTATGAGGGAATTATTCCCATCGAAATTTCCAACAATCCTTATTGCTGAGTGATCATCAACAAATCTTGTCCAATTCGAACTAGTATTTACCTCGGGAGATGAATCTATGGACGGGCAATAAGGACTTCCGGATTCCGCATGATTGATGACGTAGCTGGAATTTCCAGCGAACCACTCGGAAACTACGAACTCTCCGTCCACCGTATTTAGCTGGGGCTCCGTTCCGTTAATCGGTAGAATCCATGATTTGCCCGTACCATTCAAGCCTTCGAAAATCAACGAGGGCCCTAATTTCCTTTGCTGCGCATCAATATTCTCAAGCGCTTGAATTGCCCCCTCATGCCCAATCATGCATATTTCTGTCAAACCAATGCCTTTCTCTAAACTGCCTTCAATTTCCCAAAACGGGTCTTCTGTGCTAAATGAGCCCACCTTATCAATTACAAAGGGGGTGCAAATTTTCATTCCCTGATCAGTATGGTTCAGATTCCAAAACGGGTCCTGTGGCCCAGGTGCTGCCTCCCCTCTCAAGATTATCTCATGCTCATTATGCGCTCCTTCGATTTCCAGAATTATTCTAAGCAAATGGGGTGAAAATGACATATTTGGCGATGAAATTGTTAATGCTAGGTTTTGCACATCATGCTGAGTCGCGCCTGAGAATTTGCAAAAATCCAACTCCTTAGAACACCCCGAGTCCAAAGACCAATTTTCTGCAATGCCCCCTTCCAACCTCATTTGTATTGTACCTGAAACGGGCATTACCCCAACTAGGTCGAGTCCTAATGTCAAATTAACAGTCTCTCCGTCGGAGAAAAAAACCTCTTCTGGCCAACTTGCAGTACTGATTCCAGCATCATACTCATCCAGTAACTGAGATGGCATCGTACCAGGAAATCCCGCAATGAGGATTATTGCTATGATGGACACCAAACCATTCCTGAGTCCTCCTTCCAACTCTGAGAATTCGTCAACCACTAGTGGTTGAGGCACACTTTCTGGGCTAAACCTCTGCCATGCCCCTATTGCAGCTAGGAAAATCCACGGCAGATATTCCGAGATTGCAAAAACCATCACAAGTACAATCAGCATAATAATGAAAATCGACGTCTGACTCCCTCCCTTCCTCATTTCTGACGGGCCAATTATGGAATGCAGCACCCTATCTCCTGGAAAACCAGGAATTGGCAATAGCAATCCCCAGCCGACAATTGAAAGTCCAATACCTGCAATCCCAAGGGGGTGCAACCATTGGAGCTTGATCTTCAAGTCCTCTCCAACTATTATTCCAGAAGCTAACTCCGAAATTGAGTTTATTTCGAAAATAATAGGGCTCTCTGTAAGGGAAGGTGGATCCAATGGGGTAATTGTGATTCCAATAATTGTGAACATAGTCCCCATAACAAAGAGTGTCAATGGGGCAACGATCTCAATTCTACCCAGGCTCTTCCTATCGGCAATTGGTACAATATCCGCACTTTTCTGCCCCAGTGTTCCGATAATTCCGAATGGCCATGCAGGGGTGGGCATAGGGAAAATAATTGGAATTATGTGGCCAATTTTTGTACCAGATCTGTAAGCTACAGTTTTCCTAAGGTAGCTTGCCAATAAAATAGTCGCAAGTATAGGAATTGTGAAGAAAATCAGAGATTGACCAAATGATCCGAATGGAATATTTTCAGAATCCCCAACGTATCTTCTTGACCAACTTGATCCCACAATTGTCATGAAAGAAGCCATCACAAACCAAACAAATCCGTGTTGCCAACCTTTCAGAATTGATTGCCCGGATGGATACCTAGAGATAGAAAGAATAGGTGGATTGCTGGCTTCCAGCGAACCAATAAGCCCCAATTCTTCAATATGGTCGTTCATTAGGTGCAACTGTTCACTAACATCCTTGCCATCTATCCCTGCTACCTCCCAAGATGCTGGGATTGGACCATCCATTCCCAATAAGAAGTACCTTGATGCGACTACCTCGCAGAGCTCTTGGATGCCCCAGGTTTCTTTGTCTATCAGAATTGACCCCATCTGTTCCAATTGCTCACCTGTACTGCCCCCGGGGGAGTCATGATTTGACACCTCCCTTTGACCGAAGAAAAATTTAGCTTACTTGTTTTTGAAACGCTTAAGCCTGAAAGTTTCCTCTCTTTCCATCTCTTCCAGTCTTAGTTGGATAAAGGTCTGAGCCTCTTTCATTTCGGGTATTACCTTGAATTCAAGAGCATTCACTCGCCTTTTAGTCGCCTCAATCTCCTCAAGAAGCCGCTTCAGAGTAGCCTCCATCTCAGCCGCCTTGACCACTTTCTCCACCAAGAGTGAGTAAGAGTCAGCCGCCTCGTCGATGTAAGGTGACCCCCCAACAAGTCCTAGCCCCCGGTCTTCAACTGATATTTTCAAATTCTCACCATCGACCTTAGGGACGACTACGCCCATTATATTGCGCTTAGAAACAGTAACTTCGGGTCGCTTTGTCGCCGCTATTGCCGCACTCTTAACGGATAAACCACCCTCTATGGAAGAAGCGAGGCTTATTGCCTGCAAGGCCTCCCTATAGGTGCCAACCAACTCCTCTCTAGCTGCAATCATTTCCGAAAGAAGAGTTCTGAACTCATGAAATAGCCCATCTCTCTTCATTTTTAGTAGATTATACCCACTCGAAGTCTGCTTAATTCGTCGCTTTAGATTAATTAGTTCGGATCTTGTTGGCTTAATATCGAGAGCCATCTTATCCCACCTCAATCTCCCTTACTCAGTTTTCTTTTCCGTAGGGTGGTACTTATCGATCCATTTTTGATCAAGTCGGACCAAGTACTTGGTATCGATATTAGAAAGAAGGTTCCAAGCCAAATCTAGAGTTCCCTCAGATATTGGCCTGTCTTCATCTCTACTCTGCCTAAGGAATTGGTCTTCGAAAATGTCTGAGAATTTCAGCAGCTGCAAATCTCTCTCATTCAGAGCATCTTCACCCACAATTGCGACAAGGCCACGTAATTCCCTGCCCTGTGCATATGCCGCATAGAGCTGGTCAGAAACTGACTTGTGATCTTCTCTAGTTTTTCCGGGACCAATTCCAGCATTCATTAGTCTCGAAAGCGATGGTAGCACATTGATGGGGGGGTAGATACCCTTTTGATGAAGCTCCCTAGAAATAACAATCTGACCTTCTGTGATGTATCCAGATAGGTCAGGAATTGGGTGCGTAATGTCGTCACCAGGCATAGTTAGAATGGGGAATTGGGTAATCGATCCTTTCTTGCCCTTAACAAGTCCAGCTCTTTCGTAAAGCATTGCCAAGTCAGTGTACATGTAACCCGGGTAACCCCTCCTTCCAGGGACCTCCTCTCTAGCAGCCCCTATTTGCCTCAGTGATTCACAATAGTTAGTCATGTCAGTGTAAATGACCAGAACGTGATAATCATGTTCGAAAGCAAGATATTCAGCTGCAGTTAGAGCCAATCTTGGAGTAATTAGACGCTCGACTGCCGGGTCATCAGCTAGATTCACAAACAGAACAGCATTCTCCAGAGCACCTGTTCTTTCAAGGTCATGGACGAAGAAGTTGTATTCCTCTGCTGTAATCCCCATGGCACAGAATACTACTACGAAATCATCATCGCTACCTACTAGTTTCGCTTGCCTTGCAATCTGCAGAGCAATATCATTGTGAGGCAAACCACTCGCACTGAAAATCGGCAGCTTCTGACCACGAACCAATGAGGTACAAGCATCTATCGCCGAAATTCCAGTCTGAATGAACGACTCAGGGCTTTGTCTTGAGTATGGATTTATGGCAGCTCCAATGATGTCGGCCATTTCATCAGCAACAATTTCTGGCCCACCATCCCTCGGCCTACCAGCGCCATCTAGGATTCTCCCAATCAGTCCCTTGCTAACTGGAAGCTTGAAGACATCTCCAAGAAATTTCACACCAGTTTGCCGATCGACTGAAGCAGTCCCTTCGAAAACCTGCACGGTCACTTGATCGTCAGAAGTATCTAGGACCTGCCCATTCTTCAAAGATCCATCACTAAGTCGTAGTTGCACTATTTCTCCATAGGAGACGGGCTCGGTTTTGTTAAGGAAAACCAAAGGTCCCTTTACGTCAGTAATTGTTCTATATTCCTTTGCGCTACTCATATTTTCACCTCAATTTTCCTCCATGCTGGCGGATATCTGCTTCCCCATCTCCGATACCAAATCGCCAATTCTTTCATCATAGCCCTTCTCAAATCTACCCCTCATTAGATCTGTTCTTGCAGGTACGTTGACTACATCTTCAAGCTGAGCACCTCCTGCGATGGCCTTTTTTGCTTCTTCCTGGAATGTCAGTATGGCTTTGGCCATATTGAATTGAAGCTTCAAATCACTGTATGTGTCGACATCATGGAAGGCATTCTGCTGTAGGAAGAATTCTCTGATCATTCTTGCCACTTCGAGAGTGAGCTGTTGGTCTATTGGAAGGGCATCCGATCCAACTAGTTGCACAATTTCCTGCAGCTCCGCTTCTATCTGAAGCAACGTACTGATTTCTGTTCTCACTTCGGGGAAGTCTTGGGCAATGTTATCCCTGTACCATTGATCCAATGCCTGAGGATAAAGGCTGTAAGAGCTTAACCAGTTGATAGCTGGGAAGTGACGTTGCCTGGCCAAGCCGGCATCAAGGCCCCAGAAGACCTTGACAATCCTCAACGTTCCTTGGCTAACTGGCTCCGAAATGTCCCCTCCCGGGGGAGAAACCGCACCAATCACTGAGACCGAACCATCTTGCCCGGCTAGGGTCTTGACCCTGCCAGCCCTTTCATAAAATTCAGCAAGTCTGCTAGAAAGGTAAGCGGGATAACCCTCCTCCCCTGGCATCTCCTCTAGCCTCGATGAGATCTCTCTCATCGCTTCTGCCCATCTACTAGTCGAGTCTGCCATTAGGGCTACGTTGTAACCCATGTCCCTGAAGTACTCCGCAATTGTAACTCCAGTGTAAACCGACGCCTCTCGAGCTGCCACTGGCATGTTAGAAGTATTTGCAATCATTACTGTTCTGTTCATTAGGGGCTTGTTGGTATTAGGGTCAATTAGATGGGGGAACTCATCCAGAACCTCGGTCATTTCGTTACCCCTTTCACCGCATCCAATGTATACCACAATCTGAGCATCTGACCATTTGGCCAATTGCTGCTGAGTCACAGTCTTGCCGGAACCAAAGGGACCCGGTATTCCTGCGGTCCCACCCTTTGCCAATGGGAAAAGAAAGTCCAGAATCCTCTGTCCCGTCATCAACGGTACATCAGGAGCATATTTTTGTTGAAACGGTCTAGGATGACGAACCGGCCATTCCTGCATCATGGCAATTTCCGTACCGTCTTCAAGGCCACATATTGTCTGTGTGATATTGAAACTGCCGGACTCTATGCTCTTGACTACACCGCCAGATTTTGGTGGAATCATTACCCTGTGCTCTATTGTTTCGGTTTCTTGAACCGTTCCTATGACGTGTCCGGGCGCAACTTCATCTCCAACCTTAACCAATGGCACAAAGTCCCACTCTTTTTCTAAATCAAGACCATCTGCATCAACTCCTCTGGTGATGAATACCCCCATCGTCTCTTCCAGTTTTGGCAGAGGCCGCTGTATTCCGTCATAGATCTGGGTAAGTAGCCCAGGACCCAGTTGGACAGACAAAGTCTGCCCAGTTCTAATTACTGGCTCCCCGGGTTTTATTCCAGACGTTTCTTCATATACCTGAATGACCGATTGGTCCCCGTGCAATTCGATTACCTCACCCATAAGGCCCTCATCACCCACACGAACGACTTCATACATTCGGGGGGAGATTCCCACTGCTGTCACAACTGGTCCGGAAATCCGGTAGATTACTCCATTTTCTTTACTCATTTCTTTTCACTTCCATTTTTTTGTTGAATCTATTTCCATAGGTCAACCCCGAGGGCCGACTTAATGGATTCTCTGAGGGTATTATCCTCTTCGGTTCCTACACCCAGAACTGTGGGTGTAACGCTCTCTGAAAGGCGAATTCGTAGCCTCTCAGATAGTTTCATCAGATCATTATTGTCCACTACTACAACTCCTATCCCTGATTGCTTGAGGAGGGAAATTAGCGTTTCTGACATCTCCTCCTCGTTTGATGGATTATACAAGTTTTTTACTCCCGCAAGTTGGAAACCGAGGGTGAATTCCAAAGGCCCAACTACTGCTATTTCCATTTAATCACCTTAGTAATCCATATGCGCTTCTAAAACCTCATTTGAGAGGCCAACCGCCTTTCCGCGCACTAGAAGGCGTAGGTTCCTTATCTCCAGAGCTTTACGCTCAATGTAGTAAATGATTGGGAAAGGGGAAATAGGACTTAGATGTGAAAATCTTTTCAGAATGGCGTGCCTTTTGTGTGAAAGGAGTTCAGCGTAAGGGTCCAGACTCCCAATTCTTGCTGATTCTGCCATTGCATCCTCGAATCCCGAAGAATCAAACACACCACTTCTGGAGAGGGCATCGAACAACTCCTCATCGTTCATCGATTGAGTGGCCTGCCTCATTGTGGCGATGTCTATCTTCCCTCCTTGAATTACAATTGAAGACCTCTTCTCGCTACTCATCCCCATTCTAATTCCCCTAAGTTGGTTGATGATATTCCTGTGATCAATCTCCATTCTAAGGTATCTGAGTAATCTGGGACCTGCATCCTTTCCCTTGGCCGCCTTTAGCGCATCGGCGAAATATTGCATGTCCAATGCATTTTCCATATCTTCCAGCGTTGCATCGCTTTCTAGCTTGCCCAGAATCTGCCCCCATCTTGTTCCTGCCATAGCTTCAACAGCCTCCTGTAATCCCTCAGTAGATCTGACTATATTGAGCCAAGGAGTGTTCCGGGGATTTTCAGAAGGCAAAATCTGCGACTCGATAATTTCATCAGTCGTGCCGCCATTCACTGCCCTAAGAACGGTCTTCGCCTTTTCATAGTCGAACCTCTCAACGTATATTGCAACCAGGGCCTTCAATCGCCCCTGACAAAACCTCATCACACTCGCAAGGTCATTGTCCATATTGTGGAAAAGAGCTGCTTCCACTGCATCCGCCCCGGACATCCGAGATGCATATAGGTCCATTTCCGACCTGTAGCCAAGCTCGCCGATGCTAGCTCCAATTGAATCAGGTCCCTGTTGGACCAATTGCTTCATCCTGGTTGAGTCGATCAGTGAGGACTTTCTGGCCTTTGCTCGCGCCGAAGCGTTATACAAATTCGATCGACCACTTGCTAATCGAGCCATGCCCATTCCACACTTCATTCTCCGAAGAGAATTTTATTCACTTCTCCAAGACTCTGCTTCCAAGATTCCTCCAAACGATAGTCAAATCTGTAGTCAAGTACGGTAGATCCGTCTTTTGACTCCAATACAAAGCCGCCTAATCCCTCTATGTCTTCACCCATGGGAAAACCACTCTTTGAGAGCGTCGATCTGTCCGTGGAAACCGGCCGGAGAACCATGCCAGTCTTCGAATCGCCTGCTTCCTTCAGAAGCGCCGAGAGAATCTTATCCCTTCCCTTTAGTTTTGGAGAAGAAACCTCCCTTTTCACTGATTCCCAAGTTAGGTCCAACTCCTCCCTTCTAGCAATAAGGGCTCTTTTCTGATTTGCCTGTCTAGCTGATGCGACAACCTCTATCGAAATTTGCGCACTATCTTTGGAAGCCTTGTTTTCTGCGTCTGCAGCTGAGTTTGCTGCCTCCTTCTTGGCTCCCTCTTCGATTTTTGAAGCCTCTTCTTCAGCCGCCTCAATTATTGCTCTTGCTTCCGCTCTTGCTTGGCTAGCTATTTCTTCCGCTAGGGCCTCTAATGTCACTTTCGCATCTCCTCTACTCTGATCCCGGTTCCGCACCTGCTCATAGCAGGAACAGCGCTAGGAACCCGAACAGTACGATGGTCTCTGGTAGGGCTGTGAAAATCAGCCCAGTCACGAACTTGCTTGAGTCCTCAGCGA